>Ga0207689_10000081_pt1 | contig 76919 bp, 68 predicted proteins | sample KBSMisM52_FD_184312 | JGI IMG/M metagenome (GOLD analysis project Ga0207689, IMG submission 184312) | Miscanthus rhizosphere microbial communities from Kellogg Biological Station, Michigan, USA - KBS Miscanthus M5-2 (SPAdes) (version 2) | ecosystem: Host-associated > Plants > Roots >...
CGGCGCTCCTGGATCATCACCGAGTGCAGGAACGCGGTGCCGGTGAGCCACGGCATGAAGGCCGCGTTCTCCACTGGGTCCCACGCCCAGTAGCCGCCCCAGCCCAGCACGTGATAGCTCCACCAGCCGCCGATCAGCAGGCCGAGCGAGAGGAAGTACCAGGCCACGATCGTCCAGCGCCGGGTGATGGTGATCCACTCGTCGCCGATGCGGCCGATGATGAGCGCGGCCATCGCGAAGGCGAACGGCACCGTGAAGCCGGTGAAGCCCAGGTAGAGGGCCACCGGGTGGGTGATCATCCCGGAGTCCTCGAGCAGCGGGTTGAGGCCGCGGCCGTCGGCGGGAACCGGCGAGAGGCGCTCGAAGGGCGGCGCCGGGATCGTCATCACCAGCAGGAAGAAGGCGGAGATGCCGAGCATCACCGCGAGCACCCACGGGTAGAGCTGGGGCTGGGTGCGGCGGTAGCGCGCCACCACGATCAGGGTGTAGATCGAGAGCATGAAGGCCCACAGGATGATCGAGCCCTCGAGCGCGCCCCACACCGCGGTGATGCGGTAGTAGAACGGCGTGCCCAGGTTGGTGTTGGCGGCCACGTAGCGCACCGAGAAGTCGAAGGTGAGGAACGCGTAGATCAGCAGCGCCATGCACGTCATGACCAGCAGCCAGACGCCCACCGCCGCGCGCTCGGATGACCGGCGCAGATCCGGGCGCCCCTTGACGGCGCTCAGGGCCGCCGCGCCGGATCCGTAGACCGCGAGGACCAGGGCCGCGACCGTCGCAGCGTAGCCCAGTTCGGGAGTCATGGCTTGGCCTCCGAGCCTTTCAGGGTCTTGAGCAGGTCCTTGTAGCCGGCCTGGCTCCGGTCGTGCGGCGCCTTGTACTCCTCCGAGTGCTTGGCCAGGATCGTGGTGGCCTGGAAGTAGCCGTCGTGGCTCCAGGTGCCCTCGACCACCGCGCCCCGGTTCTCCGCGAAGAGGTCGGGCGGCGTGCCCCGGTGGCGCACCGGCACCGAGGCCTGGCCGTCGGAGAGCGTGAAGCGCAGGTCGAGGCTCCTGGCGTCCCACTTGAGCGTGCCGGGCAGGACCATGCCGCCCAGGCGGTACGACTTGCCCGCGACCGGTGCGGCCCCCAGCTCGGACGGGGTGACGAAGTAGACCACCGACTGGCTCGCGCCCGCGTAGATCAGGTACGCGAGCGCGGCGACGATGACGAGCCCACCGGCGAGGAACTTCCGCTTGCGGGTCACGACGTCGTCCGATTGGGCGTCCGATGCGACACGGCCGCGCCAGGCCGCGCGGTGAGCGCGCGGGCCCGCCGCGCCAGGTGGCGCCAGTAGCCGAAGAGCGCCACCGCGGCGAGGCCGTAGGCGGCGAGCACGTAGCTCCAGTTGGCCGGCATCAGGTCTCCTCGAGCCGGGCGATCTCGATCCGCCGCGCCAGGAAGTACGCGAACAGCAGCGTGAAGGCGATCCAGTTCACGAGCAGGGCGAGCCCGATGGCGGGATCGATGGGGGAGGGCCCGGGGCCCAGGATCGTGGACGGCTGATGCAGCGCCCGCCACCACTTCACCGAGAAGTGCACGATCGGGATGTTCACCGCGCCCAGGATGCCCACCACCGCCGCATAGCGGCCGCGCGCTTCGGCATCATCGACGAGGCCGCGCAGCATCAGGTAGCCGACGTACACCAGCAGCAGGATCGCGGTGGAGGTGAGCCGCGCGTCCCACGTCCACCACGTGCCCCACGTGGGCTTGCCCCAGATCGATCCCGACACGATCGTGATCGCGGTGAAGAGCACCCCGATCTCCGCCGCGGAGGCCGCGAGCCGGTCCCAGCCCGGCCGCCGCGTGGCGAGGTAGGCGATGCTGCCCAGCAGGACCAGGCCGAAGGCGAGGTAGGCGGTGAGCACCGAGGGCACGTGCAGGTACATGATGCGCTGCACGTTGCCCTGGATGGCCTCGCGCGGGGCGTAGCCGAAGCCCGCCGCCACGCCCGCCAGCAGCCCCAGTGCCGCCAGCCAGCCGAGCACCCGCGTCATCGTCTCTCTCCGGACATCGTTCCGGTCAGGCCTCGAGCACGAACTCGAACGTCAGGATCCCGATCGTCACGTACACGCAGTCGGCGCCGGCCAGCAGCTTGAGCCAGTGGGCCACGTCGGCGAGCGGCTGGCCCAGCAGCAGGGCCTGGGTCGCGCTCACGGTGGCCAGCAGCACCGGCACCTGCACCGGCAGCAGCAGCACCGGGAAGAGCAGCTCCCGCGCGCGGGCCTGCGTGGTCATGGCCGCGAAGAGCGTGCCCACCGAGGCGAGCCCGAGGGTACCGAGCGCCAGCACGAGGGCCAGCGGCGCGGCCGGCGTCCAGAGGTCCACGTTGTAGAACACCCCGAAGAGTACCACCAGCACCAGCTCCACCGCGGCCATCAGCACGCAGTTGCCCGCCAGCTTGCCGAGATAGATGGCGGACTTGTCGCCCGGGGTGAGGCGCAGCCCCTCCCAGCAGTCGTTCTCTCGCTCGGCGAGAAAGCTGCGCCCCAGCGCAAGGAGGCCGGCCAGGATGAAGCCGAGCCAGAGCAGCCCGGGCAGGGCGGCGGCCAGGCGGTCGCGATCGGGGCCGAGGGCGAACTGGAAGAGGAACAGCAGCACCAGGCAGAAGAAGAGCAGCGCGTTGGTCTGCTCCTTCGAGCGGCGCTCGATCAGGAGGTCCTTCTGGAACACGATCCACGCGCGCCGGACGTAGGTCACGGGGCGGGCTCCGCGCTCTCGGTGAGGCTCTCGTAGAGCCGGTGCAGCGCCTCCGGCGAGAGCTCGACGGCGGGACGGTCCAGCACGAGCCGCCCCTGGGCCAGGATGCCGACCCGGTCCGCCACCGCGAGGCTCCCGCCCAGGCTGTGGGTGGCCACCACCGCGGTGCCGCCGCCGGCCTTGAAGGAGAGCAGGAACTCGTTCACCCACTTCTGGCCGCGGCGATCGAGGCCGGTGAACGGCTCGTCGAGCAGCAGCAGCCGCGCCTGGGCCAGGAGCACGCGGGCCAGGCCGAGCCGGCGCTTCATCCCGGCCGAGAACGTCCGCACCCGCTCGCCCGCGACCGCGTCCAGCTCCACCTGGCCGAGCGCCGCGCTCAGGCGGGCGGGGGACGGGTCGCCGCCGCGCAGGGTCTCCCAGAAGCGCAGGTTCTCCCGCGCGGTCAGGTCCTCGTAGACGTAGGAGCCGTGGGCCACCACGCCCAGCAGCGGGCGCACCCGGTCCGGCTCCCGCACCGCGTCCACCCCGTCGATGACGAGCGCGCCCGAGGTGGGGCGCTGCAGCGTCGCGAGCAGGCGCAGCAGCGTGGTCTTGCCCGCCCCGTTCGGGCCCAGCAGTGCCAGGCACTGCCCGCGCGGCAGCGCGAGGGAGACGCCGTCGAGGACGAGCGTGGGGCCGTACGCCTTGCGAAGGTCCTGCGCCGCGATCATGGCCGTGAAAAAGGGGAGACGGTGGCCCGTCTCCCCGGGGCGGCTACGGTCCGGTCGAGCGGATCGACGATCGAGCTACCTGGCCCGGGACGAGGCCATGGCGCGCAGGCGCGCCACCCGCTCCGCGATGGGCGGATGCGTGGAGAACAGGCTCGCGAAGCCGCCGCCGCTCAGCGGGTTGACGATGAAGAGATGCGCGGTGGCCGGCGTGGCGGGCATGGGCGCCATCTTCGACGCCATCTCGAGCTTCTCGAGCGCCTTGGCCAGGCCCCACGGCTGCCCGGCCATCTTGGCCCCGCTGGCGTCGGCCTGGAACTCGCGCGAGCGCGAGACCGCGAGCTGGATGAGGGTGGCGGCCAGGGGCGCGAGCACGATCATCAGGATGCCGCCCAGGACGCCGCCGCTGCCGCCTTCCTCGTCGTTGTCGCGCCGGCCGCCGCCGAAGATCATCGCCCACTGGGCCATGTGCGCCATGTAGGTGATGGCGCCGGCGAGGGTGGCCGCGATGGCCATGATCAGGGTGTCGCGGTTCTGGACGTGGGAGAGCTCGTGGGCCAGGACGCCCTCCAGCTCCTCCTCGCTCATGACCCGGAGGATGCCCTCGGTGACCGCCACCGCCGCGTGCTGCGGGTTGCGGCCGGTGGCGAAGGCGTTGGGGGTCTCCTCGGGCATGATGTAGACCTTCGGCATCGGGATGCCGGCCCGGGTGGCCAGGGTCCGGACGATCCGGTAGAGGCCGGGCGCCTGCGCCTCGTCGACCGGCTTGGCCCTGTACATCGACAGGACGATCTTGTCCGAGAACCAGTAGCTGCCCAGGTTCATGACCATGGCCATGACGAAGGCCAGCAGCATCCCGTGCTGCCCGCCCAGGGCCCCGCCGATGAGCACGAGCAGCACCGTCAGCGCCGCCAGCAAGACACCGGTTTTCACGAGGTTGCCCATGGGTTCGCGCCTCCCGATCGAAGGGTAGCAGCGACCCCCGGGACCGTCAAGCAACGCCCGTGTTGACGGGCAATTAGGTTGACAAGGGGTTTTCGCGCGCCTATACTGACGCGGCTTCGCTTAAAACGCCTTAATTGACACAACGTTAGGAGTCCTTGACAGTGCTCATCCAGATTGCCGAGATCCCCGACGAGGGTCTGCGCATCGAGGGGGTCGCGGACTTCCCGCACCCGTTCGAGGACGCGACCTGGGCTCTCGACGGGCTGTCCCTGGTCGTGGAGAAGGACGGGGACGTGGTCTTCGTGCGGGGTGACCTCGAGGCGCGGGTGCCGCTCCACTGCGGCCGCTGCCTCGAGCCCTACACCGTGACCGTGCACCCGCGCGTCGACGCCCGCTTCGTGCCCGCCCCGGCCACGCGGGGGGAGGAGCGGGAGCTGGGAGCCGACGACCTCGAGACCGACGTGTACCAGCACGGGCAGCTCGATCTCACCGCGCTGCTCGAGACCGAGACGAACCTGGCGCTGCCCATGAAGCCCCTCTGCGGAGAGGGCTGCCGGGGGCTCTGCCCGGTGTGCGGCGGCAATCGCAACGTGACCGCGTGCGCCTGCGAGACGCACGTGCCCGATCCGCGCTGGGCGGCCCTCAAGGGCTGGGCCGAGCGGACCCGATAGGAGACCCGATGCCTCTTCCCAAGCGACGCCATTCCAAGACCCGGGGCCGCAAGCGCCGCACGCACTACAAGATGGTCGCCCCGACCCGCTCGCTCTGCCCGCAGTGCCGCGAGGTCAAGCCGCCTCACCGCATCTGCCCCCACTGCGGCTTCTACAAGGGCCGCGAAGTCATCTCGGTCGAGGGGGAATAGTTCTTTCCGGCTAGACCGATCCGTGCCATAAGATCGGCGCCATGAAGATCGCGGTCGACGCCATGGGAGGCGATTTCGGCCCCGCCGTTGTGGTCGAGGGTGCGGTGGCCGCGTGTCGGGAGTTCGGGCTGCCGTCGGTCCTGGTGGGCGACCGTCCCGCCATCGAGCGCGAGATCACGCGCCTGAACGCCCAGGACCTGCCGGTCACGGTCCGCCACGCCACGCAGGTGGTGGGCATGGCGGAGGCGCCGTCCCAGGCGCTGCGCCGCAAGCGCGACTCCTCGCTGCGGGTGGCCGCGGAGCTGGTGAAGGAGGGCGAGTGCGGCGCGCTCGTCTCCGCGGGCAACACCGGGGCCGCCATGGCCATCAGCATGTTCGTGATGGGCGTGCTGCCGGGCGTCGACCGGCCCGCCATCGCGGCCGCGCTGCCGAGCCTCGCGGGGTACACGGTGCTGATCGACGCGGGGGCCAACGTCGACCCCAAGCCGCGTCAGCTCTTCCAGTTCGCGGTCATGGGCCACGTCTACTCCCGCCACATCGTGGGCAAGGACAACCCGCGGGTGGGGCTCCTCTCGGTGGGCGAGGAGGAGGGCAAGGGCACCGACCTCACCAAGGACGCGTTCGAGGACCTGCGCGGCTCGTCTCTCAACTTCATCGGCAACATCGAGGGGCGCGACATCTACAACGGCCGCTGCGACGTGGTCGTCACCGATGGCTTCACCGGCAACGTGTGCCTGAAGGTCTCGGAGAGCCTCGCCGAGATGCTCACCGCCATGATCCGGGAGGAGCTCTCGCGCGACATCCTGTCGGTGGCGGGAGCGGCCCTGTCCAAGCGGGCCTTTGCGCGCCTCAAGCGCCGGGTGGACTATACCGAGATGGGGGGCGCCCCCCTGCTCGGGATGAACGGGGCCGCGATCATCTGCCACGGCGCCTCGCCGGTGAAGGCGATCAAGAACGCGGTGCGGGTGGCGGCCGATTGGGTTCGCAACGACGTGAACCAGCACATCAAGACCGCGCTCGAGGCCGAGGCCGTCCTCGCCGAGGGTCGGGAGGGAGGCCGCGAATGACCCGCGCCCGCATCGTCGGCATCGGAGCCTACGCGCCCAAGCGCATCCTCACGAACGCGGAGCTGGAGAAGATGGTGGAGACCTCCGACGAGTGGATCGTCCAGCGGACCGGCATCCGCGAGCGCCACATCGTGGAGGACGGGGAGGGGCCGTCGGATCTCGCCATCCGGGCCGCCCACCAGGCGATGGAGCGGGCCCAGGTCACCCCGGAGGAGATCGACTTCATCGTGGTGGGCACCACCGCGGGGGACATGCACTTCCCGACCACCGCCAACCTGGTGCAGCATCGTCTCGGCTGCCGCAACGCGGGATCGGTCGACGTCTACGCGGCGTGCTCGGGCTCGGTGTACAGCCTGTCGATCGGGGCCCAGTACGTGCAGACCGGCAAGTACCGCACCGTGCTCTGCATCGGCGCCGAGTGCCTCTCGCGCATCACCGACTTCACCGACCGCGGCACCTGCATCCTGCTCGCCGACGCGGCGGGCGCGGCGGTGCTGCGGCCCGCCGCCGACGGCAACGGGATCATCGACACCGATCTCTACTCGGACGGCCGCTACGGCGAGCTCCTGATCCAGCCCGCGGGGGGCTCCCTGCACCCGGCCAATCATGAAACGGTCGATCAACGCTTGCACTACGCCAAGATGAAGGGGAACGAGGTCTTCAAGGTCGCGGTCCGCATGTTCGGCGAGTGCGCCGAGCGCATCCTCAAGAACAACGGCTTCACCGCCGCCGATCTCGACCTCTTCGTGCCCCACCAGGCGAACCTGCGCATCATCGAGGCGGCGGTGAAGCGCCTCAAGGTGCCGATGGAGCGGGTGATGGTGAACGTGGAGCGCTACGGCAACACCGGCGCCGCGTCGGTCTACGTCGCGCTCGAGGAGGCGTGGGCCACCGGGCGCGTGAAGCCGGGCGATCTCATCCTGCTCGCCGCCTTCGGGGGCGGCTTCACCTGGGGTGCGGCGCTGCTGCGATGGTAGCCGGCGCGATCGCGTTCCTGTTCCCGGGCCAGGGCTCCCAGGAGGTGGGAATGGGCCGGGCGCTGGCCGAGGCCTCGCCGGCCGCGGCCGCGGTGTGGGCCGAGGCCGAAGACGCGCTCGCCTTCCCCCTCTCGCGGCTCTGCTTCGAGGGGCCGGCCGAGGAGCTGGCCCTCACCGCGAACACCCAGCCCGCGGTGCTGACCGCCAGCGTGGCCGCGGCGGCCGCGCTCGCGGAGCGCGGGGTGACGCCGGAGCTGGCCGCCGGCCACAGCCTGGGCGAGTACTCGGCGCTGGTGGTGGGCGGCGCGCTGTCCTTCGCGGAGGCGGTGCGGCTCGTGCGGCGCCGCGGCGAGTTCATGCAGGAGGCGGTGCCGGTGGGCACCGGAGCCATGGCGGCCCTGATGGGCCTCGACCTCGCGGTCGCCGAGCAGGTGTGCGCGGAGGCCGCCCGGGGCGAGGTGGTCGGGGTGGCCAACATCAACTCCCCGGGGCAGATCGTGATCGCGGGGCACCGCGCCGCGGTGGAGCGCGCGGTGGCCGGCGCGGCCGCGCGCGGAGCCCGCAAGAGCGTGATGCTCCCGGTGAGCGCACCCTTCCACTGCGCGCTGATGAAGCCGGCCGCGGACCGCCTCGCCGCCGAGCTGGACCGCGTCGCGGTGTCGGCGCCGCGCATCCGCATCGTGCGCAACGTCGACGCGGGCGTGACCACCTCCGCGGACGAGGTGAAGCCGTTCCTGGTCCAGCAGGTGGCGAGCCCGGTGCGGTGGACCGACTGCGCGGAGCGGCTGCAGCGCGAGGGCGCGGGCGCCTTCTTCGAGGTGGGGCCGGGCCGGGTGCTGGCGGGCCTGCTGAAGCGGACGCTCGACGGGGCCCGGGCCCACTCGGTGGAGGATCCGGCGTCGCTCGAGAAGGCGGTGGCGGCCCTGGCCGGAGGGCCGGCGTGACCGAGGCCAAGACGCTGGCCGGGAGGGTCGCGATCGTCACCGGCGGCAACCGCGGGATCGGGCTCGCGATCGCCCGGTTGCTGGCAGAGGACGGCGCCTCCGTGGTAGTCTCTGGCCGCGACGCAGCGCGTCTGGACGCGGCGGTCAAAGAGCTGGAATCACTGGGCGCGCCCGCGCTGGGCGTGCCCGCCGACGCGACCAAGCGCGAGGACGCGGACCGCCTGGTCGAGGTGACCCGCGAGCGCTTCGGGCGCATCGACGTGCTGGTGAACAACGCGGGCATCACGCGGGACCAGCTCCTGGTCCGGATGAAGGACGACGACTGGGACCAGGTCCTCGACACGAACCTGCGCGGGGTGTTCCTGATGACCCGCGCGGTCGGCAAGGTGATGATGAGGCAGAAGAGCGGGCGCATCATCAACATCGCGTCCGCCGCGGGGGCCATGGGCAACCCGGGGCAGGTGAACTACTCGGCGGCCAAGGCGGGGGTGATCGGGCTCACCAAGGCCTCGGGGCGCGAGCTGGCGCACTGGAACATCCTGGTGAACGCGGTGGCTCCCGGGCTGATCGAGACCGACATGGCGGCCGCGATCCCGGCGGAGGCGCGCGAGGCGATGCTCCAGCAGGTTCCGCTCAAGCGTATCGGGCAGGGGCGCGAGGTGGCGGAGGTGGTGCGGTTCCTGGCCGGCGACGGGGCGAGCTACGTCACGGGCCAGACGATCCACGTCAACGGCGGACTGTACGTCTGACGAATCCAGAATCACCCGCAGTCAGGAGGGAGGGCATGGCGAAGCCGGTTGAGGAGCGCGTGAAAGAGATCATCGTGGAGCAGCTCGGGGTGGAGGAGGACGAGGTGCTGCCCGCGGCCAAGTTCATCGAGGACCTGGGCGCCGATTCCCTCGACACCGTCGAGCTGGTCATGGCGTTCGAGGAGGAGTTCGACCTGGAGATCCCCGACGAGGATGCGGAGAAGATCGCCACCGTGGGGGATGCCATCAGCTACATCAAAGAGAACTCCTGAGAGCGGAGCGGGTGAGCATGGCGGAGATGCGACGCGTCGTCGTCACCGGGGTGGGCGCGGTCACTCCGGTGGGCAACACGGCCGAGGAGTTCTGGGCCGCGCTGATCCAGGGGAAGTCCGGGATCGGGCCCGTCACGCGCTTCGACGCCTCGTCCTTGCCCACCCGGATCGCGGGGGAGCTGAAGGGGTTCGACCCGCTCCGCTACATCGACAAGAAGGACGACCGCAAGCTCGACCCGTTCCTCAAGTACGCGATCGCCTGCGCGGCGATGGCGGTGGAGGACGCGGGGCTGAACGTGGAGCGAGTGGACCGCACCCGCTTCGGGGTGCTGGTCGGCTCGGGCATCGGGGGGATCACCACCCTCCTCGAGACCCACAAGGTCCTGCTCGAGAAGGGCCCGGACCGGGTCTCGCCGTTCTTCATCCCGATGCTCATCATCAACATGGCCTCGGGCCTGATCTCGATGCGATTCGGGGCCCGGGGGCCCAACTCGTCGGTGGTCACCGCGTGCGCGACCGGCAACCACGCCATCGGCGACGCGATGAGAATCATCCAGCGCAACGACGCCGACGTCATGATCGCGGGCGGGTCGGAGGCGATCATCCTGCCGCTCACCTTCGCCGGCTTCTGCCAGATGAAGGCGATGTCTACCCGAAACGATGATCCGGGCCGCGCGAGCCGCCCCTTCGACGCCACCCGCGACGGCTTCGTGTGCGGCGAGGGGGGCGGGCTCCTGGTGCTGGAGTCGCTCGACCACGCGCTGGCCCGCGACGCGCGCATCTACGCGGAGGTGGTGGGCTACGGGATGACCGGCGACGCCCACCACATGACCGCGCCGGATCCGGAGGCGGACGGCGCGTCGCGGGCGATGAGCCTGGCCCTGCGCGACGCGGGCGTCGAGCCCACCTCGGTGGGCTACATCAACGCCCACGGCACCTCGACCCTCTACAACGACAAGTCGGAGACCATGGCCATCAAGCGGGTGTTCGGCGACCACGCGCGCAAGCTCGCGGTGTCGTCCACCAAGTCGATGACCGGGCACCTGCTGGGCGCCGCGGGCGGCATCGAGGCCATCGCCACCGCGTTCGCGATCCACCACGGGATCCTGCCGCCCACCATCAACTACGAGACGCCGGACCCGGACTGCGACCTGGACTACGTCCCCAACCAGGCCCGCAAGCAGGACGTGGAGATCGCGCTCAGCAACGCGTTCGGCTTCGGGGGCACCAACGCCACCCTCGTCCTCCGGAAGTATCGTCCCTAGTTGACGCCCGCGGTCGACCCGCGGGAGGCGCTGGGCGCCCGGCTCGGCCACCCCTTCCAGGACCCCCTGCTCCTCCGGGAAGCGCTCACCCACCGCTCGTTCGCCCACGAGAACCCGGGCAATCTCGACAACGAGCGGCTCGCCCTCCTGGGCGACGCCGCGCTCTCGCTGGTGGTGGCCGAGCGGCTCCTCGCGATCGCGCCCGACGAGCCGGTGGGCGTGCTGACCCCGCGGCGCGCCGCCCTGGTGTCGGGCGAGAGCCTCGCGCGCTGGGCGCGCGGGGTGGGTCTCGGCGCGCATCTGCGCCTCGGGCGCGGGGAGGAGCAGATGGGCGGGCGCGACAAGGACTCGGTGCTGGCCACCGCGCTCGAGGCGGTGCTGGGGGTGATCTTTCGCGAGGGTGGCCTCGAGGCGTGCGGGCGGGCGGTCGCGCTCCTGGCCGTGTGGTAACCTGCAGCCATGCGTCTCTGGCCGTTCCAGACCGAGCGTGACGACGTCGTCGGCATCAACGGAGCCGCGCTCGATCGGATCGGCGTGGTCGAGGACCTGCTGCGCCGCAACGTGGAGGACGTTTTCCGCGTGGAGCGGCAGGAGGCTCGCGGGGCCAGCTACGGATGGGGCGGCACGCTGCTCGTCGAGCCCGCGCGCGCCCTCGCCCTGATCGAGGCGCGCTTCAAGCCGTTCGGCTATACCCCGTTCCTCGGCCGGCAGGGCGACCTGGCCTGGATCCGCGCGGTGCCGCTCGCCGAGGTCGGCGAGCGCGGCCGCTCCGGCCTCAATCTGGTGCTGTTCGTGCTGACGGTGCTCTCCACCCTGGCCGCGGGCTGCCTGGTCACGGGCTCCTTCCCCTTCGTGACCTTCAACCCGCTCCTGCAGCCGACGCGCCTGCTCGCGGGCCTGCCCTTCGCGGCGACCCTGCTGGCGATCCTCGGCACCCACGAGTTCGGCCACTACTTCACCGCGCGCTACTACGGAGCCTCGGTGAGCCTGCCGTTCTTCATCCCGGCTCCGCCCCCGATCTTCCTCTTCGGGACCATGGGGGCGGTGATCCGCATGCGATCGCCCGCGCGCGACCGCAACTCGCTGTTCGATATAGCGGTGGCGGGCCCCCTGGCGGGCCTGGTGGTGGCCGTGCCCGCGCTGCTGCTGGGGCTCTCCTGGTCTCGAATCGGGATGGTGCTGCCCCAGGGCGCGGGACTCACCTTCGGCGACTCCCTGCTCATGCGGGCCCTGACCTGGATGGTATTCGGCTCGATCCCGAGCGGCATGGACGTGTTCGTGCACCCGGTGGCCCTGGCGGGGTGGGTCGGCCTCTTCGTGACCGCGCTCAACCTCTTCCCGGTGGGCCAGCTCGACGGCGGGCGGATCGCCTACGCCCTCTTCGGCCCCTGGCACCGGCAGGTCTCGATCGCCACCTTCGTGGGGCTGATGCTGCTGGGGGCGGTGTTCCGCTCCGCCAACTGGATCGTGTTCGCGGGCGTCATCCTGCTGCTGATGGGCTTTCACCATCCGCCGCCGCTCGACGACCTGACGCCGCTGTCGCCGCGCCGCTACGCCCTGGGCGTGTTCTGCCTGATCCTGCTTATCCTCCTGATCCCCCCCGTCCCGATCAGCTAGGCCGGGGTCAGGTCTTACATTCCGACATTCGTCCGCCGGAGGTCCGTGCGGCCAGCCGGGAAATGTAGGAATGTAAGACCTGACCCCGGGCGTCTCTCGCGCGAGGCATTGCCAGAGGCGACCCCGGGCGGGTAAGATTGCCGCGCTTTGCGCCGCCTCCTCCACTCGTCGCCCGTCGTCACCCGGAGAGACCCCCGTGCCTGAAGAGCGGGCGGTGGACGCCAAGGGCCTCGAGGCCCTGATCCGGAAGGGCGACGTCGACACCGTGCTCACGGTGTTCGCCGACGGCCTCGGTCGGCTCATGGGCAAGCGGGTGGTCGGGCGCTACTTCCTCGATCACGTCCTGCACGAGGGCGTGCACGCCTGCATCTACCTCTTCACGGTGGACATGGAGATGGAGCCCTTGCCGGGCTTCAAGCTCACCTCGTGGGAGCGGGGCTACGGGGACATGAAGCTCGTGCCCGACCTGACCACCTGGCGCGTCCTGCCCTGGCTGCCCAAGACCGCGCTCGTGTTCTGCGACGTCTACACCGAGGAGGGCGAGCCCATCGAGGAGGCGCCGCGCTGGGTGCTCCGCCGGCAGCTCGACCGCGCGGTGGCCGCCGGCTACCGGGTGAAGACCGCCTCCGAGCTCGAGCTCTACCTCTTCCGGGAGTCCTTCGACGAGGCGCGGGCCAAGCGCTACCACGGCCTCACTCCGGTCTCCAACTACCTCGAGGACTACCACATCCTCCAGACCTCCAAGGAGGAGCCGCTGGTGCGCGCCATCCGCAACGGGATGGAGGCGGCGCGGGTCCCGGTGGAGTTCTCCAAGGGGGAATGGGGGCGGGGGCAGGAGGAGATCAACCTCCGCTACGCGGACGCGCTGGAGATGGCCGACCGCCACGTGCTCTACAAGCACGGGGTGAAGGAGATCGCCTGGCAGCAGGGCTGCTCGGTGACCTTCATGGCCAAGTACGACATGGGAGCGGCGGGCTCGTCCTTTCACCTCCACTCCTCGGTGTGGGACAAGGCGGGCCGCCGCAACGTGTTCGCGGCCAAGGACCGCGCGGGCACCCCGATCTTCCAGCAGTGGCTCGCCGGGCAGATGGCGATGGCCCGCGACTTCGCCTACTTCTACGCCCCGACCGTCAACGCCTACAAGCGCTACCAGGCCGGCTCCTTCGCGCCCACCCGCATCGCGTGGGGCTGGGACAACCGCACCTGCGGCTTCAGGATCTGCGGGGAAGGCGGCGGCTTCCGGGTGGAGAACCGCATCCCGGGCGCGGACGCCAACCCGTACCTCGCCTTCGCGGCCACCATCGCGGCGGGCCTGCACGGAGTTCACAAGGGGCTGCGGCCACCGCCGATGTACGAGGGCAACGCCTACGAGGACGCGGCGCTGCCCCAGGTGCCGAAGACCCTGCGCGATGCGCTGGCCGCGCTCGAGGCCTCGGAGATCGCGAGGGCCACGCTCGGGCCGCGGGTGGTCGAGCACTACCTCCAGCACGGGCGCCTCGAGCAGCAGGCCTACGACCAGTCCGTCACCGACTGGGAGCTCATCCGCCACTTCGAACGCATCTAAAAAAAGCGCGAAGCCACCCTATCGAGGTCGTCGCTCGCGACGACCGTACAATCAAATAAGAGCGGGTCGCACTACGGAGAAGGCCCGGATGCCGAGCATGGAGGTCGTCGCTCGCGACGACCGTACAACAAATAGGAGCGGGTCGCACTACGGAGAAGGCCCGAATGCCGAGCATGGAGGTCGTCGCTCGCGACGACCGTACAATCAAGTAAGAGCGGGTCGACCAACCGGGAAGCGTCGAGCACCCGAGAACGACAGCAGAACGGAGAAGCTCCAGATGCCCAGAAGACTCGAGAACAAGATCACCCTGATCACCGGCGCCGGCATGGGCATGGGCCGGGAGGCGGCGCTGCTCTTCGCCCGCGAGGGCGCCCGGGTGGTGGTGGCCGACCTCAACGGTCAGGCCGCGGCCGAGACCGTCGACCAGGTGAAGCGTGCGGGCGGGGAGGCCCTCGCCACCGTGGGCGACGTGGCGGTGGAGGCGGAGGTGAAGCGCATGGTGGAGGAAGGGGTGCGCCGCTTCGGCGCGCTCCACGTGCTCTACAACAACGCGGGCGTGCTGTGGAAGGACCGGGACCGCTCGGTGCTGGAGACCGACGGCGAGCAGTGGGACCGCGTGATGGGGATCAACCTCAAGAGCGTGTTCTGGGTCACCAAGTACGGCATCCCTCACCTCCGCGCCGCGGGGGGCGGCTCGATCATCCTGGTGGGCTCGGTCTCGGCGCTGGCCGGCTTCACCCGCGCCCAGGACGCCTACACCGCGGCCAAGGGCGCGCTGATCTCCCTGAACAAGTCGCTCGCCATCCAGTTCGCCAAGGACAACATCCGCTCCAACGTGATCCACCCCGGCATCGTCGAGACCCCGCTGCAGGCCCCGTATCTCACCGACGCGCTGAGGGCCGAGTTCAAGACCGGGATCCCGCTGGGCCGCATCGGCCAGCCCCGGGACATCGCCAACGCCGCCCTCTTCCTCGCCTCCGACGAGTCGTCGTTCATGACCGGGGCGGAGATGATCATCGACGGCGGCTTCATGGCCCAGTAGTGACGGCCCACTGGCCCGGCTTCCATCTCCCACTTCTAGCAAGGAGGCGTCCATGCTGAAGCGCGCGCGTCGCGCCCTCGTCCTCGCCCTCACCGGCTCGCTGGCCGCGCTGCTCGCGGTCACGCCGGCGGCGGCCCAGAAGCAGTCCGTCGTCATCTACACCGCGATCGAGAACGAGCAGATCGCGGAGTACAAGAAGGCGTACGAGAAGGCGCTGCCCAACCTGGACGTCAAGATGCTGCGGCTGTCGACCGGCGACATCGCGGCGCGCTTCATGGCCGAGAAGGACAACATGCAGGCCGACCTGATCTGGGGCGTGGGCGCCACCAACATGCTCCAGTTCAAGAACGCGGGCCTGCTCGAGCCCTACGCCCCCAAGGGCCTCGAGCGCATCCAGCCCCTGTTCCGCGACAAGGCCAACCCGCCGGCGTGGGTTGGCCTCGACATCTACATGTCCGCCTTCTGCTTCAACACCGAGGTCGGCAAGAAGCACACCCTGCCCCGGCCCGAGTCGTGGGCCGACCTCACCAAGCCGGTCTACAAGGGCCACGTGGTGATGCCGAACCCGGCGTCCTCGGGGACCGGGTACCTGTCGGTGGTCTCGGTGCTGCAGCGAATGGGCGAGGCCGAGGGCTGGAAGTACCTCGACGCGCTCGACAAGAACATCGCGGAGTACACCAAGTCCGGCTCCAAGCCCTGCAAGGACTCAGCGGCGGGCGAGCGGGCGGTCGGGGTCTCCTTCGAGTACGTGGCCCACGAGATGATCAAGAAGGGCTCTCCGGTGCAGATGGTGCTGCCCAGGGAGGGATCGGGCTACGAGATCGAGGCCAACGGGCTCACCAAGAAGGGGGCCAAGAATGCGGCCGCCAAGCAGTTCCTCGACTGGGCCATCACCGACGAGTCGCTCAAGATCGCCGCGCAGTTCTTCGCCGCGGTGAGCGCGCCCGGGTTCGCCGCGCCCGAGGGCCTGCCCAAGGACGTGAGCAAGGTGGTCTTCCCGAACGACTTCGACTGGTCCGCGAAGAACCGCGACCGCATCCTGGCCGAGTGGCAGAAGCGGTACGCAAAGTAGCGTTCGAGCTTGGCGAGGTGCAGCCGAAGGCGAGCCGATTCGAGCTTGGCGAGGCGCAGCCGAAGGCGAGCCGAGCGGATAAATAATGAAGCTACCGGTCGACTCGTCTGGCGTAACGACTGACCAGCTCCACGCCGCCCTCTCCCGGCTCGGCTATGCGGCCTTCCGGCCGGGCCAGCGCGAGGCGGTGGAGACGCTGCTGGCCGAGGGGCGCCTGCTGCTGGTCGCGCCGACCGGCGGCGGCAAGAGCCTGAGCTACCAGCTGCCGGGCACGCTCCTGCCCGGCACCACCCTGGTGATCTCGCCCCTGGTCGCGCTGATGGCCGACCAGGTCCAGGCGCTCGAGGCGCGCGGCGTGGCCGCGACGTATCTGGCCGCCACTCTCGACGCCTCCGAGATGCGGCAGCGCATGGCCCGACTCGCCGCGCGCGCGTACCGCCTCGTCTACGTGGCCCCCGAGCGCCTGGCCTTTCCGGGATTCCGGGCGATGCTCCGCGAGCTGGACGTCCCGCTGGTGGCGGTCGACGAGGCCCACTGCATCAGCGAGTGGGGGCACGACTTCCGTCCGGAGTACCTCGCGATCGGGGGCGTGGTCGCGGACCTGCCGGGCGCCCGCGTGCTGGCGTGCACCGCGACCGCCACCCCGATCGTGCGGGACGAGATCCTGGCGCGCCTGGGCCTGCCGCCCGACACGCCCCAGATGGTGCGGGGCTTCGCGCGCCCCAACCTGTCCCTCCGCGCGGTGGAGGTGGAGGGCCGTCGCGAGCGCGACGGGCTGGTGGACGCGGCCCTGGCCGAAGCCCTGGGCGGTCCGGGGAGGAGCGGAGGCACCGCCATCGTCTACGCGCCGACCCGGAAGCGGGCCGAGGAGGAGACCGGGAGGCTGGCCGCCCGCGGCTGGGAGGCGGTGGCCTACCACGCCGGGCTCGATGGACGGACGCGCGACGCCGCGCAGCGCGCCTTCGCCGAGGGCCGGGTCGAGGTGGTGGTGGCGACCAACGCCTTCGGGATGGGCATCGATCGGCCCGACGTCCGCGCGGTCGTCCACCTGGCCCCTCCCGGCTCCATCGAGGCGTACTACCAGGAGGTCGGGCGCGCGGGTCGGGACGGCGCGCCGGCGCTCGGCCTGTTGCTGGTGGCGGCGGGTGACCTGGCCCTGCGCCGCGCCCTGCTCGAGCGCGGCTCCGAGGGGTCCGTTCCCGACCCGGCGGTGGTCGAGCACAAGTGGGGAATGTTCCTCGAGCTGATTCGCTGGGTCGAGGGGGGAAGCTGCCGTCACGACGCGATTCTTCGCTACTTCGGCGACGAGGCGGAGACCCTCCACGGCTGCGGGCGGTGCGACGTCTGCCGCGGCCTCGACGCCGAGGGCGAGGCGGGGGACAGCGAGCGCGTCACCCTGATCGTCCGCAAGGCCCTCTCTGGAGTGGCCCGGCTCCACAACCGCTTCGGGCTGCAGACCGTGGTCAAGCTGATCCACGGTGAGCCCGACGAGCGGATCGAGCGCGCCGGCCTCACCCGGGTGCCCACGTTCGGCAACCTCAAGGAGCACCCGCAGCCCTGGCTGCTGGCGCTGCTCCGTCGCTGCGTGTCGGCGGGCTGGGTCAGCTTCAGCGGACGCGAGCGGCCGGTGGTGGTGCTGACCGACGAGGGGGGCGCGGTCATGAAGGGCGAGCGGCCGGTGCGCCTCCTGCTGCCGTCGGCCACCAGGCGGGCCCCGGCGGGAGGCGCGCGGGGCGAGCCCCGGCGCCGGCCCGCGCGCGAGGCCGGCGAGCTCGACGCGGCGGCCCAGGCGCTCTTCGAGGCGCTGCGGCGGCATCGGCTCACGGTGGCCCGCGCGGAGGGCATGGCCCCGTTCATCGTGGCAAGCGACCGGACCCTGCGCGACATCGCGCTGCTGCGGCCGCGTACCCTGGCCGAGCTCGAGCTGGCCCACGGCGTGGGGCCCCACAAGGCGGAGCGCTACGGGCCGGGCTTCCTCCGGGTCATCGCGGAGGAGACGGGGAAGGCCGGCCCCCGATGACTCCGGTGAGCGCGCCCGCGCCGTCGCGCCCGGCCGCGGTCGCGCTGCTCGGCATCGCCAAGAAGTTCGGTCAGTTCGTGGCCCTCCGCGACATCGACCTCACCGTCGCCCTGGGCGAGTTCGTGTGCTTCCTGGGCCCGAGCGGGTGCGGCAAGACCACGCTGCTCCGGATCATCGCGGGCCTCGAGCGACAGAACGCGGGGCAGGTGACGATGGCCGGGCGGGACGTCTCGGGGCTGCCGCCCAGCCTGCGCAACTACGGCATCGTGTTCCAGTCCTACGCCCTCTTCCCGAATCTCACGGTGGCGCGGAACGTGGGCTACGGCCTCGAGACCCGCCGGAGGCCGCGCGCCGAGATCGATCGGAGGGTCGACGAGCTGCTGACCCTGGTCGGGCTCTCGGCGCACAAGGCCAAGTACCCGGCCCAGCTCTCCGGCGGCGAGCAGCAGCGCATCGCGCTGGCCCGGGCGCTGGCCCCGTCGCCCGCGCTGCTCCTGCTGGACGAGCCGCTGTCCGCGCTGGACGCGCGGGTGCGGCAGAGCCTCCGCCACGAGATCCGCGCGCTGCAGCGCCGCCTCGGCGTCACCACCATCATGGTGACCCACGACCAGGAGGAGGCGCTGGCCATGGCCGACCGCATCGTGGTGATGAACCACGGGGTGGTGGAGCAGGTCGGCACGCCGATGGAGGTGTACACGCGGCCGCGCTCCCCGTTCGTGGCCCGCTTCGTGGGACAGATGAACTTCCTGGAGGCCACCGCGGGCGACCGCGCGGGGTGGGCGCGGCTCGGAACGGTGGAGATGCGGCACGGCGCCACCGAGGCCCTCGTCGCGGGCACCCGCCTCACCCTCGCCATCCGGCCCGAGGAGATCCTGGTGGGCCCGGCCGCGGAGGGCCGCGAGAACCGGCTCGTCACCCGCATCCGCGCGGTGCAGTTCCTGGGCCCCTTCACCCGCCTGAGCCTCACGCTTCCGGATGGTGCCCCCGCGCTCGAGTGCGACGTGGCCGCCACCGCCTTCGCGGCGCTCGGCGCCGCGGAGGGCTCGGAGCTGGCGCTCGCACTCCGGGCCGACGCCCTGCGCGTCTTTCCCCTCGCGGGCTAGCCGCGTGGCCTCCGCGCTCCCGAGCCTGCCCGCCGCGCTGCCCGACCGCACCGTGCGCCACCGGCTCGGGGCCGAGGACCTCGTGCGCTGGGCGCTGGTGGCGCTGCTCGCCGCGATCCTGTACCTCTTCGTGCTCTACCCGCTGCTGCAGGTCGTCTGGCGCAGCCTGCTCGCCAACGACGGCACCTTCGTGGGCGCGGCCAACTACCGCCGCTACTTCGGAACCCCGGCGATCGCCCAGTCCATCGGCAACAGCCTCTTCGTGTCGATCGTCTCCATGGCGATCACGGTGACGCTCGCCTTCGTCTACGCCTACGGGCTGACCCGCACCCGCATGCCGGGACGCGGCGTCTTCCGGCTGGTGGCGATGCTGCCGCTCTTCGCCCCGTCGCTGGTACAGGCGCTCGCGTTCATCTACGTGTTCGGCAACAACGGCATCGTGACCCGGACCACCGGCTGGAACATCGGCATCTACGGGGCCAAGGGCATCGTGATGGCCGAGGTCTTCTACTGCTTCCCCCACGCGCTGCTGATCCTGGTGGCCGCGCTCTCGGCCACCGACGCGCGCCTCTACGACGCGGCCCGGACGCTCGGCGCGAGCCCGCTCCGGACCTTCCTCACCGTGACCCTGCCGGGGGTGAAGTTCGGCCTGGTGAGCGCGTGCTTCGTCGTGTTCACCCTCGTGATCACCGACTTCGGCGCGCCCAAGGCCATCGGGGGCAAGTTCTCGGTGATGGCCACCGAGATCTACAACCAGGTCTCGGGCCAGCAGAACTTCACGATGGGAGCCACCGTCTCGGTGGTGCTGCTGATCCCGGCGGTGCTCGCGTTCCTCGTCGACCGGGTGGTGCAGCGGCGGCGCTACGCGCTGGTGACCGCGTCCTCCCGGCCGCTGGCCCCCGCGCCCCGACCCGCGGCGGACTGGGGCGCCTTCGCCTACTGCACGCTGGTGGCGGGCGCCATCGCCGGCATGTACCTGGCCATCGTGGTCTACTCGCTGGTGATGCGCTGGCCCTACAACTTCACTCCGACGCTGCGCCACTACCGGTTCGACACGGTGGGCGGCTACGCCCCGCTCCTGAACAGCGTGTACGTGGCCGCGCTCACCGCGCTGGTGGGGACGGTGCTGACCTTCGTGGGCGCGTACGTGATCGAGAAGTGCCGGACCGCGTGGAGCGGGCCGCTCTATCTCCTCGCCGTGCTGCCGGTCTCGATCCCGGGCATGGTGCTCGGCCTGGCCTACATCTTCACGTTCAACGTGGCGGGGAGCACCCTCAACGTGCTCTACGGCACGCTCGCGATCCTGATCGTCTCCAACGTGATCCACTACTTCACGGTGGGCTTCCTCACCGCCACCACCGCGCTTCGCCAGATGGACGCCGAGTTCGAGAACGTCTCCGCCTCGCTGGGGGTGCCGTTCTACCGCACCTTCTGGCGGGTCACGGTGCCGATGGCCCTGCCGTCCATCGTGGCCATCAGCATGTATTTCTTCCTCAACGCGATGGTGACCCTCTCCGCGGTGGTGTTCCTGGTCGCGCCCGGCACCGAGCTGGCCGCGGTGGCGGTGCTGCTCATGGACGACGCGGGCGACGCCGCGCAGGCGGCCGCGATGTCGGTCTGCATCGTGGCGATCGGGCTCGCGGTGCGCCTGGGCTACTGGGCGCTCATGCGGGGCGTGGACCGGCACACCCAGGCCTGGCGCGAGCCCCGCGAGGCCGCGACCGAGGCCGTCCCCAGGTAGATTCCGGAGGACTTCTCATGACCAAGCCGGTGATCGACGTGCTGCCCCGCAAGGGACGATTCTTCGAGGTGCTGCAGGAAACCGGGCGCAGCCAGACCGCGGTGATGACCGTGGAGGCGGGCGGAGACGGCGGGCCCGAGGAGACCCACGCCGGCGACCAGGTCGTCTACGTCATCGAGGGACACGGCGTGCTCACCATCGCGGGGCGGGAGCACGAGGTGGGGCCGGGGACGTGCGCGATGATCCCGGCCGGCACGCTCCACCACGTGCGCAATCCCGGCCGCACCCCCCTCTTCTTCCTCTCGGTGTACGCCCCGCCGGCCTACTAGCCATGACGCCCGGGGGGAAGACCGCGCTCGTGACCGGGGCCGCGCGGGGCATCGGCCTCGCCATCGCCACGCGCCTGGCCGCCGACGGCCTGCGGGTGGCGATGCTCGACCAGGACCGCGCCGCGGTGGAGGCGGCCGCGCCCGGGCTCGGCGCGGGCGCGCTCGCCCTCGCGGCCGACGTGACCCGCGCCGCGGAGGTGGACGCCGCGATCGCGCGCATCGAGCGAGAGTGGGGTCGCCTCGACGTCCTGGTGAACAACGCGGGGATCACCGGCCGCTCGTTCCCGATCTGGGAGCTGACCGACGAGGACTGGCAGCGCGTGATCGACGTGGATCTCACCAGCGTGTTCCTCTGCTGCCGGGCCGCGGTGAAGGTGATGCTGCGCCAGGGCGGCGGGCGCATCGTCAACATCGCCTCGATCGCGGGCAAGGAGGGCAACCCCACGCTCGTGCCCTACTCCACGGCCAAGGCGGGGGTGATCGGCCTCACCAAGGCGCTCGCCAAGGAGGTCGCGACCCGCGGCATCCTGGTCAACGCGGTGGCGCCGGCCGTGATCGGCACCGAGCTGCTCAAGCAGATGGAGACGAGCACGGTGGAGCTCCTGATCTCCAAGATCCCGATGGGCCGCGTCGGCACCCCGGAGGAGGTGGCGGCGCTGGTGGCCTGGCTCGCCTCCGATCAGTGCACGTTCAGCACCGGCGCGGTGTACGACCTGTCAGGAGGTCGCGCCACTTACTAGGCGGCTCGCCCGAGGGGCGCGAAGGCGTCCTAGGGGCGGACGTTCAGGCGGAGGGCCGCAGCGAGGAGCGCGAGCTTCGAGACCGACTCGGTGATGCGATCGTCGAGGGCCATCGCGAGGGCCTCGCGGAAGGGGATCACGCGACGCTCGAAGAACTCGTCGTCGTCGGAGGCCAGCGGGTCCGCGACCAGCTCCTCGCCGATGAAGCAGTGGGCGTCCTCGTCGAGATAGGCTGCGGAGGGCAGGAAGCGGGTCAGGAACGTGAGCCGCCCCGCCCGGTAGCCGCCCTCCTCGCGCAGCTCGCGCTGCGCCGCCGCCGCCGGGCTCTCCCCGGGCCGGCCGCCGCCGCCCGGCAGCTCCCACGACTCGGCGCGGGCGAGATGGCGGAACTGGCGCACCAGGAGGACGTGCTCGGCGTCCACGAGCGGCACCACGCCCACCGTGAGCCCGACGTGGAGGATCGGATAGGTCTTCCGCGCGCCGGTGGGGAGGCGCCAGACGTCCTCGCGCAGCGTCAGCTTGCCGAGACGGAGGCGCTCGGTGCTGTGCAAGAACCGCCACACTCGATCGCGGGCGTCGGGGTTCTCGGGGTCCACGGGCGGGCTCGCCGGGGTAGTGTGCTATCGTAAACGCCATGACGCAAGAGCGCCCCGCCGATCGCCTGATGGACAAGCTGCTGAGGGCGATCGATCTCTCCATGAAGGCCACCGAGGCCTCGCGCGAGGCGGTGCAGGAGATCCTGCGTCGCGGCGCCGAGACCGGCATCTTCTTCTCCGGCGGCCGCGCCCGCGAGGCCGCCGAGGGCTTCGACCTGACCGAGCAGGACCGCGACTTTCTCCGCTCGCTCTCGATCCGACCCGATCCGCGCTGACCGCGCCATGCGCGCGCTGCTGATCGTGGCCTGCCTGCTGCTGATCGTGATGGCCCTCATGCGCCTGCCCTCCGCGCTCCGCTCGCGCCTGCCGTCGGGCCCGCCGCGCCGCGACGAGCTGGTGAAGGACCCGGTCTGCCAGACCTACGTGCTGATGTCGCGGGCGATCCGCGAGGAGGCGGGCGGCGCGCCGGCCTACTTCTGCAGCCGGGAGTGCGCGGACCGCTTCCACCGGGGCGAGCGCCGGGCGTGAGCGCCCGCGGCGAGCGCGACGGCGCGGCGCCGGCCGGCTACGATCTGCTGGTCTCCGATCTCGACGGGACCCTGCTCGACGACGAGATGCGGCTCGACCCCGCGCTGGTCGAGGCCTTCCACCGCGCCGCCGAGCGGGGCCTCGCCATCTCGCTGGCCACCGGGCGCATGCCCGCGGCGGCCGATCCTTATCGCGACGAGCTCGGCATCACCGCGCCGGTGATCTACTACAACGGGGCCGTCGTGCGGGGCGCGGAGGGCGGGCCGGATCTCATCTCGCTGACGCTGCCCCGCGGGATCCTGGGCCGCGCGTGGGCGGTGGTGGCCCAGGCGCCGGTGCATCCGATCTACTACCGCGACGACCGGCTCTACTGCGCGGAGCGCACGCCCGCGGTGCGGCGCTACTGCGAGGAGGAGGGGCTCACCGTCGACGTGATCCCCGACGTGGCGGAGTTCCTCGGGCTGGGCGCGTTCATCAAGAGTCTCCTGATCGGCCATCCGCGCGACCTGGACGTCGTGCGCGAGGAGCTGACCCCGATCGTGGCCGAGCACGGGCGCCTCGTCCGCACGCGCCACGACTATCTCGAGATCATCCCGGTGGCGGCCTCGAAGGGCGCGGGGCTGGCGCGCCTCGCCCAGCACGTGGGCGTGCCGCTCGCGCGGGTGGTCGCGGTGGGCGACCAGGAGAACGACATCGAGATGCTGCGCGAGGCCGGTCTCGGGGTGGCCATGCCGCACGCGCCGGAGGTGGTGCGCCGCGCGGCCGACCGGGTGGCACCTGCGGCGGCCGACGGTGGCCTTCTCCGACTGCTGGGTGAGCTGTTCCCCCGCCACTTCGCCTGAGGCGCTCCGTGGCTCCGCATCCCGATCCCTGGCGCGCGGTCGACCGCCAGCCCGACCCCGCCGGCTACGTGCGGATGATGGAGTCGCGCGGCCGCACGCCCACCCAGGCCCGCGTGCGCCGCCGCTTCCTGCGCTTCTGCCGGGTCGAGCCCGGCTGGCGCGTGCTCGAGGTCGGCTCGGGCAGCGGGGTGGTGACGCGTGATCTCGCCGCGCTGGTCGGCCCGCGCGGCCACGTCACCGGCGTCGACAGGAGCCGCGTGCTGACGGAGGCGGCGCGCCGGGGCGCTCGCGAGGCCGGGCTCGCGCGGCGCGTGGACTTCCGCCGGGCCGACGCGGCCGCGCTGCCCTTCCGCGGCGGCCGCTTCGACTGCGCGCTGGCGGTCACGGTGCTGCTGCACGTGGCACGGCCGCAGGCGATGCTGCGGGAGCTGGTGCGGGTCACCCGGCCGGGCGGCACGGTGGCGCTCCAGGACCAGGACTTCGGCACCCAGGTGCTCGATCACCCGGATCGCGCGCTCACCCGGGTGATCCTCGACGGGGTGACGGCCCGGATGTATCCGGAGCCCTACTCGGGCCGCACGCTGGTGCGACGGCTGGTGGAGCTGGGGCTCGAGCGGGTGCGGCTCCTGGCCGACGTCTACCAGGTGCGGAGCCTCGATCCCTTCACCCACGGCCTCCTCACCCGCCGGGCGGAGCTCGCCCAGCGGTTCGGCCTCGTCGGCGCCGGCCGGGCCGCGCGATGGCTGGCCGCCATCGAGCGCGCGGACGCGGCCGGCCATTTCGTGTTCACCTTCAACTACTACGGGGCGACCGGCGTCAAGCCGGGCTCCCCGCGTTGACGGAGTTTCGCGGCCCGCGGCATATACTGGAATCCACTCCATGAGCAGCCAGAGGGCCGGCGGTGCCCGCCCGGACGACGGCGCGGGGTCGAATCCAGCGGGTGGCGAGGCGCTCGAGGCACGACTGCGCGAGACCGCCGCCCTCCTCTCGGTCGCCCGCGTCGCGAGCTCCACCACCGATTTCCAGGAGGCCCTCCGCCTCATCTGCCGCGAGCTCGCACGCGTGACCGGCGCGGAGACGGTGTCCGCCTACGTCCGCCAGCCCGCCGACGCGGCGCTGAGCCCGGTGGCGGGCTATCACGTGCCCAAGGACGCCCTCGCGGCCCTGGCCGCGGCCCGGCTCACCGTCTCGGACCAGCAGGGCTTCGACGCGGTGTTCCGCACCGGCCACCTCATCTGGAGCGACGACCTCCCGTCCGATCCGCGCTTCGCCATCGAGCTCTTCCGGCGCTTCCCGCACCAGTCGGGGCTCATCATCCCGCTCTTCCTCGGCGGCCAGGTGGCGGGCGCCTTCTACCTGGTGTGGTGGCGGCGGCGGCGGCGCTTCCTCCCGGAGGAGCTGGCGCCCCTGCAGGCCATCGGCGAGCAGGCCGGGGTGCTGCTGCGCAACGCGCGCCTCCACGAGGCGCTGAACGCGCGGGCGGGCCGCCTGCGCACGCTGGCCCGCCTCAACCACCTGGTGTCCTCCTCGCTCGAGCCGGACGAGGTGCTGGCCGGCATCGCGGCGGCGGTGGTGGAGCTGATGCAGGTGCCGGTGGTGTCGGTCTGGGTGGTCGACGCGGCCCTCAAGCGTCTCGACGCGCGCGCCTTCGCGGGTCCCGCGGGCGTGCCCGACTTCCCGTGCCGCTCGTTCGACGTGGGACACGGCGACGTGGGCTGGGTCGCCACCGAGCGCCGGACCCTCGAGATCGACGACGTGGCCGCCGATCCGCGGGTGACCAACCGCGAATGGTGGGACGCCAACGGGTTCCGGAGCTTCCTCGGCATGCCCATCGTCTTCCAGGACATGCTGCTGGGCGTCCTGGTGATGGGCGGCCGCGAGCCCTTCCGCCTGGGCCCCGACGACCAGGAGACCCTCGACGTCTTCGTGACCCAGTCCGCGTCCGCCATCGCCAAGGCGCGCCTCTTCCAGGACATCCAGGATCGGCGGCGCCTCACCGAGGACCTCTACGCCCTGACCCAGGCGATGGACCGCTCGATGGATCTGCAGGAGCGGGTGGAGATCTTCGCGGAGGGGGCGGGGCGGGCGCTCTACTTCGAGCGGCTCAACGTGTGGCTCGAGGAAGACGGGGGCGCCGCGCTCCGGCTGGTGGCGGGCAGCGATTGCCGGCCGGGCGTGCCCGCGGTGGTGCCGCTCGCGCAGGCGGGCGGCTTCCGGGAGGCGTGGGAGTCGGGCATCACCCTGATGGTGGCCGACGACGAGCAGCTCGCGCGCGTGCCGCGGCTGCCCGCGCAATGGCACCGTCATCCGGTGCTGCGCACGCGGCGCTTCGCGGTGGTGCCGCTCCTGGTGCAGGGGCGGCCGGTGGGGCTGGTCAGCGTCGACAACAAGCCGAGCCGCCGGCCCATCACCCGCCGCGGGGTGGCCCACCTCGAGCTCTTCTGCCAGCAGCTCGCCACGTCGGTGAACAACGCGCGCCTCTACCAGGAGACGCGGCAGCGCGAGCGGGACGCGACCCTGCTGCTCGAGGTCACCCGGAAGCTCTCGTCGACTCTGGAGCTGGACGCGGTGCTCGACCTCGTGGCCGACGGGACCATCGCCGCTCTCGGCTGCGTGGCGGCCGGCTTCTACCGCTGGGATGCGACCCGCGGCGGCCTGGTGTTCGTGCGCGGGCGCAACCACCCCCAGGACTTCGCGCGCCCGCGGCTCATCCAGGCGGGAGAGGGGATCACCGGCCGCGCCTACGCGGAGCGCCGGCCCGCGTGGACCAACGATCGGCTCGCGGATCCCGCCCTGGCCTACGGGGCCGAGAACGCGGCGGCCATGGGCGGGGCGGGGGCGCCGCGCGCCTACCTCGCGGCGCCGATCATGATCCGCGACGAGGTGTTCGGGGTGCTGGGGGGCTCCTACTTCGAGCCCCACGTCTTCACCGAGCGCGAGGTGAACCTGCTGTCGGCGCTGGCCGCCCAGGGCGCGGTGGCCATCGAGAACGCGCGGCTCTACTCGGCCACCCAGCAGAACCTGGCCGGGGCCGCGCTGCTCAACGCGGCGGCCCGCACGCTTCACCGCACGCTCGACGTCAAGCGGCTCCTGCCCGAGGCGGCGGGCACGCTCGGGCAGACCTTCGGAGCCCGGCGGGTCGGCATCGTCCTGTTCGAGGAGCCGGGAGCGGGCAGCGGAGACGCGATCACGTGGGGCGACTGGCCCGACGCCGCGGTCCGGGCCCTCGCCGCGCCCCTGCGGCGGCGCGAGGCGCCGACCCTGATCGCGGACGCGGCGGCCCGGCCGGATCTCCTGCGGGCGGGGCTGCTCGAGGCCGGCCACGCGCTGGCCGGCTTCCCGGTGCGCGGCCGGAGCCGGGTGCTGGGCGGGCTCCTGCTGCTCTTCGCGGGGCCGCGCGGCCTCACCGAGGCCGAGACGCGCCTGCTCTCGGCCTACGCGGATCAGCTCGCGATGGCGCTCGACAACGCCACCCTCTTCGAGGACGCGGAGAACCAGAAGACGCAGCTCGAGCAGGTCTTCGCCTCGACATCGGACGGCTTTCTCGTCCTCGGCCTGGAGCGCGAGGTGGTGGCGCTCAACCAGCGGGGCGGCGAGCTGCTCGGCATCGTGCCCCGCGCGATGATCGGCCGGCCCTTCGCCCATCTCGCGGAGGCGGTGGGCCGCACGGTGGACTGGGCCGCCGCGGGCGGGCCGGCCCTGACCGCCGCGCTCGAGCGCCCGGGCGAGGCGGCCGACGGCGACCTCGAGCTGACCGGCGCCCAGCGACGGACACTACGCTGGATGGTCACGCCGACGCGCGATCTCCTGGGCGAAGTGGTGGGGCTCACGGTCACCCTGCGCGACGTCACGCGCGAGCGAGAGATCGACCGGATGAAGACCGAGTTCGTCTCCACCGTCTCGCACGAGCTGCGGACCCCGCTGGCCTCGATCAAGGGGTCGCTCCATCTCCTGCTCTCGGACGAGCACCTGGTGCTCGACGAGACCCAGCGGCACCTCGTGGACATCTCGCTCAAGAACACCGACCGCCTCATCCGCCTCATCAACAACATCCTCGACATCTCCAAGATGGAGGCGGGGCACATCCACCTCGACCTGGAGGCCCACCGGCCGATCGATTTCGTGGAGCTGGCCGTCGACGGGATCCGGGGCTTCGCGGAGTCGCGGCGGATCACCATCGAGGCGGAGGTCGAGCCCGACCTGCCCACCGTCCAGGTCGACTTCGATCGAATGGTGCAGGTGGTGACCAACCTGCTCTCCAACGCGATCAAGTTCTCCCCCGAGGGAGAGCGGGTCACGGTGGGAGCCCGGCGCGACGGGGCGGAGCTGGCGATCTGGGTGCGCGACCACGGCCGCGGCATCGCGCCGGAGGACGTGGGGCGTCTCTTCCGCAAGTTCCAGCAGCTCGACGGCAGCAACGTGCGGGCGGTCGGCGGGACCGGGCTCGGCCTCGCCATCTGCCGCGGGATCGTGGACGAGCACGGCGGCCGCATCGGGGTGGACAGCGCCCTCGGCGCCGGCGCCACCTTCACGGTGCGCCTGCCGCTGCCCGGAGTCGCGCCGGCCGCGCCGGGGGGCGCCGCGCCGGCGGACGGCGGGGAGCAGGCGCCGCTGGTGCTGGTGGTCGACGACGAGCCCGACGTGCGCGCGCTGATGCGCGACGTGCTGCAGCTCTCCGGCTTCCGGGTGATCGAGGCGGGACGGGTGCTGGAGGGCGTGGAGGTCGCGCGCCAGCAGCATCCCGACGTGATCACGATGGACCTGATGCTGCCCGACCTCGACGGCTTCGAGGCGATTCGCCTCCTGCGCGAGCAGCCGGAGACCCGCGAGACCCCGGTGGTGGTGCTGAGCGCGATCGAGGTGGAGCCGGGTGATCCCCGCGCGCTCGGGGCCACCGTGTGTCTCACGAAGCCGTTCAGCTCCGCCGATCTCCTCGGCGCCATCCGCTCGCGCCTGCGGCCGGGGAACGGCAGCCGGACATGAGCGCGGCGCGCATCCTGGTGGTCGACGACGAGGACGACATCCGCACGATCCTGGTGGTGACCCTGCGGCGGGCCGGCTACGAGGTGGCGAGCGCCGGTGACGGGGTCGAGGCGGTGGAGGCGATCCAGCGCCAGGCCCCGGACCTGATCCTGCTGGACGTGATGATGCCGCGCGCGGACGGGCTCGAGACCCTGAAGCGCATCCGGCAGCACGCGCCCACCGCGCACGTGCCGGTCATCATGCTCACCGCGCGCTCCGGCCTCACCGACAAGATGCGGGGCTTCGAGCGCGGGGTCGACGACTACGTGGGCAAGCCGTTCGAGCCCGCGGAGGTGCTGGCCCGCGTGGCCGCGCTGCTCAAGCGCTCCGCCCAGGCCCGGGCGGTGAGCCCGCTGCTCAGCGTGCTGGGCGACTGGTTCACCGCCGAGCGCATGGCCCAGCTCGGGCGCGACCTGGAGGCCGCCCGCGACATCCAGGAGCGGCTGCTGCCGCCGGTGCCCGCGACGCTGGTCGGGCTCGAGGCGGGCGCGATGCTGCGCTCCTCCACCGTGGTGGGCGGCGACTTCTTCGACCTCGTGCCGATGGGCGATCGCATCGGGGTCGCGGTGGGCGACGTCTCCGGCAAGGGCATCCCCGCCGCGCTCCTGATGGTGATGACCCGGACGCTGCTGAGGGAGATCGCCCGCGATCTCGAGGAGCCCGGGGCGGTGCTCTCCCGGCTCAACCGCTCGCTCTGCCGGGACATGCCGCCGTCCATGTTCGTGACCCTGATCCTCGCGGTGCTGGACCCCCGCGACGTCGGCGGTCTGGCCCTGTCGGGCGCGGGCCATCCCGACCCGGTGCTGGTGCCCGCGGGCGGGGAGGTGCGGGTGCTGGCCCTCGGGGAGGCGGCGGGGCCGCCGCTCGGGGTGTTCGAGGACTCGCGCTTCGAGCAGGCCGCGCTCCGGCTCGGCGTGGGCGACGCGCTGGTGCTCCTGACCGACGGGATCCTCGAGGCCCCGGAGGAGGGCGGTCATCGGCCCGGCGCCGCCGCGCTGCTGCCGCTGCTCGCGCGCCAGCGCACCCTGCCGCCGCAGGGCCTGGCCCGCGCCATCTGCGAGGACGTGCTCCGCCGCGGTGGCTCCCGCATCCAGGACGACATGACCGTGTTCGCGCTCCGCAACCCCGGAGGCTCCGCATGATCCGTCCGCTCCTCGCCTGGCTCGCGCTCGCGCTGCTCGCGGCGCCCGCCGCCGCCCAGTCCGCCGCCACCCGGCCCGCCACCGGCGAGGTCGTGGTCCTGACCTCGTTTCCCAAGGAGCTCTTCGAGGCCTACAAGCAGGCCTTCGAGCGGCGGACGCCCGGGGTGAAGGTCGTGGTCAAGCAGCAGCAGACCAACCAGGGCGTCACCTACCTGCGCGAGACCCGGGCCCGCCCCGAGGCGGACGTGTTCTGGGTGTCGGCGGTGGACGCCTTCCAGACCCTCAAGGCGGACGGCCTGCTCGAGCGGCTCACGCTGCCGCGCGAGACGCTGGCGCGCATGCCTGCGCGCATCGGCTCCTTCCCCCTCCACGATCCCGACGGCGCCTACTGGGGCTTCGCGGTCTCGGGCTACGGGCTCATGTGGAACACGCGCTACCTCGCGCTCCACAAGCTGCCGCCCCCGCGCGAGTGGACGGACCTCACCGACCCCCGCTACTTCGGCCACCTCGTGATCTCGGCGCCTTCACGGAGTGGAACAACGCATCTGACCGTCGAGGTCATCCTGCAGGCCTACGGCTGGGAGAAGGGCTGGGCGCTGCTCCTGCAGTCCGGCGGCAACATGGGCGCGATCACCGAGCGCAGCTTCGGGGTCCCGGAGGCGGTGGTCTCCGGCCAGTACGGCATCGGGGTGGTGATCGACTTCTTCGGGCTCTCCGCGATCGCCTCCGGCCAGCCCATCGACTTCGCGTACCCCGCGCTCACCTCGGTGGTCCCGGCCTCGGTGGCGGTGGTGAAGAACGGACCCAACCCGGCCAACGGACGCGCCTTCGTGGAGTACCTGCTGAGCGACGAGGGGCAGCAGAAGCTCTTCGCGCCCGAGATCGGCCGGCTGCCGGTGGTGCCCGCGCTCTACGCGCGCGCCCCCAAGGGCTACCCGAACCCGTTCGCGATGAAGCTCGGCGGCGTCGACTTCGACGACAAGCTCTCGTCGTCCCGGCGCAACGTGGTCAACTCCCTCTTCGACCACGCGATCACCTTCCGCCACGCCGAGCTCAAGGCGGCTTGGGGGGCGATCCACGCCGCGGAAGCGCAGGTGGCCAGCGCGCGCCGCGCCGGCCGCTCGGCGGACGCGGCGGCGGCCCCGCTCGCGGAGGCGCGGCGCCTGGCCAGCGCGATCCCGCTCGACGCCGCGCGCGCGTCCGATCGCGAGGTCAACGCCGCGTTCCGCGACCGGCCGGACGTGAAGTCGCGGATGGAGACCGAGTGGGACGCCTCGGCCAAGGCCGCCTACGCGCGGGCGCGCGAGCTGGCGGAGGGAGCGGCCGCCCGGATTCGCTAGGGCGTCTTGGCCCGGATGGCCCGGGCCTGGGCCTCGAGCGGTGCCGCTTCCGTCTCGCGATTCGTCTGCTTCAGCAGCAACGCGTATTCCTCGAGGCTCTCGGCCACGTCCGGGTGATCGGGCCCGAGCGACTTCCGCTGCAGGGTCAGCGCCCACTGATAGAGCGGCTCCGCCTGGGCGAAGCGGCTCTGGTCGCGGTACAGCGAGGCCAGCTCCACGATGGCCGCCGCCACCTGCGGGTGCTCGGGCCCGAGCCGCTTCTCGCCGATGGCCTGGGCCCGCTTCACGAGGGGCTCCGCCTGCGCGAACTGTCCCTGCCGGCGCTGGAGCGCGCCGAGCTCGACCAGGTCGAGCGCGACGCGGGGAGACTCCGGCCCGAGCCGCTTCTCGTCGATGGCGAGCGCTCGCCGCAGCAGCGGCTCGGCCTGCGCGTAGCGGTTCTGGAGCGCCTGCGCTCCGGCCAGGGCGCGGAGGCTCTGCCCGAGGTCGGGATGCTCCGGGCCGAGCGCCTTCTCCTGGATGGCGAGCGCGCGCTGGGCCAGCGGCTCGGCCTGGGCCGCTTTCCGGCGCAGCACCGCGAGCTCCGCCTGGCCGGCCACCACCAGCGCCACGTCGGGATGCTCGCTCCCGAGAGCTTTCTCCCGGATGGTCAGCGCCCGGCGGCCGAGCGTCTCCGCCTCGGCGTAGCGGCCGCGCTCGCGGGCCAGCTCCACGAGGGGCTCGAGCGCGTCGGCCGCGTCGGGATGCTCGGGGCCGAGGACCTTCTCGGCCACCGCGAGGGCGCGGCGGGCCAGGGGCTCCGCGCGCGGCCAGTTGCCCTGCTCGGCCTGCAGCGATGCCAGCGTGACCAGGGGCCCGATGACCGCGGGATGCTCCGCGCCGAGGCGGCTCTCGCGAATGGCGAGCGCCCGCTGGGCGAGCTGCTCGGCCTCGACGTACCGGCCCTGGGGCAGGTAGATCTCGGCCAGGCCGGCGAGGCTCGTCGCCACGTCGGGGTGGTCGGGGCCGAGGGTCTTCTCGCGGATGGCGAGCGCGCGGCGCGCCCGCGTCTCCGCGTCGGCGTAGCGGCCCTGCCGGCCCTCGAGCATCGCGAGCGCCTCGAGGGTCTGCGCCACCTCCGGGTGCTCGGGCCCCAGCACGCGCTCGTCGATGGTCAGCGCGCGGCGCAGCAGGGGCTCCGCCTGCGCGTAGCGCCCCTGCGCGGTGCCGAGAGAGCCCAGCGCGGTGAGGGTGGCGGCCACCTCCGGATGATCGGGGCCGAGCGCGCCCTCCGCGATGCCGAGCGCGCGGCCCAGCAAGGGCTCGGCCCGCGCGTAGCTGCCCGCGGCCTGGTAGGTGCCGGCCAGGAGCCCGAGGCTCAGGGCCACGCGCGGGTCCTGGGGGCCGCCGGCGCGCTCCGCGCGCTCGAGCGCGGCGGTGAGCTGGCGCTCCGCCTCGACGTAGCGGCCCTGCTGGTAGGCGCGGTCGCCCGCCGACATCGACGCCTCCCAGCCCGGGCCGTCGGCGGCGGGCTGCGCGGCGGCGCCGGTGGCGGAGAGCAGCAGGACGAGCGCCGCGCCGGCGCGGGCTCCCCGGAGGCGTCGCACGGTCAGTTCCGCTTGCCGGCCTTGGTGAGCGGCAGGGCGCCCTCGAGCTCGCCCTTCAGCATCGGGTGCTGGTTGCCGCCCACCGCGCGCGACTTCCGGCTGACCTCCTGGGTGAGGTACTCGTAGAGCTCCTGCAGCGAGACGATGCCGTCGCGGTTGAGATCCGCGTAGCCCTGCAGCCCGCGCACCAGGTAGTAGGTGAAGAGGCCGTGCCCCAGCTCGGGCAGCTCGACCGAGAGCTCGGAGGGCCGCGAGGCGGTCACGATGGCGCGCCCCTTGGAGCGGGTGAGGCGCTCGAGGAAGATGTCGTCCACGTTCACGGTGCGGGTCTTGGTCGAGGCGAAGGTGCGCCCGCCCGCCGCGCCGCTGTAGCAGGCGTCGAGGAAGACGGTGATGCGCTCGGCCTCGATGCGGGCCAGCACGTTCTGCATCTCGTCCATGGGGAGCGCGGTCGAGTAGAGATCGTCGGGGTCCGCGTCGACCGGCACCAGGTACTTGGAGAGGCCGTCGCGCTCGATCCCGCGCTGGTCGACCTCGGAGGCCCCGTGGCCCGCGAAGTAGATCACCACCAGGTCGTCCTTGTGCGCGGAGCGCGCCAGGAACGTGCCGAGGGCCCACTTGATGTTGCGCAGGGTGGGCTTGCGCTCGGTCTTGTCGGTGAGCAGGAGGATGTTCTCCTTCTTGAACCCGCCCGACGCGATCAGGGTCTGGTACACCGCGTCCGCGTCCGCCACCGGGTAGCGCAGCTTCGGGACCGCGGTGGACTCGTACCCGCCGACGCCGATGATGACCGCCCACTGGGTCGAGGGCGGCGGGGGCGCGGCCGCGGGCGGCGGGGCCGCGGCGGGCGCCGCCGGCTTCGGCCGCTCCAGGATCACGGTCCGGATCTCCTGGCGGGTGGTACCGTCCGGCTCCAGCGCGGTGACCACGATCGCGTTCGCGCCTTCTCGTAGGGTCAGTGGTGCACTCACCGCGATCGACTTCTGCGGGCTGCGCTCGTCCTGCCGGTGTACCTCGGAGCCGTTCAGCGCCACCGTGATCCGGCTGACTCCCTTGCTCGAGCGGGCCACCGCGGCCACCACGCTCGCCTCGTCGGTCACGCGCGATCGGTCCTCCGGGTAGCGCACGTCCACCGCCAGCGGCACCGCCTTCTCCAGGTAGACGGTGCGCATCTCCTGGTGCATGGTCCCGTCGAACTCGGACGCCGTGACCACGAGGGTGTTCTGGCCCTCGGCCAGCTTCACCGGCAGGTTCAGCGCCATCGCGGGCAGCTGGGTGCGGTTCTCCTGCCGCCAGAGCTCGACCCCGTTCGCGCTGACCAGCACCTGGCGGATCCCGCTGCCGCCGCTCACGACGCCGGCGAACGTCACCGTCTCCTGGTCGACCCGGGCCTGATTCGTCGGGGTCGAGATCACGATGCGGAAGCCCGAAGGCGGCATGCCCGCGCTCGGCGGGATCGCAGCCACGACGGTCGGCGGAGGTGTCGGCGCGGCGGGCGGCAGCGGCGTCGCCGCGGGCGGCGCGGGCGCGGCGGCCGCGGGCGTCCCGCTCGGCGACGGCGGCGTGACGACCGGCTTGACCGGCGCGGCCGGAGCGGCGGGCGGCGCCGGCGACGGACTCTGCGCGACGGCCGGCGGGGCCGCGGTTGACGACCCCTGCGGCGCGCCCGCCGCGGGCCGCGACGTCGCGGGCGGCGGCGCGACGGCCGGTGGCGGCGTGGGCGCGGGCGGAGCGCTGGCGACTGCCGGTGGGCTCGCCGCGGGTGGCGGTGTCGCGGCCGGCGGCGCGGAGGGGGCGGGCGCCGCCGTGCTCGGAGCTCCGCTCGACGGTGGCGCCGGCGTCGCGGGCGCGCCGCTCGTCGGCGGAGCCGACGCGACCGGCGGCCGCGCGGGCGGGGCCGGCGCGGGCGCGGCCGCCACGGCCGGCGCCGCCTTGTCGTAGAAGACCACCCGCTGCTGCTGGCGCATCGTGCCCGACCCGTCGGTCGCGGTGACGATCAGGGTGTTCGGCCCTTCCAGCAGCTTGATGGGCACGCTGACCGACACGTCCTTGCCGGGCGTGCCCGGCTCCTGTTGCTGGGCCACCTCGGCGCCGTTGTGCGTGACCGCGATCCGGAGGGGCCCGGTCCCGCCGGTGACCCGCCCCGTGAGCGTGACCCGGTCGGTGGTGACCCGGCCCTTGTCCTTGGGATCGAGCAGGGCGACCGCGAGCGGCGCCTGCCCCGGCCGGTCCAGGGCGACGGCCTGGAAGGCGAGGCCATTCAGGTCGCCGCCGTCGGCCCGCACCAGCTGCTGGGCGGCGGGCGCGTACCAGAGGGCCACCTCCAGCCGACGCGACTGCGGGGAGGTCGAGAGGAACCGCGGCTCCAGGACCTGCACGATGCGGTAGGCCTTGAATGTCCCGGCCGGCACCCGCACGTCCTCGTAAGCCTCGACCCGCCACGAGACGCGCACCACGGTCTGGCCGTACTGCCGGTCCGAGCTCTTGAGGGTGAGCCAGGTCACGCCGGACTGGCCGACCTCGAGGGGCCAGGTCGGCGCGGGCGCGGGATCGAGCTCGAGCGCGGTCTGCCCGGCGCGCACGACCTTGGCGATGCCCAGGTCGCGGGTCAAGTGGACCTCGCGGCCACCGTCGGCCGCGAACACATAGCGGCCGTTGTCGATCCGGATCAGGTCGTAGGCGCCGTCGCTCCGGATCCACCGGTCGCCGACGGCGTAGGAGGGCCGCTCGGCCTTCGGGGCCTGGGCCCACGCGGTCGTGACGCCGCCCAGGGGCGACGCCAGCAACGCCAGCGCCACGACGACGGCCGCCACGGGACCGGTGGTCCGCGGTGTCCGCATCACGAGGCTTGGATCGGCTCCGGGCTTGCCAGGGTTGTCACGGCAGGCAATGGCGCTCCGCGTTGCCGTAGAGAGTATGCCTCCGGACCCAAGCTGTCAACGAACCGGAAACGGGGAATATCCTTGACTCCCCTCGGCCTCCTGGACCAAGGTAGGGAGGCTTTTGAGGCGCCCCGAAGGCAGTGCCCCAATGGAGGAGCCCATGCACGCCATGCCCATCAGCCGCTCGACCGGGCTCGCGCTCGTCGCGGCGGCGCTCGCGGCCCTGTCCGGATGTACCGAGATGCAAGGCAAGGAGGCGGAGGAGCCCGCCCACTCCCGGGTGTACGTGGCCAACGAGAGCTCGAACTCGGTGACCGTGATCGACGGGGACAGCTTCCAGGTGGTCGGCACCGTCGACGCGCGCAACCACGCGACGCACGACCTGGCCGTCTCCCGCGACGGGCGCTGGCTCTTCGCCACCAACCTCGCCTCCGGCCGCCTCTCCGCGATCAACACCAAGGCGATGGAGACGGTGGCGTCGATCGCCACCGGCGATCGCGCGCACGTGGTGACGCTCACCAACGACAACCGCCAGGCGTGGGTGGCCAACATCGGCGAGAACACCATCTCGGTGGTGGACACCACGACCTTCCGTATCCTGGGCACCATCGGGGTGGGCAAGGGGCCGACCGGGCTCACCTTCTCTCGCGACGGCCGCTTCGCCTACGTGAGCAACCAGGGCGACAAGACGGTGGAGGTGATCGACACCGCGTCGCACCGGGTGCTGAAGGCGATCCCGGTGGGCACCAACCCGCACTTCCTGGTGCTCGGCCCCGACGGCCGCATCTGGGGCACCAACACCGGCGGGACCGACATCTACGTGATCGATCCCGCGACCCAGGACAAGATCGCGTCGATCAACGTGGGCCCCGCACCGCAGCAGATCGCGTTCGGCTTCAAGGGCCTGCAGGGCCCGAACGCCTACGTCACGGTCGCGGGGCTGAACCGGGTGGTGGTCCTGAGCGCCGATCCGAGCAACCTGCGCATCCTCGAGCAGATCGACGTGGGTCAGCGCCCCAACGGGATTTCGGGCAACCGGGAAGGCACCCGCCTCTTCGTCGTCCACGAGGTCTCCAACGACCTCAAGGTCGTCGACACCGGCAGCAGCGCGGTGCTCGCCACGGTGCCGGTCGGGCGCAAGCCGATCCGCGTCGTGTTCCACGGCAACTGAGCGCGCCATGAGGGCGGCGCGCGGCGGTCTCATCGTGGGGGGCGTGCTCGCGGCGGCGCTCGCGGTGGCGGGCGGCCCGCGCCCGGCGTGCGCCCAGGGCCAGCCGGTGGGCACCGCCCAGAACGCGGTCGGCACCCTGGTGGTGGTGCGGACGGACGGGATCGAGCACCGGCTGCAGGGGAAGGGCTCGCTGCCGCTCTTCGAGGGCGACGTGCTCCGCACCGAGGCCGCGAGCCAGGCCCTGATCCTGCTGCGCCCGAGCACGCCGGTGGCGCTGAACGAGAAGACGTCGCTCAAGATCCTCTCCCGCTGGGACAAGAGCGTGGGCGGCAACGGCACCATCCGCATCCTCCGCCTCAGCCGGGGCGAGGTGTGGGCGCGCGCCGGGTCGGGAGAGCGTCAGCTCGAGGTGGAGACGCCCGCCTCGGTGGCCTCCGCGCGCGATGCCGAGATCGACCTGAAGGTCGCCGACGACGGGCAGAGCACGCTGACGGTGATGCAGGGAACCGCGGACTTCGCGACACCGTTCGGTCAGTGCTCGGTGCGGGTCGGGACCGCGAGCATCGGAGCGCGCGGGGCGGGCTGTACCGCGCCCCAGCCGGCCAACGCGGCGGCCGCGGCGGGCTGGAAGCAGGCGGTGTCGCAGTGAGCGGGCGGGAGGCTCAGCCGAAGATCAGGTAGCAGGCCAGGCCGAGCAGGCCCAGCCAGATCAGCATCCCGATGGTGGCGGTCCGCTGCCCCTCGGCGGGCTTCCCCGGGTTGCGCCGTCGGATGCCGGCGCCGGTCAGGAGGACCAGCACCAGCGCACCGCCCAGGAACAGCAGGTTGAAGAGGCTTGTGTCGTCGCCCATCTCGGCCACCGGGATCCGGCCCCCGGTCACCGGGTGGTGCGGGGGATCGGGGGCCGGGCGATCTCGCGGATCGTGTCGACCCGGGCGCTGCGCTCGAGCTGGTCGGCGTCGAAGATCGTCTCGCGCTGATCCGCGGAGCGAAGCACGTAGGCGGGGCCGCTGCCGTCGGGGAAGGTGTGCGCGCGCTCGAGGCGAACGATCACGCCGAGCGGGGCTCCGTCCGACATGCGGCTCAGCGTGTCACCGACGCGGAAGAAGAAGGCCCAGTCGCTCTGGCCACGGGAGCGCGAAGGCGTCGCGGCGGGCGGAGCGGCGGTGGGCGCCGGCGCTGCGGGCTCCGGGGTGGCGGTGGCGCTCGACTCGGAGGGCGGGGCCGGGCTCTGGTGCGTCCGGCCCAGCAGCAGGGAGAAGCCGACGACGACCGCGATCAGGCCGAGCAGGACGCCACCGAGCAGCTGGAATCGTAGCGACGGCATGTCCCTCGAGAGAGCAAGAAGGAGGCCAGCAGACGGGCTCGATGGAACGCATAGTTAGCGTACGCCCCGCACGGCTCTGGCCAAGTCTCGGCAATCGGCCTGACAAGCTCTGGATGACGAGAGCCGACATGCCCCCCAACTCGCTGATTTGGCTCGGACGAAGGGCTGGCGCGCCTCTTGCTGTTTCAGCGGGCATGATACTGACCACGGTTCTCACGGTGTTGTTCGTTGGGATAAGCTCGGTGATGCTCTGGCTCGCGATCGGGGCTGACTAGGAGAGAATCGGCCATGGATACGCAGGTCGAGGACAAGGGCACGCAGGCGGCGGTGTCGAGCGAGACGCCCACGCCCGGCGCGGCCTCGCTGGAGGCGGTGATGAAGGGCGGCGCACTCGTCGCCGTCGTGGCCCTCGGCGGTGTCGCGGTGGGCCTCGCGGTCTGGGCGCTCCGGCGCTGGATGGACGAGCGCGAGTACCAGGCCTGGCGCGCCTCGGTGACCGCCGATCCGTATCGGCGGGACCGCAACGGCTACCCGGTCGGCGCCCAGCTCGGCTACTCCCGCCCCCGGTAGGCCCGGCGGCCGGCCCGCACGCCCGGCCGCGGCCCCATCCCGCCTCCCGCTTCCTTCTCCTGCTCGTCCGGATTCTCCGTACCCCGTTGCTATACTGCCTTTCGAGCATGGTTTCCGGCGCACCCGGCCGTTTCTCGATGTCGAGCGAGGCCGAGGATCTGGCCCGGCTCCGCGCCTGGCTGCGCGGGGCCCTCGGGGACCTCGGCGTGGAGAGGGCCGTCCAGGCCGAGCTGGTCCTCGCGGTCGGTGAGCTGTGCGCCAACTCCATCGAGCACGCCTACGAGGGACGGGCCGGCCAGCCCATCCACGTCTCGGTCGCGGGCCACGCGGACCGGCTCGTCATCGAGGTGGAGGACTTCGGGCGGGCCTTCGACCGGAGCCGCTACACCGAGCCGGATCTGGATTCGCTGCCGGATCACGGGCTGGGGATCCACCTGGTGCACCGGATCGCGGACTCGGTCGCGATCGACGTGGCACGTGCGGCGGGTACCCGCTGGACCCTCGTGAAGTACCGGCCGGGCGCCCGCTCGGCGGGCTCATCGTCCGGGACTGGATCGAGGATCGGATCGAGCGGAGCTCGATCGGCCGCGGCTGAAATACCAGACGACGGCGTGCCGTCGTCGTCCCGCTCAGGAGACATCATGGACATCGACGTGACGGGCGCGGCCGCCGGCATCACGGTGGTCGCCCCCCAGGGCGACCTCGACATGGCCGCCGCGGAGCAGATGAAGCGCACGCTGACCAAGCTGCTGGACGACGGGAGCAAGAAGCTGCTGATCGACCTGGGCAAGGTGGGCTACGTCGACAGCTCGGGCATGGGCGCCCTCGTCGCCTCGCTCAAGCAGGCCCGGACCGCGGGGGGCGACCTGCGCCTCTGCGAGCTGCAGGACGACGTGCGCGCGATCTTCGAGATGACCCGGCTCAACAAGGCGGTCACCATTCACGCCAGTCGCACGGAGGCGCTGGGCGCGTGGACCTGACGCGGCGCCTGGTCGCCCTCGCCCTGGTGCTGGGCGGGGTCGCCGGATCCGCGAGCGGTGACGCGGCGGGCGCGGCGAGCCCGCGGCCGCTCGCGGGCGTCCGCACCTGGGCGGTCTACTACGGCGCGGCCCCCGAGGCCGCGCGGGATCTGGCCCGCTTCGACGTGGTGGTGCTGGACCCGCACGGGCACCCGCCGCTGCCCCTCGTGAAGCGCCACGGCTCGCTCGTGCTCGCCTACGTGAGCCTCGGCGAGATCAATACCCAGCACCCGGAGTTCGCGGCCATCGCCCGCGAGCCGTGGGTGCTGGCCGCGAATCCGAGCTGGCCCGACGCGCGCGGCCTCGACGTGAGCGCGGCCGCCTACGAGCGCTGGCTCCTCGACCGGGTGGTGCCCGCCGCGCTCGCGGGGCCGGTCAACGGCCTCTTCCTCGACACCGCGGACTCCGCCCTAGAGCGCGAGCGCGTGGAGCCGCGACGCTACGGAGGCGCGGGGCGGGCTCTCGCGCGCGTGCTCACCGAGCTCAAGCGGCGGAACCCCCGCGCGCTGCTGCTGCTGAACGGCGGGCTTCCGCTGGCGGAGCGCCTGCCCGAGGTGATCGACGGGGTCGCCCTCGAATCGATCTGGACCGACTACGACTTCAAGCGCAAGACCTACCTGGTGCGGCCCGCGCCGGAGGCCGAGGCCCGCGCCGCGCTGCTGGGGCCGATCACCGCGCTCGGGCTGCCGGTGTTCACCATCGAGTACGCGGCGGCCGACGGCGGCCCCATGGGGGCGGAGCTCATCCGTCGCTCCCGCGCGCGCGGCTTCGTGCCGTACCTCGCCACCATCGGGCTCGACCAGGTCTCGACCCGCACGCTCGCTCCGTGACCAGGCGGATCTCGCGCCGCGCGCTGCTGGGCGGATCGGTTGCCCTCGCGGGCAGCCGCCTGCTGCGCCCGCGCCCGGCCGCCGCCGCGCCGGCGGACGAGGCGGCGGGCGAGCTGCCGCGGGTCGTCCTCGCGCTCTACAAGTCCTCCGAGCTCGACAACGACGTCCAGGGCCGGCGCCCCAAGACCGCCACCGCCAACGAGGTGCATGCCCTCGCCCAGATGCCGCTCAACTGGCTCGGGTTGATGGTGGAGTACCACGACATCGACAAGGGCCTGCCCGACGAGCGCACGATGGCGCGCTACCGCGGGGTGGTCACCTGGTACCAGACCGAGGAGATCGCGGAGCCGCTCGCGTACCTGCGCTGGCTGGGCGCCCAGATGCGCGCGGGGCGCCGGGTGGTGATCCTCGGGTACCTCGGCGCCCTGCGCGACCGCAAGACCCTGCGCACGCTCGACCTGGGCGCCATCAACGAGGCGCTCGCCCCGAGCGGCCTCGAGTTCCTCGGCAACTGGACCGGGAACCAGCAGATCATCGAGCTGCGCCGCAAGGACCGTCTGATGGAGTTCGAGCGGCCGCTGCCCCCGGGATTGCCGTACTACCAGCAGGTGCTGTGCCGGCGCGCGGACAGTCGGCCCCACCTGGTGCTCGGCCGGCGCGACGTGCCGAACTCGGACAGCCACATGGTGGTGACCGGTCCGTGGGGCGGCTTCGCGGCCGCCGAGTACGCCCAGTTCCAGTTCCCCGGCGAGGGCGGCGCCCAGTGGTGGATCGATCCGTTCGCCTTCTTCCGCGAGGCGCTCGGAGTGGGCGACTGGCCGCGGCCGGACACGACGACCCTCGGCGGCCGGCGCATCTTTTACACCCACATCGACGGCGACGGCCTGCGCAACCGCTCGGAGGTGCGCCCGGGCGCCTCGAGCGGGCAGGTGATCTACGACGAGATCCTCACCCGCTACCGGCTGCCCACCAGCGCGTCGGTGGTGGTGGCGGAGGTCGAGCCCTCGCTCCTGGGCTCGCCCGAGTTCTTCGAGTTGGCCCGCGCGATCTACGCGCTACCGAACGTCGAGGCGGGCAGCCACTCGTACACGCACCCGCTCGACTGGCAGAAGCGCACGCGCAGCTTCTCGCCCGCCCACGTGCCGTACTCGGTGGAGACCGAGACCGCGGGCTCGGTGCGCTACATGGAGGAGCGGCTCCTGCCCGCGGGCAAGCGGGTGCGGCTCTTCCAGTGGTCGGGGTCCACCCGGGTCACCGAGGACGCCATCGCGATCCTCGACCGCCTCGGGGTGCCGAACATCAACGGCGGCGACACCATGCGCGACCGCGAGTGGCCCAGCTACACTCACGTGGCCCCGCTCATGCGCCAGGTGGGACGCCACTGGCAGACCTACACCTCGGCGTCGAACGAGAACCTCTACACCCGCCTCTGGACCGGGCCCTTCTACGGCTTCCGGCACGTGATCGAGACGTTCGAGAACACCGAGAAGCCCCGGCGGGTGGCGCCGGTGAACCTGTACTACCACTACTACTCGGGCGAGCGGGTGGCGTCGCTCGCCGCGCTCCACTACGCGCACGAGTGGGTGCTGCGGCAGCCGCTGGCCCGCCTCTTCACCAGCGAGTACCTCGCGATCGTGGAAGGCTTCCGCACCGCCCGGATCGCGCGCACCGCGGAGGGCTGGCGGGTGTGGAATCACGGGGCGCTCGGCACCGTCCGCTTCGACGAGACCCGCGCCCACCTCGACCTGGCCCGGTCGAGCGGCGTGCTCGGCTACCTCCACCACCAGGGCGCGCTCTACGTGCACCTGGCCGGCCCCGGTCCCGCGGTCATCGTCCTCGGCGAGCGGCCGCCGTCGAGCGCGTACCTGGTGCAGGCGAGCCACCGGGTCACCGCGTGGAAGCGCGAGGGTGCGCGGGTGGCGGTCGCGCTGGCCGGTCTCGGCGAGAAGGTGGTGGAGATCGGCGGGCTCGGCGCCAACCGGGACGTCGCGGTCGAGATTCGCGACGCGGCGGGTGCCCGGCGCGAGCGGACGCGCACCGGCGCGGACGGGCGGGTGACGGTGCGTGGCGGCGAGGCGGGCGCGGTGGAGGTCCGGCTCGGGTGAAGATCGAGCGCTGGAAGCTGGCGCTCGCGGCGGTGGTCACGCTGGGCCTCCTCGCCCTCTCGGTGCCGTGGGGCGCCGACCTCGGCTGGGCATTCCTCGCCGACCACCAGTACGCGCGCGCGGAGCGCATGTTCGTGGAGGCCCTGCGGGGCGAGCCGAGCGACGGCGAGCTGTGGCTCGGCCTCGCCGCCACCTACGCGGCCCTCGGCGACCCCGTCCGCCAGATCGGCACCCTCGAGCAGGCGATCCGCACGCTGCCGGGGCGCCGCGACCTGAAGCTCCAGCTGGCCGACGTGTACGAGGCCAACAAGGAGCCGGCCGCGGCGGCGCGGGTGCTGGAGGAGCTGACCGTCACGCCGCGCCCCGACGACGGGCCGCTGCTGGACCGGCTCCTCACGCGCTACCTGTGGGCCGCCGACTACGAGCGGCAGCTCGCGGTCCTGCGCAAGCTGGCCGCGCTCGAAACCACGGACCGGGCGGTGGTGACCGAGCTGGCCGCGACGGCCCGCGCGCTCAACCGCCAGCAGGAGGCGGTCGCGGTGCTGGAGAGCTACGTCCGCCGCCGCCCCGACGACCCGGAGGGCCGGCGCTGGCTGGCCCAGGTCTACGACTCCCTCGGGCAGTCGCCGCGCGCAGTCGAGCAGTGGAAGGTGGTGGCGCGCCTGCTCCCCGCCGACCTCGAGGCGCGCGATCGCCTGCTGCCCGCGCCGGGCGGCGCCGCGCAGTCCGAGGAGCTGGCCCTGCTGGAGCGCCGCCGCGAGGCGGAGCCGCGCGACGAGACGGTGCGGCAGCGCCTCGTGGCCCTCTACCGCGGGATGGCCGACGGCCCGCGCGCGATCGCGGCGCAGCGTGAGCTGGTGGCGCTGCGCCCGCGCGACCCGGACGCGCTCGTCACCCTCGGCCAGCTGCTGGTGGAGCAGGACCGCGGGCGGGACGCGATCCCGCTCTACGAGCGCGCGCTGGAGATGGCGCCGGACCGCGCGGAGACCGCGCTGACCCTGGCCCAGCTCTACGAGTGGAACAACGACCCGCGCCGGGCTCTCGCGGTCCTGGACCGCCTCGCCCGCGCGCGGCCGGAGGATCGCGGGCTACAAGAGCGGGTGGCCGCGCTGGCCCGCGGCACCGACGACGGCGCGGCCGCCCTCGCCGCGCTCGACCGCCTCGCGGCGCTGCGGCCCGAGGGGCCGTACGCGGAGCAGGCGGTCGACGCCCTGGTGGGGGCCAGCCGGCTTCCCGAGGCCATCGCGCGGCAGCGGCGGATCGTGGAGAAGGCCCCCGCGGTCGTGGCGCCCGCGCTGAAGCTGGCCCAGCTCTACGAGTGGAACGGGCAGGAGCCGGAGGCGATCGCGGTGTACGAGGGGCTCGATCGCGCGGGGCGGCTGCCCGAGGCGTCGCTCGGCCGGCTCGCCGAGCTGTACCGGTACCAGGGCCGCTCCGCGGAGCTGGTGCGCCTGTCCGAGCACTTGCTCGCCCGTCGGCCGGACGACGCGGCCTCGCGCGTGGCCGCGAGCGAGGCCGCCGAGGGGCTCGGCCGCGCGGGGGACGCCTTCCGCCTGCTGCAGCCGCTGGCCGAGCGGCCGTCTCCCGACGAGTCGATCGTGCTGCGCTACCTCGCGCTGGCGGTGAAGGCGGGGCGGCCCAAGGACGGCCTGCGCGTGCACCGCCGCTTCGCGGCCACCGCCGGCCCGGCCTATCGCGTGAAGGCGGCGCGCGCGCTCGCCGACGTGGGACGCCACGCCGACGCGATCGTCGAGTACGAGGCCGCGCTCGCGGGCGGGCTCGGGGAGGACGAGGCGCTCCGCTCCCGCATGGCCCTGGCCCAGCTCTACGACTGGAGCGGCGCGGCCGAGCCCGCGCTGCGCCAGTGGGAAGCGGTCATGCGCGCGCGCCCGCGCGATCCGCAGGTGCTGCGCGAGGTGGGCCGCCGGAGCCTCGCCGCCTCGCGCAACGACGTGGCCCTGCGCGCCTATCGCGCCCTGCTCGAGGTGCAGCCGGACGACATCGAGGCGCTGAAGCGCGCCGGCCAGCTCATGGCCTGGAGCAACGACGCCCGCGGAGCCCGCGCCGCGCTCGAGCGTTTCAACCAGGTGAAGGGCGGCGACTACGAGGTGCACTACCTGCTGGGCGAGCTGTACGCGGCCGCCCACGACGAGGAGCGGTCCCGCGCCGAGTACGAGCGGGCCCTTCGCCTGCTCCCGCCCCGCCCGCGCTGAGCCCATTCGGCGTGGTCCGTCTTGAACCGGCGGGAGGCTCCCGCCATACTCGCCGGATGGCCCGGCCGCGCCCGCCCCGCCTGATCCCGGCGCTCCTCCTCGTCCTGCTCGCGACCGCGCCGGCGCCGGCCCAGACGCCGCCCGCGGCCCCGGAGACCCCGAGCGCGCCTCCGGCGGCGCCGGCGCCGGCCGCCGGCGAGCCCGCGTCCGAATCATCGGCCGGCGCCCGGCAGGCGCCTGAGGCCGAGGTGATGCGCGCCCGCATCCAGGCCCGCCTCGGGATGGTCGAGGACGCGATCGCCAGCTACCGGGCCCTGCTCGATCGCTATCCCGAGGACCGGAGCCTGCGCGAGGAGTACGCGGAGACGCTCGTCGACGCGGGGCTCGTCGACCAGGCGGGCCCGCTGGTCGACCGCTATCTCGCGGAGGATCCCACGTCGGCGCGCCTGCGCCGGCTGCGCGCGCGCCTCGATCTGGCCGCGGCCGCGGCGGGCCGGGATGGCCGGCGCCTGGAGGCGATCACGCGCGAGCAGGCGAACGAGCCGGGACTCACCGCCGACGTCGCGGCCGCCGAGCTCGGGGCCGGACGCTGGACGCGCGCGCTCGAGCTCTACGGGCGCATGATCGAGGGCGATCCCGACAACCGTGACGCGCTCGCGGCCTACCGGGAGATCCTCCTCGGCCACGCGCCGCGGGTGGAGCTCAGCCACTACACGCTCCTGCAGGAGACCGCGATCCACCACGTGGAGGAGGCGGCGTGGCGCGGGTGGCTCGCCGACCAGTGGTGGCTGCGCGCCGGTGTCCGCTACGGCAGCTACCACCAGCGCCGCGTGCGCGGCACCGACGGCGCGGTGAGCCAAGCCGCGTTCTCGGAGCAGATCGAGACCGCGCTCGCCACGGTGGGGTTCCAGCCCACGCCGCGGTGGACGCTCTGGGCGGGGCTCGAGGAGTCGGCACGCCGCGAGGAGATCTTCCGCACGACCGGGCGCGTCGGCGCGGGCTACGACGACGGCAAGGCGACCCTGCTCGCGCTGGAGATCGCGGTGCGTGAGCTCCTCACCAATCCCGTCGCCGCGATCCCGCGCAACGGCACGACCGATCGGGTGACGGTGGACGTGGCGCGCCGGGTGCTCGTGCCGGTGGTGCTGGCCGCCCACTACGACTTCCGCCACTACCGCGTCTCCGGCGAGGACCTCGGCGACCGCTGGGAGGCGGCGGCCCGGGCCGAGCTGGAGCTGGTGCGGAGCCGCGTGCAGGTGACCCTGATCCCTCAGGTCTTTTTTTCCGAGTACACCCCGATCGCGGGAAGCCCCCTGCGGGACACGGTCAGCTTTCTCCGCAGAGAAGACATCATCGGCATCGGGGCGGTGGTGGGCTGGGACGTGACCAGCGCCCTGCGCTTGCAAGCGGGCTCGGTGGGGCGCCGTGACCTGCATCGCGCGCTGACCTCGTGGGAGGCGACCGGCGAGGCGCGGTGGCGAATTCGCCCCTGGCTGGAAGGACGCGTGCTCTATACTCGAAACACCGAGTCCACCACCATCGGGGGCCAGGAGGAATCGTTCCTCGGCCGTCTCGACATCCTCTACTGAGCACCCTTGCTGGGGGATCTGATCTTGCGGCGTTGGCGGGCGGTCGTGCTGGCGATCGGCGTCCTGGCGCTGATCGGGTGCGCGAGCACGGTGCAGGAGTGGGTGAAGCCCGGCGCCGCGCACATCAGCCGTCTCGCCGTTCTCCCCTTCGAGAACCAGACCTCCGCGCTGCGTGCCGGCCAGGCGGTGAGCGACCTGCTCGTCTCCGAGATCCTCGCCACCGGGACCACGCCGGTGATGGACCCCAGCGAGGTCGCGGACCTGCTGCGGCGCGAGAGCCTCGACCCCGCCGACGCGGGCCGGCTGCCGTCGGCCCAGCGCCTCGGCCGCATCCTGCAGGTGAGTCACGTGCTGCAGGGCGCGGTGACCGAGTACCGCTACAAGCCGGGGCTCTCGGAGACGCCCGCGGTCGGAGTGACCGCGCGGCTGGTCGACGTGGCCACCGGGGAGGTGGTGTGGACGGCGAGCCACGCGCGCCTGGGCTCCTCGTGGATCCGCGAGGACGGTCTCGGGCGCGTCGCGCAGCGGGTGGCCCACGACATGGCCGCCCATCTGACGGGCGCCCTGGCCGACGCCCGCGCGCGGTAAGCGCCGGGTGCTGGCCTCGCTCCGCCGGGCGCAAGCCTACCTGCTCGAGCTGGGCGCCGGGCTCCTGCTGCTGGTCGTGGTCAACGTGGTGCTGCGTCCGCACGACGCGGGCTTCCTCGACGTGTCGCCGAACCCCGCCCTCGCGCTGGTGGCGCTCCTCGCGGTGCGCCACGGCCTGCGCGCGGGGCTGGTGAGCGGGCTCGTCACCGCGGGGGCCGTCGCGGCGTGCGTGGTGGTTCGCCTGGACCACGCGAGCTGGAGCGAGCTGCGCAGCCTCGGCCGCTACGCGAGCCCGCTGCTGCTGATCGGGGTAGGCTTCGGGCTGGGCGCGCTTCGCGAGTCGCAGCAGCGGATCACCCGCGGGCTCGAGGCGCGGGTGGAGGGGCTCGAGCAGGAGCTGGCCGACCAGGCGGTGCGGTTCATGGCCGCCACCGAGGCCAAGCACGAGCTGGAGCGCCGGGTGGCCGACGAGCGCGCGTCGCTCTCGAGCCTCTACGCGGCGGCGCGCGCCCTCGAGACCCTCGACGCGGAGCGCCTCTACCCCGCCATCGCGGCCACCGCGCGCCGGTTCCTGCAGGCCGACGCCTGCCAGTGCTACGTGCTCGACGGCGACATGCTGCGCCTGCGCGCGGCGGAGGGCGCCGCGCCCGACCGGCCCGAGATCGCGCCCGACGAGGGCCTGGTGGGGCTCGCGGTGCGCCTCGGGCGGCCGGTGAGCGTGCGCGACCTCACCACGATCCGGTCCCTCGAGGACCTGCAGGGCGCCGCCCTGCTGATGGCGGCGCCGATGACCGGGCAGGAGGGCGCGCTGCTCGGCTGCGTGACCGTGACCTCGCTGCCGTTCCTGCGCCTCACCCCCGCCTCGCTCGATCGCCTGGGCCTGGTGGCGGACTGGGGCGCGCGCACCCTGGAGAACGCGCGCACCCACGAGCAGACGCGGGCGCGCACCATCGAGGACGAGCTGGTGCGCGCCTACACCTACGCCTACTACCAGCGCCGCATTCACGAGGAGGAGCTGAGGGCCGACCGCTACAAGCGGCCGCTCTCGGTGGTGATCTTCCGCATCCACCGCTACGGGGCGGTGGCCTCCGACCGCCGCGCGGAGCTGGGGCGGGTGCTGTCGCTCGTGTTCTCGCGGCGCCTGCGCGACGTCGACATCGTGTGCCGCTACGCCACCGAGGACGCCTTCGCGATCATCCTGCCCGAGACCGACCCCGCCCGCGCGGAGACGGTGGTGGACCGCCTCTCCGGCGAGGTGCGCAACTTCCACTTCGCGCCTTACGCCGACGGCGAGGGCGACCTCGAGTTCTCGGCCCGCGTGCTCGCGGTGCGCGAGCGGCCGGGCGGGGTCGCGCCCTGATCGCCGCGCTCGCCGGGCTCGTGGAGGCGGTCGCGCTCGCGCTGGCCGCCGCCGGCGGGTGGGCGGGGGCCGCGATCGCCCACGCGGTCGCGGCGGGGCTCGCGGCGCGCGGGCTCGCGGGAGAGCGGCGCGACGAGCGGCTCCTGGTGGCGGCGCTGGTGCTGGGGCTGCCCGCGCTGGGCCTGCTGGGGCTCGCCGCGATCCGCCTCTGGCAGCGGCGCGCGCCGCCCTCCGGCCTCTACGCGGGAGTGCACTCGGAGATGGCGGGGCTGCCCGGCCCCGCGCAGACGCCGGAGCCGGTGGACCGCGTGTTCGAGTGGCTGCAGACGCAGGTGTCGGTGCAGCCGGTCGCGGACCTGATCCGGGCCGCGGATCCGCGCATCCAGCGCTGGGGCGTGGGCCTGCTGGCCCGGCGCGGCGACGGCCCCGCGGTGGACCTCCTGCGCGAGGCCCTGCAGGCGCCCGATCGCGACACCCAGATCGCGGCCTCCGGCGCGCTCCAGCGCATCGAGGAGCGCCTGGCTCACGACATCACGCGCGCGCAGGAGCGGCGCCGGCTCGAGCCCGACGCCCCGGAGTGCGCGATGGCGCTGGGCGACGCGTGCCTGGCCTACCAGGCGAGCGGCCTGCTCGACGCGGCGATGGCCCGCCACTGGCTCGGGGAGGCGGAGACCGCCTACCGGGCGGCGCGCGCAGGGCGCCCGGACTGGCCGGCACCGGCGCGGGCGCTGGCCCGCGTGCTGCTGGAGCTCGATCGGGTGGAGGAGGCGGAGGCCCTCGCGCTCGAGGCCCGCGCCGCCGCGCCGTCGACCGACGGGGACCTGCTGGTGTCCGAGATCCTCTTCCGCGGGGGCCGCTGGCCCGAGCTCGCGGCGTTGTCGCGCGAGGCGGTGGAGGCGGGGCGCGCGGACGAGCTGCTGCGCTGGTGGGCGGGGGAGCCCGCGTGAGCGCGCCCGGGCCGGACACGGCGCCGGCCGACGTCTGCCTCATCCTGGAGGGGACGTACCCGTACGTGACGGGCGGGGTGTCGTCGTGGATCCACCAGCTCGTCACCGCGCTCTCCGAGCTGCGCTTCGCGATCTTCCACATCTCGGCCACCCAGGGCGAGGTCCATCCGCCGCGCTACACGATGCCGCCCAACGTGGTGAGCCTGGTCGACGTGGGCATCCACGGCGGCGACGAGCCGGCGCTACGGGGCGAGGTCACCGAGGCCTCCGCGTGGGAGGTGATGTGGCGCTACCACGAGGAGATGAAGGACGGCCGCGCCGACGGACTGGGCGACCTCCTGTCCCAGGTCTCGCCTCACGCGGGCGCGGGGCCCTCGGTGCACGACTACATCTACGGCAAGCCGGCGTGGGAGATCGTGCGCCGCCTCTACGAGTCTCGCGCGCCCGACATCTCCTTTCTCGACTACTTCTGGACGTGGCGCTTCACCCACCTGCCGATCTTCCGCCTCCTGCACGCCCCGGTGCCGGAGGCCGCGGTGTACCACACCGTCTCCACCGGGTGGGCCGGCTTCGTGGCCGCGGTGACGCGCCTGCGGCGCGGGCGGCCCATGCTGCTCACCGAGCACGGCATCTACTCGCGCGAGCGCCGCATGGAGATCGACCAGGCGGACTGGATCTACGTGCAGCGGCAGGCCCCCATGACGCTCTCGGCGGGGCCCGGCTTCTTCAAGGAGCTGTGGGCCCGGCTCTTCGAGCGGCTCTCGCGGATCACCTATGCCCACGCGGACCAGATCGTCACCATCTTCGAGGGCAACCGGCAGGCCCAGATCCGGGACGGGGCCGACCCGGCCAAGACCCTGGTGGTGCCGAACGGGCTCGACCCGGGCCCGCTCGGCGCCCTGCCGCGCACCCAGGCCGGGCCGGGGGAGTTCCGGATCGGCTTCGTGGGCCGCGTGGTGCCGATCAAGGACGTGAAGACCTTCATCCGCGCGGTGAAGATCGTGACCAACACGCTGCCGGGCGCGAGCGCGGTCATCGCGGGGCCGGGCGACGAGGACCCCACCTACCTCGAGGAGTGCCGCGCCCTGGCCGCCGCGCTCGGCATCGCGGACCGGGTGGAGTTCACCGGCCGCGTCGACGTCAAGACGATCTACCCGCGCATCGACGTGATGGTGCTCACCAGCATCTCGGAGGGGCTGCCCCTCGTGATCCTGGAGGCCTTCGCGGCCGGCGTCCCGGTGGTGTCCTCCGAGGTGGGGGCGTGCCGCGAGCTGCTGGAGGGGCGGCTGCCCGCCGACCGCGCCCTCGGCGCGAGCGGGCTCGTGACCGGGCTGGCGGATCCGGCCGCGACCGCGCGGGCGATCCTGACCCTGGCCCAGGACGGCGGCCTGCGCGAGGAGATGGCGCGCGCCGCGCGGGCCCGGGTGAGCGCACACTACCAGGAGGCCGACCTGATCCGACGCTACCGGGAGATCTACGCAGATCTCCTCCGAGCGCGCTGAGGGGCCGCGGTGGCCGGCATCGGCTTCCGTCTCAAGCGCCTGATCGTGGAGGACACCGCGAGCGGGTGGCTCCGCGCGCACCTCTACGGCGCGGTGCTCTCCGCGGGGCCGTGGCTGCTCTCGATCTGCACGCTCGCCTCGCTGGCGCTCCTCTCGCGCGAGCTCATCGGGGACATGGCCCACGCCCGCTTCCAGGCCATCGTGGTCTACACCTACACCTTCTCCCTGATCACCACCGGGGCCGCCCACATGGTGGTGACCCGCGAGCTCGCCGACGAGCTCTACCTCGGCCGGATCGGGGCGCTGGTGGTCGCCTACCGCATCACCATCGCGGCCACCGCGCTGGGCCATCTTGCGCTCGGCGCGCTCGTCTACGCGATCATGCCGGGACTCGAGCCGGCCCTGCGCGTCTTCGGGGTGATGCTGCTGGTGGTGGTGTCGTGCACGTGGATGGTGATGATCTTCCTCGGCGCCGCCCAGGACTACGCGAGCGTGGTGGCCGCGTTCTTCGTGGGCAACGCGGTGAGCCTGCTCGCGGCCCTCGGGCTCGGGCGCATGATCGGCTCGGGCGGCTACCTGGGCGGCTTCCTGGTGGGCCAGGCCGGCATCCTCTTCGTGCTGTGCGCGCGGGTGGAGCGCGAGTTCACCGCGGTGCGGCTGCCCGACACCGTCGACCTCGGTCGCGCGTTCCGCCGCTACCCGGAGCTGATCGCGGCGGGCGTGTTCTACAACGCGGCCATCGCGGTCGACCGCATCGTGTTCTGGGCCGCGTCCACCGGGCGGCCGATCGTGGGCTGGTTCCACGCCTCGATCTACGACACCCCGATCTTCCTGTGCTACCTTTCGGTGGTGCCGTCGCTCGCGATCTTTCTGGTCAGCGTCGAGACGGACTTCTACGATCGCTACCGCGAGTACTACGGGGTCGCCACCAAGCACGGCACCCTGCGCCAGGTGCTGGAAGCCAAGCGGGCCATGACCGAGTGCCTGCGCGACAGCCTGCGGCGCCTCCTGGTCGCGCAGGCCCCGGTCACGCTGCTGCTGATGGCGCTCGCCCCGTGGATCGCGAGCGGACTCGGGCTCGACCGGCTGCAGGTTGCGATCCTCCGCTGCGGGCTCGTGGGGGCCCTGCTCCACGTGCTGTGCCTCTTCGGCGGCATCGTGCTGCTGTACTTCGACCGCCGCCGCGACGCGGCCGAGGTCGCGCTGGTGTTCCTCGTCGCCAACGCCGTGCTCACCGTCGTCACCGTGCTGCTCGGCCCCCGCGCCTACGGCCTCGGGTATCCGCTCGCCGCGCTGCTCAGCTGCGCGTGGGCCTACCACCGGCTCGAGCAGACCCTGGACGACCTCGAGTACCTGACCTTCGCCGCCCAGCCCATGACGCCCGAAGCCCCGGCCGTCGAGTTCCGCCAGCCCGCCTCCGCTTGATGGCGCGGCGCGGGGCGGGGGAGGGCGCGCTCGTGGCGGCCCTGCTGGCCCTGCTCGCGCTCGCGATCGTGTACCCGCTGCTCCACGTGCTGTCGGTGGCCTTCCTCGACGGGGGCTGGCCCACCGCGCGCCCCCTGCTGGCCTTCTTCGCCCGGCCGCTCTTTCGCGAGGCCCTCGCCAATACCCTGCTGTCGGGACTCGTGGCGGTCGCGGTCGGGAGCGCGATCGCGGTGCCGCTCGCGGTCCTCACGGTGCGCTACGCGTTCCCGGGCCGGACCCTGATCACGGTGCTGGGCGTCCTGCCCCTGGTCGTCCCGCCCTTCGTGGGCGCGGTGGCATTCCAGCAGATCCTGGGGCGCAGCGGCGCCGTGAACCTGCTGCTGCGCGAGCACGCCGGCTTCACGATCCCGTTCATGGAGGGCCTGCCGGGCGTGGTGCTGGTGCAGAGCCTCCACTACTTCCCGTTCATCCTGCTCAACACCGCCGCGGCCCTCGCCGGGCTCGACCGCTCGCTGGAGGAGGCGGCGCAGAACCTCGGCTGCTCCGGCCTCCGCCTCTACCGCCGCGTGCTGCTGCCCCTGGCCCTGCCGGGCTACGCGGCGGGCGCGCTGCTCGCGTTCATCCGGGTGATCGACGACCTCGGCACCCCCCTCATGCTGAACTACACGCGGCTGCTCGCCCCGCAGGCCTACGTGCGGGTGACGACCATCGGGCTCACCGACGTGGACGGCTACGTGATCTGCGTGATCCTCGTCGCGCTGTCGCTCGGGGCGCTCTGGCTCTCCAAGGCCGCGCTCGGGAGCGCCGACTACGCGAGCCTGGGGCGGGGCGGGGAGGCGCCCGCGGTGCGCCTCGGCCCGCGCGGCACGGTGGGGGCGTGGGCCCTCGCGATCCTGCTGCTGGGGCCCGCGCTCGTGCCGCACGCGGGCGTGCTCCTGCTGTCGGTCGCGCGCGTGTGGAGCCTCTCGCCGCTGCCCGACGCCTACACCCTCGCGCACTACGGGGAGGTCCTGGTCCGCTCGCCCCGGTTCGTGGTCAACACCCTGCGGTACGCCGGACTCGCCGCGCTCGCCGACGTGGCGCTGGGCGCGGTGATCGCGTGGCTCCTGCTGCGCGGCCGCGTGGCGGGGCGGCGCTGGCTCGACATCCTCGCCACCGTCCCCCTCGCGATCCCGGGGGTGGTGATCGCGATCGGCTTCCTGCGTGCGTTCGGGGGTCTCGTGGTGCCGGGCCTCGGGGAGCCGCTCACGTCGACGTGGCTGGTGCTGGTGATCGTGTACGGGGTGCGGCGGCTGCCCTACGCGGTGCGGGGCGCCTACGCCGCCCTCCAGCAGCTGCCGCCGGCCCTGGAGGAGGCCGCCCAGAGCCTCGGCGCCAATCGTCCGCGGACCTTCAGGCGCATCACCCTGCCGCTGATGACGCGCGGCCTGCTGGCCGGCGGGCTGCTCGCATTCATCAGCTCGGCGGTGGACCTGTCCTCGACCATCTTGCTGGTGCCGAAGGTGGAGCTGGGCCCGCTCGCCTACGGCGTCTATCTCTACATGCAGTCCGCGGTGGGCCGCGGTCCCGGGGCCGCGCTGGGCGTGGTCGCCATCGTCCTGGTGGCGGCGGGGACGTGGGCCGCGTCCCGTCTGGCGCGGCGGACCGGCGCGCCGCTCGTGCGGAGCTGACGTGGCGCCCCGCACCCGCGCGGAGTGGGTCCTGCCCGCCTCGATGCTGATCAGCACCTTCGCGTGGTCGTTCATCTACGTGAGCCTGCCGTTCCACATCCAGAAGATGTCGACCCTGGACGAGGCCGCGACCCTCCGGTGGACCGGCTGGATCCTCGGCATCAGCCCCCTCATCACGGTCGTCACCGCTCCGCTCTCCGGTCGGCTGGGGGAGCGCATCGACCCCAAGCGCGGCTTCATCGCGGTGCAGGTGCTGCAGGGTCTGGGCTTCCTCGGCATGGCCCTCGCCCGCACGCTGCCCGAGATGCTGCTCGCCCGCATGCTGCTGGGCTTGATGGGCGCGGTCTCCACCTTTGCGTACATCATGGTGGGCCGCTCGGGCGGCGACGTGCGGCGGCAGGTTTCGTACATCCAGTCCGGGACGACCCTGGGGCAGGTGCTGGGGCCCGCGGCGGGCGCGCTGGTCGCCGCGCAGATCGGCTTCCGCCGGTCGTTCGTCATCGGAGCCTTCATGCTGTGGGGCTGCTCGGCGCTCGTGTCGTGGGGCGTGCCCTCGGGCCGGCCGCGCGACGCGGCAGAGGGCGCTGCGCGCACGACCTCGCTGCGCGAGCTGGTCACGGTGGCGCTGGTGGTGCTGGCGGGCTCGACCCAGGTGTTCTTCCTGACCTCGATCCTGCCCCAGATCCTCCCGCCTCTCGGGGTCCCGGTGGAGTCGACGCTCGAGGTGGGCGGCGTCCTCATCTTCGTGACCGGCGTGGCGGCCGCGCTGGGCGCGATGGCCGCGCCGCGGCTGGCCGACCTGATGGGCGACCGCCAGGCGGTGCTCTGGTTCCTGCTCGGCTCCTCGTGCTGCCTGGCCCTGCTGGGGGCGATGGGCCACGTGTGGAGCTTCGGGGTGATCCGCTTCCTCCAGGTGCTCTGCATCGCGCCGGTCTTCCCGCTCGCGGTGGCCGCCATCGCGGCGCGCGCCTCGGGGGAGGCGATCGGATTCATCAACTCGTCGCGCATCGGAGCCGCCTTCATCGGGCCGGTGCTGGCGACCACCCTGCTCGCGTGGATGCGGCCGTCCCTGGTGTACCTGGTGCTGGCCGCGCTGGGCCTGGCGGTGGTGCCGCTGGTGGCGCGCATGGAAAGGCGGTCGCGCCGGCGCGCGGGACCGAAGGAGGAGGGGATCGCGTGAGCGCGGAGCATCTGGTCCGCCTGTCGGAAGTGCGGATGGAGTCGGTGGGCAAGCGCTACGGCGACCACTGGGCGGTGCGGGAGGTCTCGCTCTCGATCCGCCCCGGGGAGTTCTACACCCTGCTGGGTCCGTCCGGCTGCGGCAAGACCACGCTGCTGCGATTGCTCGCGGGGTTCGTGACGCCCGACGAGGGCCGCATCGTGGTCGACGACGAGGTCATCGACGCGGTGCCGCCGTGGAAGCGCAACCTCGGCATGGTGTTCCAGCACTACGCGCTCTGGCCGCACCTCACCGTGTTCGAGAACGTGGCCTTCGGCCTGCGCGAGCGCGGGGTGTCGGGGCGGGCGCTCGCGGAGCGGGTCGCGGCCGCGCTCGGCCAGGTGGGGCTCGCGGGCCTCGAGGCGCGGCGGCCCTCGCAGCTCTCGGGCGGCCAGCAGCAGCGGGTGGCGCTGGCCCGCACGCTCGTCGTCGAGCCGCGCCTCCTGCTGCTCGACGAGCCGCTGTCCAACCTGGACGCGGTCCTGCGGGCCCAGATGCGTCTCGAGCTGGGGCGGCTGCACCGCGAGGTCGGCACCACCACGCTCTACGTGACCCACGACCAGGCGGAGGCCCTCGCGCTGTCCACCCGCATCGCGGTGCTCGAGCGCGGGCGCATCGTGCAGGAGGGCAAGCCGGAGGAGATCTACTGGCGTCCGCGCACGCGCTTCGTGGCCGAGTTCGTCGGGGCGGCCAACCTGCTCCCGGTGCGGGTGACCGAGGTGCGCGACCTCGGGGTGGTGGTCGAGACCGCGGGCGGGGCGCGGGTGCCGGTGGCCTCGGCCGGGCACCCGTGGACGGCGGGGGCTCGGGGCCTCCTCTGCCTGCGCCCGGAGGCGCTGCGGGTCGAGGAGGCGGAGCGCGCCGCGGGCGGCATCCGCGGCAAGGTGGCCGGTCACGTGTTCGAGGGCTCGCGCCAGCTCTACGAGATCGCGATCGCGGGCGGCGGCACGATGCGGGTGGAGATGCTCACCTCCGCGCAGCAGGGCCGCGGCTTCAAGCCGGGCGACGACGTGAAGATCGAGATCTCGCCCGAGACGTCGGTGCTGCTGCCCCCGGAGGACTGACGTGCTATCGTTCGCCCGGGAGATCACGCCATGAGCGACATCACGCCCCAGGACCTGAAGGCGCGGCTGGACCGTCACCAGGCGCTCGTGCTGCTCGACGTGCGCGAGGACTGGGAGACCGCGCTCTGCCGTCTCGACAACGCCACCCACATCCCGATCGAGGAGATCGAGCTCCGCACCGCCGAGCTCGATCCCGCCGAGGAGATCGTGGTGTATTGCCACCACGGCGTGCGCAGCGCCTCGGTGGCCGAGTTCCTCCGCCAGCAGGGCTTCAAGGCGGTCAACCTGCAGGGCGGCGTCGATCAGTGGGCGCGCGTGATCGATCCGTCGATGAAGCGATACTGATGGCCGAAGCGGTACTGAGACCCGACTTCGTCCGGGTGGAGCGCGAGGGCGCCTGCGCCTGGGTCACCCTCGATCGCCCGCCGCTCAACCTGATCGTGCCCGAGATGGTGGAGGGGCTCCGCGCCACCTTCGAGGCCCTGCGGCGCGATCGCGACGTGCGCGCCGCGGTCATCACCGGGGCGGGGCGGGCCACCACCGCGGGCATGCAGCTGCAGGTGCTCCGGGAGCTCGATCCGGGCCGTGCGAAGGCGTTCATCGCGAGCCTGCACGAGGCGATCGGCCTCGTGCACGACGCGCCGTTCCCGACCGTGTGCATGGTGAACGGCGCCTGTCTCGGGGCGGGCTTCGAGCTCGCGATGGCCTGCGACCTGCGCGTGGCCTCCGAGGCCGCGCTCCTGGGCCTGCCCGAGATCCGGGTGGGCATCCCCTCGGTGATCGAGGCCGCGCTACTGCCCGCCCTGGTGGGCCCGGGTCGCGCGGCGGAGATCCTGCTGACCGGCGATCCGGTCTCCGCGCGGCAGGCCCTCGAGTGGGGGCTGGTCAACCGCGTGGTGCCGCCCGCCGAGCTGCGCGCCGCGACGGCGGGGCTGCTCGGCCGCATCCTCGACTGCGCCCCCGGTGCGGTGCGGCTGCAGAAGGAGCTGATGGTGCGCTGGCGCAACACCGACCTGCGCACCGCGGTGGAGTACGGGGTCAACGCGTTCGGCCAGTCCTTCGCGACCGGAGAGCCCCGCGAGGCCATGGACGCCTACCTCGAGAAACGGCGCCCGCACTTCGCTTCGTGATCCGTCTCGTCACGTTCGACTTCTGGGACACCCTCGTCACCGACTCTCCCGCGAACCTGCGGGCGCAGCGCGCCCTGCGGGTCACCGCGATCCGGCGGGCGCTCCTCGACGCGGGTGAGCCGCTGAGCGAGGTCGAGGCCGAGGAGGTACACGAGCGCTCCGGCGCCGAGCTCGCCGAGCGCTTCTGGAGCCGCAATCGCGATCCGTCGCCCGAGGAGCAGCTGCGGATCGTGCTCGACATCCACCGGCCGGGAGTGTCCGCGCGCCTCGCCCCGCCCGCCTTCGCGGCGGCCCTCGCCGCCTACACCGAGCCGGTGCTGGCCCATCCGCCCGACCTCTCCCCGGGGGCGGCGGAGGCGGTGCGGGCACTCGCCGACCGCGGGGTGCTGATCGGGATCGTCTCCAACACCGGGCGCACGCCCGGTCTCGTGCTCCGGCGGGTGCTGGAGCGCCACGGGCTCCTTCGCCACTTCGGCCCCGTGACCTACTCCGACGAGGTCGGGGTCAGAAAGCCCGACGCCGAGATCTTCCTCCGCACGCTCGCGGCGGCCGGCGTGGCCCCGGCCGAAGCCCTGCACATCGGCGACAATCCGGATGCGGACGTGGTCGGCGCCCAGGGCGTCGGGATGCGCGCCGCGCACTACACCGCCGGCTTCCGCCACCCCGCGGCCCAGGCGGACCTGGTCGTCCCGGATCTTGGCATGCTCGGGGGCATGCTCGCGAAGGAGGTTTTCGGGTTGCGTCGTCCGGGACCGGCGGGTAACATCCCCCGGGCATGAACATCGACGAGCTGCGTGGAAAGATCCGTGACATCAAGGATTTTCCCACCGAGGGGATCCTCTTCAAGGACATCACCACGCTGCTTCGCGACGGGCCGGCCTGGGCCTCGGTCATCGATCATCTGGCCGCCCGTTACCACACCGCGCGGGTGGACGTGGTGGTGGGCGTCGAGTCCCGAGGCTTCATCTTCGGAGGGGCCCTTGCCCACCAGCTGAAGGCGGGCTTCGTGCCGGTGCGCAAGCGAGGCAAGCTCCCCGCACGGACGATCGAGGAGGAGTACGAGCTCGAGTACGGGCGCGACGTGCTGGCCATCCACGAGGACGCGGTGATGCCGGGCCAGCGGGTGCTGGTGGTGGACGACCTGCTCGCCACCGGGGGCACCATGGCCGCGACGCTGCGGCTGATCGGGCGCTTGAAGGGCGACGTGGTGGGCGCCGCGTTTCTCATCGAGCTGGCGTTCCTGAAGGGCCGCCAGCGGCTCGCGGGCACCCGGATCGACTCCCTGATCGTCTACGAGTAGGCGGCCGGTGGCTTTGCGAGGCGCAGCCGAAGGCGAGCCGAGCGGATCAGAAGTAGTTGTATGATAGGCCCCGGGAGGCTCATCGCGATGCCCATTGCTGTGATCGAGCGTGTGCTGATCGGTGGAGCGCTGGCGGTGGCGGCGGGGCTGGTGCTGCCGGCGGGAACCGGGGCGGGGGAGGTGCCTCCGACGCCCTCCATCATTCTGAACCTGACGAACACCAATCGGCCGCCCGAGTCGCGGGAGCGTGCGTTCACCGAGGAGGTCAAGCGCGAGGCGCTCGCGCCCCGGCCCTCCGCGGTCGACGAGTGGGAGCCCCAGCCGGACGGATCGATGCGCAACAAGAAATCCGGGATCAGCATCAGGGTCTCGAACCCGTGCCCGCCCGGCGACATCGAGCACGAGTTCGCGCTGGCCGCGTTCAATCGCGCCAAGCGCCGCTGACCGCCGAGCCGATTCCTTCCATTCGAGACTGATCGCGGCCCCTCCCGGGGCCGCCGCCCTTCAGGAGACCGGACGATGGCCATTCGCAACGTCGGCGTGCTGGGCTGCGGGCTGATGGGGTCGGGGATCGCCCAGGTCTCCGCCCAGGCCGGGTTCCCCACCGTGGTGGTGGAGGCGACCCAGGAGCTGCTCGACCGCGGGCTCGGCGGCATGCGCCGGAGCCTCGATGCCCTGGTGGCCAAGGCCAAGCTCGACGAGCGGGGCCGCGACGACATCCTGGGGCGCATCAAGGGGGCGGTGGGGCTCGAGGCCTTCCGCGAATGCGACCTGGTCATCGAGGCCATCACCGAGAACCAGCCGCTCAAGAACGAGACCTTCGCCAAGCTCGACCGCATCTGCGCGCCCCAGACGCTGCTGGCCTCGAACACCTCATCCTGCAACGTGACCGCGATGGCGGCCGCCACCAGGCGGCCGGCCCAGGTGCTCGGGCTCCACTTCTTCAATCCGGTCCCGCTCATGAAGCTGGTGGAGGTGGTGCAGACCATCCTCACCGACGAGAAGAGCGTGCTCGCGGCCTACGAGTGGGTGCAGGCGGCGGGCAAGGTGCCGGTGCGGACCAAGGACTCCACCGCGTTCATCGTGAACCGGCTGCTGGTGCCGTACCTGCTCGACGCGATCCGGGCCTACGAGGGCGGCCTCGCCACCCTCGAGGACATCGACCAGGCCATGAAGCTCGGCTGTGGCTATCCGATGGGGCCGTTCACCCTGCTGGACCTGGTCGGGCTCGACACCACCATGTTCGTGGCCGAGGTGATGTTCGACGAGTACCGCGAGCCGCGCTACGCCCCGCCGCCGCTGCTGAAGCGGATGGTCATGGCCGGCCAGCTCGGCCGCAAGAGCGGGCGCGGCTTCTACGACTACGGGAAGAAGTAGCGAGCGGCCGCGAGCACGATGGACCACCTCTTCTACCTCACCGACGAGCAGCGCGCGGTCCGGGCCCTCGCGCGCGAGATCGCCCGCGAGCGCATCGCGCCGCTCGCCGCCCACGTGGACGAGACCGGGGAGTACCCCCACGAGCAGCTGAAGCTCCTCGGGCAGCAGGGGCTGATGGGGCTGCACATCCCGGAGGCCTACGGAGGCAGCGCGGCGGGCTCGGTGGCGTTCTGCCTCGCCGCGGAGGAGGTCGCGTGGGCGTGCGCGTCGACGTCGACCATCTTCCTGGTGCAGAACCTGGGCGGCTACCCGATCATCTTCGGCGGCAGCGAGGCGCAGAAGCGGCGCTACCTGCCGCGCCTGGCCTCCGGCGAGATGACCGCCGCGTTCTCCCTCTCCGAGCCCGGCTCCGGCTCCGACGCGGCGGCGATGACCTGCCGGGCGGTGCGCAAGGGCGATCGCTACGTGCTGAACGGGTCCAAGATGTGGGTGACCAACGGCTCCCACGCGGGGATCATCACCGTGTTCGTCACCACCGAGCCCGGCAAGCGGGCCAAGGGCGTGACCGCGCTGCTGATCGAGCCCGGCACGAAGGGCTTCACGGTGGGCAAGCCCGAGCGCAAGCTCGGCATCCACGGTTCTCCGACGGTGGCGTTGCACTTCAGCGACTGCGAGGTGCCGGTGGAGAACCGGCTGGGCGAGGAGGGCGGAGGCTTCAAGATCGCCATGAAGACCCTCGAGCAGTCGCGACCCACCATCGGGGCCCAGGCGGTGGGCATCGCCCAGGCCGCGCTGGACGCCGCGGTCGCCTACGCCAAGGAGCGCCGCGCGTTCGACCAGCCGATCGCCCAGTTCCAGGGCATCCAGTTCATGCTCGCGGACATGGCGATGGCGGTGCACGCCTCGCGCCTGGTGGTGCACCACGCCGCGGGCCTCATCGATCACGGGATCACCGGCGCCGCGCTCGAGGCCTCGGCGGCCAAGTGCCTGGCCTCCGACACCGCCATGAAGGTCGCCACCGACGCGGTCCAGATCTTCGGCGGCTACGGCTACACCCGCGAGTTCCCGGTGGAGCGCTTCATGCGCGACGCCAAGATCACCCAGATCTACGAGGGTACGAACCAGATCCAGCGCGTGGTCATGGCCCAGCACCTGCTGGGCAGGTCCTGATCGCCGCTCCACCCCCCCCACGTCACGGAGGAATCGATGAGCGATCGTCCCGGCCCGTCCCGAATGCACCGCCGCACGTTCCTGCAGGCGAGCGCGAAGGCCGCCGGCGCCGCGGCCGGCGCCGCCGCGCTCGGTTTTCCCGCGGTGCTGCGCGCCCAGGTGCCCACCTTCAAGGTCGGCGCCGTCCATCCGATCACCGGGCCGCTCGCGGAGCCGGGGCAGGCGTGCCGCCTCGGGGCCCAGATGGCGGCCGACGCGATCAACTCGGCGGGCGGGATCAAGTCGCTCAACGGGATGAAGATCGACCTCATCCTGGGCGACACCCAGACCAAGCCGGACGTGGGGCGCACCGAGGCGGAGCGCGTCATCAACCAGGGCGCCCAGATGCTGATGGGCTCCTTCGACTCCGGATCGACCCAGGCGATGGTGCCGGTGGCCCAGCAGCGGCGGGTGCCGTTCCTGGTCGACATCGCGGCCGCCGACCCCATCACCGCCAACGTGGCCAAGGCGGTGAAGGAGGGCCAGCAGAAGACCCAGTACGTGTACCGCAACTTCCCCACCGGCTCCTCGTTCGGCAAGAAGGCGGTCCAGTACTTCACCGAGGTGTTCCAGGAGGCCAAGGTCTCCCCGAAGCGCGTGGTGCTGATGTACTGCAACGATCTCTTCGGCCAGAACAACGCCAAGGGCTTCCAGGCCGCCCACGCCGCGGCGAAGCCCTCGTGGGACATCGTGGAGGTCATCCCGTGGCCGGAGCCGCCGCAGGATCTCTCCACCGAGGTGTCGCGCGCCAAGGCGGCCCGGCCCGACATCATCGCCCCCATCACCCGGCCCGCGAGCGCGCAGCTCCTGCTGCCCGAGATCCGCAAGCAGCGCCTCGACATCATGGGCATCGTGGGGCCGGGCAGCCCGGGCCTCTACGAGGCGGGCCAGCTCGCGACCCTGAAGGAAGACCTCGAGTACGTGATGAGCAGCCTGCCGTGGGCCAACTTCAAGAACCCGCGCACCCAGAAGGTGGCCGAGGACTACCAGAAGCGGTCGGGGGGCAAGACCTTCGACACCAACTCCGGCTACTCCTACGACGGCATCCTGCTGATCGCCGACATCCTGGAGCGAGCCAAGTCGACCGACCCGGACGCCATCGTGGAGGCGATCCACAAGACGAACTGGAGCGGCGGCCTCATGCAGTACGCGGGTCCGGTGACGTTCAACGAGCTCGGCGACAACCCGAACGCGGTCACCACCATGATCCAGATCCTCGGCGGCAAGCCGGTCGCGGTGTGGCCCCGGGAGGCCGCGGTCCAGAAGTTCGTGTTCCCGCGTCCCAAGGCGTAAGTCGCCTGGACGCGGCGCTCATCGCCCAGAGCCTGCTCAGCGGGCTCCTGTTCGGCGGCGTCTACAGCCTGATGGCGGTGGGCCTCACCCTGATCTTCGGGGTGATGCGGGTGGTGAACTTCGCCCACGGCGACATGATGGTGTGGGGGATGTACCTCGCCTGGCTGCTCGCCACCCGCGCGGGCATCGATCCCTACGTGGGCTTCGTGCTCTGCGCGGCGGCCCTCTTCGGATTGGGCTATCTGATCCAGCGCGCCCTGGTGGGGCGCGTCGTGGACGCGCCCCACGAGATGCAGATCCTCCTCATGCTGGGCGTCGCGCTGGTGCTGGAGAACTCGGCCCTCGTCGCCTTCGGGCCCGATCCCCAGCGGGTGCGCTCGCCGCTGCGCGCGGCCACCGTGTGGCTGGGGCCGGTCTTCGTGGACGTGGCCCGCCTGGTCACCTTCGTCCTCGCGATGCTGCTCACCCTGGCGCTGTATCTCTTCCTGACCCGCACCGACCTCGGGCGCACCATGCGGGCCGCCGCCGACAACCTCTACGGGGCGCGGGTCATCGGCGCCGACGTGGGCCGGGTCTACGCGGTGGCCTTCGGCATCGGCGCCGCGTGCGTGGGCGCGGCGGGCGCGCTGGTGTCGCCGATCCTGCCCTTCCAGCCCGCGGGCGGGCTCGGCCTCTCGGTGGCGTCGTTCAACATCGTGATCATCGGGGGCATGGGCAGCCTGCCGGGGGCGTTCCTGGGCGGCCTGCTCGTCTCGGTGGCGGAGTCGCTGGGGGCGGTGTTTCTCTCCCCGTCGATGAAGGAGCTGGTGAGCTTCTCGCTCCTCATCGTGATCCTGCTCTTCCGGCCCGCCGGTCTGTTCGGGAGGGCCGCGACGTGAGGTGGCTCGCGCTCGTCGCGCTCGTGGTGCTGCTGGCCCTGCCGGCCTGGCTCAACTCCTACGCGATCACCGTGTTCATCTTCATCTTCTTCTACGCCTTCCTCGGCCAGGCCTGGAACATCGTGGGCGGCTACGCGGGCCAGCTCTCGGCCGGCCACGCCGCCTTCGTGGGCATCGGGGCCTACGCCTCGGCCGTCCTCTCCGCCCAGGCCGGCCTCACCCCGTGGCTCGGGATGCTGGTGGGCGGGGTGCTCTCGGCCGGGCTCGGCACGCTGGTCGGCTACCTGGGCTTCCGCTTCGGGCTGCGCGGCTTCTACTTCGTGCTGCTCACCGTCGCATTCGCGGAAGTCTGCCGGATCGTCGCGCTCAACACCGACGCGGTGGGCGGCGCGCTCGGCTACTACATCACGTTCACCGGCAATCCGCGCCAGTTCCAGTTCCAGGACAACCGCGCCTACTACTACATCGCGCTCGGGCTCATGCTGGTCGCCACCGCGGTGGTGGCCGCCATCGAGCGCCGCCGGTTCGGGGCCTACCTGATCGCGATCCGCGAGGACGAGCAGGCGTGCGAGGCCCTCGGGGTGAACACCTTCCGCTACAAGATGCTGGCGATGGTGGTCTCCTCGTTCCTCACCGGGGTGGGCGGGACCTTCTACGCCTTCTATCTCTTCTCGCTCCAGCCCAACTCGGTCTTCGGCATCCCGCTGTCGGTGGAGATCGTGATCCGGCCCATCGTGGGCGGCGCGGGCACGGTGCTGGGGCCGATCCTGGGCTCGTTCATCCTGAGCCCGCTCGCCGAGGCCTCGCGGGTCTACTTCGGGCAGGGGGGCTGGGCGGGCGCGCACCTTGTCGCCTACGGCCTGCTGCTGATCGCGGTGGTGCTGTTCCTGCCGCAGGGCGCCTACCCGGCGCTGCGCCGGCTCTGGCCACGGGCGGCGGCCCGATGAGCGCGGGGCCGCCGCTGGCCACCCCCGTGCTGGAAGCCCGCGAGCTCGGCAAGCGCTTCGGCGGCCTGCACGCGGTCCGCGGTCTCTCGTTCGAGATGGCCCCCGGCGAGGTGCTGGGACTGATCGGGCCCAACGGAGCGGGCAAGACCACCGTGTTCAACCTGCTTTCGGGCTTCCTGGCGCAGGACGCGGGTGAGGTCCGCTTCGAGGGCCGATCCCTCACCGGGCTCAAGCCTCACGCCATCTGCCGGATGGGCCTGGCCCGCACGTTCCAGATCGTCCGGCCCTTCCCGCACCTGACGGTGCTGGAGAACGTGCGGGTGGGAGCGCTGGCGCGGCAGCCCCGCATGGCGGACGCGGCCGATCGCGCCCGCGCGGTGATCGAGCAGGTCGGGCTCGGGGCCAAGGCCGGCCACCTCGCGGCGGGCCTGACCCTGGCCGAGCGCAAGCGGCTCGAGCTGGCCCGCGCGCTCGCCACCAAGCCCACCCTCCTGCTGCTCGACGAGGTGATGGCGGGCCTCAATCCCACCGAGATCCAGGCCATCCTGGCCCTGGTGCGGTCCATCAACGAGGCGGGCGTGTCGATCCTCCTGATCGAGCACAACATGCGCGCGGTCATGACGCTCTCCCACCGGATCGTGGTGCTGAGCTTCGGCGAGAAGATCGCGGAGGGCGCGCCGGCCGCGGTGGCCAGCGACCCGCGAGTCGTCGAGGCCTATCTGGGCGAGGCCTATGTCGCTGCTACGAATTGACGGCATCGAGGTCGGCTACGGCGACCTGACCGCCGTCCGCGATGTGTCCCTGGAGGTCCGGGAGGGCGAGGTGGTCGCCCTGATCGGGGCCAACGGGGCGGGCAAGACCACGACCCTCCGGGCGCTCTCGGGACTCCTGCCCCTCCGGCGAGGCCGGATCGAGCTCGACGGCCAGCGCCTCGACGGGCTCGGATCCGCGCAGGTGGCGGCCCGGGGCATCGCGCACGTGCCGGAGGGCCGCCAGCTCTTCCCGACGATGACGGTGCGCGAGAACCTGGAGCTCGGCGCGCGCACCCGCGCCGCGCGGCAGGCGCGGGCGCGGACGCTCGACCGCGTGTTCGAGCTCTTCCCCCGCCTCCTCGAGCGAGAGGCCCAGCTGGCGGGGACGCTGTCCGGCGGCGAGCAGCAGATGTGCGCCATCGGCCGCGGGCTGATGGCGTGCCCGCGCCTGCTCGTGCTGGACGAGCCGAGCCTCGGCCTGGCCCCCGTGCTGGTGAAGACCATCTTCGAGGACCTCGCCCGCATCAACGGTCAGGGGCTCACCGTGCTCCTGGTCGAGCAGAACGTGCTCCGGTCGCTCCGGCTGGCCCACCGCGGCTACGTGATCGACAACGGGCGGACCACCCTGGCGGGTCCCCGCGACGAGCTGCTTGCCAGCGGCCATATCAAGCAGGCCTATCTGGGTCTCTAGGGGGCTCCTAGGCCCCTGAAAAACCTGTTCATTTAGCCGGCTGCGGGCCGAGAATAGGGACGTGGGCCGCTTCACCCGGCGTGTCGTCGTCCCGTTCCTGCTGCTCGCCATCCCGCTCGGGATCCTGGCCGCGCTCGGCTACGTGAGCGCCGCCCGGCAGCTCGGTCGCACGCGCGACGACGCCATCGCGCGCACGGTGAACGCGGTCACCGTCCTCGTTGCCGACTACCAGGAGGCGCTCCGGCGGGAAACCCTCCTGCTGGCGCGCGACCCCGCGGTGGTCGAGGGCGTCGCGAGGGGAGACTGGGCGACTCTCGCGCGGGGCGCGTCGCCCCGCGTGCTCGCGATCACCCAGGACGGTCTCGCCGACTTCGTGGTGATCCGCGACGAGCGCGGCGCGCCGCTCGTGCAGGTGCCCGCCGGCCCGCCGCCCAGCCTGCCGGGCGCGCCGCCCTCGTCCGAGCCGATCGCCGCGCTCCGCCTGGCCGGCGGCCGGCCCTACTTCCTGATCGTGGCCCCGATCAACGGCGCCACCGAGCGCGCGCCCTTCGGCGCCACCGGGACGGTCTCGGCGGGACGGCGCCTCGAGGGCCTCGGGCCCTCGCTCGATCGGCTGCCCGCCCATCCCGCGGTGATCTTCCTGGCCGGGGATCGCGCGCTCGGCGCGAGCCGCGGGGACCTGCCGCCCGCCGGCTGGACGGCGGCGACCGGCTCGGGCATCGCCACCGTCGCGGGGCAGCCGTGGGCGCTGCGCCGGCTCGCGGGCGAGACGTTGGAGTCGCCCGACGGCTCTCTCTGGGTGGCGCTGCCGGTGCAGGAGTTCGCGGCCGCCGAGCGCCGGCTCGGCTACGAGTTCCTGGCCCTGCTCGCGGCGGGAGCGGTCGTGCTGGGCGGGGTGGTGCTGGCGTTCCTGCCCTCGTCGAGCCGGTCGCGCCCGACCGCCGCCGGGCCGCGGATGGAGAACCCGCGCGTCGTGCTGGAGCGGCGCAACCGGGAGCTGGAGGCCCTCAACGCCATCGCCACCACCATCGGGCGGGGCGCCAACCTCGAGACCACCGCGCGCGAGACCCTCGAGGTGGTGCGCGGCCTCGCCGGGATGGACGTGGGCAGCGTGTACCAGCTCGACGCGTCGGGCCGCGAGCTGATCATGGTCGCGGGCAGCGGCTTCGATCCCCGGTACGTGGAGACCTCGCGGGTGCGTCCGGTGGAGGGCTCCCGCATCGGCGACGCGGTCCGCAGCAACCAGATCCTCGTGACCCACCTGGACGCGGTGCCGCCCTCCGAGGAGGGTTTGCGCCAGATGGCGGCGGAGCGAGCCCACCGCACCCAGCTCGCGATGCCGATCCCGGTCGAGGAGCAGACCTGGGGCGTGATGGCGCTCGTCTCCCAGGAGACGCGCGAGTTCTCCGGCGAGGAGATGCGGATCCTCTCCAGTGTGGCTCAGCAGGTGGGTCTCGCGGTGGAGCGCGCCCGCCTGCGCGACATGGCCGCGGCCCGCCTGAGCCGCCTCGAGGCGCAGCGGGTGATCGAGCGGCACATCTCCGAGCAGCTCGACACCGAGGAGCTGCTGGTGGTGATCGCCCGCTCGGCCCAGCGCCTGGTCGGGGGCGGTTACGCCGCGCTCTACATGCTGGAGGGCGACCTGCTCCGCCCGCGCGCGTGGTCCGATATCGGCGACTGGATCCGCGACCTGCGCTTCAACGTGGGCACGGGAGTCGCCGGCGCCGCCATGGAGAGCGGACGCGGGCTCATGGTCAACGACTACCCGTCGTCGCCGCACGCGATGGCCGAGTTCGTGCCCTTCACGAGCCGCCTGCTCGCCGGGCCGCTGATGGCGGGCGGGCGCACCCTGGGCGTGATGACCGCGGGCCGCGCGCCCGGCGCGGCCCCGTTCACCGACGAGGACCTCTCGACCCTCGCCGACTTCGCCACCCAGGCCGCGGTGGCGCTCGAGCACGCGCGCCTCTTCGACGAGGCCACCCGCAACGCGGCCCAGTACCAGGCTCTGCTCGAGGTCAGCGGAGTGGTGAGCTCGACCCTCGAGGTCGACCGCGTCCTCGACCTGGTGGTGGATCGCTGTCAGGCCCTGCTGGGGGTCGCGGCCCTCGGCGTCTCGCGCCTCGACCCGGCCACCGGCCTCCTGTCCTACGAGCGGGGGCGCGGGCTCTCCGAGGGGTTCCTGAGCTCGCTGCGGGTGCGGCTCGGGGAGGGCACCACCGGCCGGGCCGCCCAGCAGCGCCGCGCGGTGTGGAGCGCCGACATCCTGAACGATCCCGAGGTGTCGCTCAGCGCGACCACCCGGGCCACCGTCGAGCGCGAGGGATACCGCGCGGTGCTGTCGGTGCCCCTGGTCAGCAAGGGCGAGGTGCTCGGCGCGCTGGCCGCGTACTGGTGGGAGCCCCACACCCCGTCCGAGAGCGAGATCTCGGTCATGAGCGCGCTGGCGAGCCAGGCCGCGGTGGCCCTCGACAACGCGCGCCTGTTCGCGCAGGAGCGCGACCGCAAGGCCTCGCTCTCCTCGCTGCTCGAGATCAACAAGAAGATCGGCGCCCTCGCCGCGCCGGAGGCCCTGCTCGCCTCCATCGCGGAAGAAGCGGCCCGGCTCCTCGAGGTCGACAACGCGGGGTTCCGCCTGCTCGACGGCGAGGACCTCGTGGTGGCCGGCGTGTTCGGCACCGCGTCCGAGACCATGATCCGCGCGCGGATCGGGGCCCGCGAGAGCCTGAGCGGCCGGGTGCTGGCCTCCGGGCACGCCCTGATGTGCGAGCTCGAGGGCGCGGAGATGCTGCCCGACCACCTCGCGGCGGGCCGTCGCTTCGGCTACACCCACTTCCTCGGGGTGCCGCTGCTGGTCGGCGAGCGGCCCATCGGGGTGCTCGTGTTCCGCGGGCGGCGGTCGTTCACCGCCCGCGAGCAGGAGCTCGCCGAGACCTTCGCGGGCCAGGCCGCCATCGCCATCGACCACTCGCGCCTCTATCACGAGGCCTCGGAGCAGGCCACGCGCATGCGGGCGGTGGCCGAGCTCGGCCGCGTGCTGGTCTCCACGCTCGACGAGGCCCGCGTGCTGGAGCTGGTCGCGACCCAGGCCCGCGAGACGCTGGCCATGCCCGACCTCGCCATCTGGCTGCAGGACGGGGGGACCGAGCACCTGCGCTTCGCGGTGGGGCAGGGGCAGTACTCGGGGCCCCTCACCGAGCGGGCGCGGCCCCTCCGGATGGACGAGGGGGTGGTGGGCCGCGCGCTGCTCGAGCGCCGCCCGGTGTGGACCGCGGACGTGCTGGCCGATCCGCGGATCGAGCTGAGCGAGGACGCGCGCCGGTGGATCGAGGAGGTCGGGGGGCGGGCGATCCTGGCGGTGCCGCTCGTCCGCGAGCACGTGCAGGGGGCCCTCGTCGCGTACCGCCCGGGCGGCTCGCGCTTCACCGACCGGGAGGTCGAGTACCTCTCGGTCTTCGCCAACCAGGTCGCCTCCGCGCTGGAGAATGCGCGCCTGTACGAGGCGCTCGAGCAGCGCGCGACGCGGCTCCGCAGCCTGACCCACCTCGCGCACGTGGTGTCCTCGTCGCTCGACATGGACGAGGTGCTGCAGGCGATCGCGGCGGCGGCGGTGGAGCTGATCGGAGTGCCGCTCGCGATCTTCTACGTGGTGGACGAGGCGGCCCAGCGTCTCACCGTCCGAACCGTCGCGGATCCGCTGGGGCTCGGGCTCCCGCACGACCAGGTGAGCTTCGGGCGGAGCGCGGCGGGCTGGGCGGCCCTCAACCGCACGCCCCTCGAGATCGCGGACGTGCAGCAGGACCCGCGCTTCGCGGGCAAGGAGTGGGCCGCGCGGCACCAGCTCACGAGCCTCCTCTCGGTGCCGATCATCGCCCAGGACACGCTGCAGGGCGTGCTGAGCCTGAACGGCCGCGGCCCGATCCGTCTCGGGCCCGACGACCAGCAGATCCTCGACAGCTTCGTGGCCCAGGCCGGCGTGGCCATTCGCAACGCGGGCCTCTACGGCGAGACGCGCGGCCGCCTCGAGGAGAGCCGCGCGCTGCTGGAGATCGCGGAGATCCTGAACTCCACCCTCGATTCGCGGCGCCTGCTTCGCGAAGTCACCATGAAGATCGCGCAGCTCTGCCAGGTGGACCGCTGCTCGATCCAGCGCTGGGAGCACGGCCGGGTGGTCCCCCTCATGTCCCAGTTCGCCGACGGCCGGCAGGACTCCACCCGCTGGGAGGAGTACCGGCGCATGGCCAGCACCCTGCCGCTCGATCCGCCGCTGCACTCCCGCGCGGTGCAGACCCGCCGCCCGGTGGTGGTGCAGGACGCGTCGACGAGCGATCTGGTCCCGCCGGAGTGGGTCGCGGCCTTCGGGGTCAAGTCCGCGGTGGCGGTGCCCCTGATCCGCCAGGACGAGGTGATCGGGGTCATGCTGCTCGACCACGTGGACCGCGTGGTCAAGATCGAGCCCTGGCAGGTGGACCTCGCGATGGCCGTCGCGGGCCAGCTCGCGCTGTCCCTCACCAACACCGGCCTCTACACCCAGGTGCAGGAGCGCCTGCGCGAGACCACCGCGCTGCTCTCGGTCGGCCACGCGCTCTCCCGGCCCGACTCGTCCGGCAACGTGATGCGCGCGGTGGCCCGCGCGGTGGGCGACGCGTTCGGGGCGGACATGGTGGGCATCTACGCGTTCGACAGCAAGCGCGACGCGCTGGTGCCGCTGGCCGGCCACCAAGTGCCCCCGGAGCTGCGGGAGCGCTTCATCACGCGGCCCTTCGTGCTCTCGCGCTTCCCGGACCTCGGCCAGGTGTGGCGCGACGGCCGCGCCGCCTCGAGCGGCAACCCGCACGCCGACCCGCGCTTCGACGCCGAGTCCCTGGAGGGGATCCCGTCCCACTCGGTGCTCTTCGCCCCCACCACCGTGCGGGGCGAGCCGGTGGGCGCGATCTTCCTGGTGTGGTGGCAGACCGGCCGCGAGTTCAGCGAGTCGGAGGTGCGGCTGGTGGAGGGCGTGGCGGCCCAGGTCGGGCTCGGGATGGAGAACGCGGAGCTGACCCGTCAGACCGCCCAGAAGCTGCAGGAGACCGAGACCCTGCTGGCGGTGAGCCAGGCCCTCGCGTCCACCCTCGACGTCGAGGCCCTCGGTCGCCAGTTCCTGCGCCACGTCACGAACGGCCTGGGCGCCGACACCGGGGCTCTGTGGCTCCTGGAGGACGATCGGGAGTCGATGGTGCCCTTCGCGGGGTACCACGTGCCGCCGGACAGCCTGGCCGCGCTCCGTCAGGTGCGGATCCGCCTCACCGACGACGCGTTCTTCGGGGAGGCGGCGCGGCGGCGGCAGCCGGTGCTCTCCACCGACGCGGCGAACGATCCGCGCATGCCGGCCGCGCTCCGGCGCGCGGCGCCGCTCCGCACCGTGCTGTTCGTACCCATCGTGGCCCAGGAGCAGCTGATCGGCGGCTTCGTCGCCGGGTGGCTGACCGCGGCCCGCGACCTGAGCGAGGCGGAGCTCCGGCTCATGGAGGCGGTCGCGAGCCAGGCCGGCGTGGCCCTGCAGAACGCGCGCCTGTTCCAGGAGAACAACCGGCGGGTACAGGAGCTGTCCGTCCTGCACGAGCTTTCCCGCTCGGTCACCGGCCAGCTCGACCAGACCGGCCTGCTCGACACCGTCTACCAGCAGATCGCCCGCGTGCTCGAGGTGCGCAGCATGGCGGTGGTGCTCCACGACGAGGAGCAGGACATCCTGCGCGTCGTCTTGAGAGTGCGCGACGGGCAGCGCCGCGACGAGGAGGAGCCGCACTTCTACGCGCGCGGGCAGGCCGGGCTCTCCGGGGTGGTGTTCGACTCCGCCCGGCCGCTCCGCACCACCGACTACGTGGCGGATTGCGCGCGCCACGGCATCGCTCCGGTGCCGGCCGCGATCGGGATGCCGTACTGCCTGATCGTGCCCATGACCGCGGGCGACCGGGTGCTGGGCGTGCTCTCCCTGCGCAGCCCCGACCGCGCGTTCACCGAGGCCGACGAGCGGCTGATCGTCAACATCGCGCACCTCGCCGCCCTCATGCTGCGCAGCGCCCGGCTCTACGAGGAGCGCAGCCGCGCGTTCGGCGATCTGGCCGCGGCCCAGGACCAGCTGGTGCGCACCGAGAAGCTCCGCGCCCTGGGAGAGATGGCCTCCGGGGTGGCCCACGACTTCAACAACGTGCTCGCGTCGATCCTGGGGCGGGCCCAGCTCCTGCTGGAGCGCATCCAGGACGTGAAGCTGCGGCGGTGGCTGCAGGTCATCGAGCGCGCGGCCATGGACGGCGCGCGCACCGTGCGCCGCCTCCAGGACTTCACCGGGATCCGGCGCGACCAGCCCGCGGTCCCGGTCGACCTGAACCAGGTCCTGCAGGAGGTCCTCGAGGCCACCGAGTCGATGTGGCGGCAGGACGCGCGCCGGCGCGGGGTCGAGATCGAGGTCGAGACCGACCTGGCCGAGCACCTGTCCCAGATCGCGGGCGATCCCGCCGAGCTGCGCGAGGCCTTCACCAACCTGGTGCTGAACGCGGTGGACGCCATGCCCAAGGGCGGGCGCCTCAGCCTCCGCACGCAGGTCGTGGAGGGACAGGTCGCGGTGGAGGTGAGTGACACCGGCACCGGCATCCCGGAGGCGATCCGGCAAAAGATCTTCGATCCCTTCTTCACCACCAAGGGCCCGAAGGGCACCGGCCTCGGCCTCTCGATGGCGTATGGTATCCTGGCCCGCCACAGCGGCCGGATCACCGTCGAGAGCGAGGAGGGACGCGGCACGACCTTCCGCCTCGTCTTCCCCGCCAGCGATCAGGTCTCCGAGGCGGCCCCGGCGCCGGCGCCCGCCGCCGATCCGTCGCTGTCGCTGCGGTGCCTGGTGGTGGACGACGAGGAGGAGGTGGCCGAGGTGGTGGCCGACATCCTGACCACCGCCGGTCACGTGGCGGTGATGGCGGGGAGCGGTCAGGCGGCGGTCGATCTGCTGGCCGGCGATCCCTTCGATCTGGTGTTCACGGACCTGGCCATGCCGGGCATGACCGGCTGGCAGGTGGCGCGCGCGGTCAAGGCGAAGTCTCCGGGGGTGCCGGTGGTGATGATGAGCGGGTTCGGCGTGGAGGTCGCGCCGGAGGAGCTGCGCACCAATGGGGTGGACCTCGTCCTCTCCAAGCCGCTGCAGATCCAGGACGTGCTGCGGGCGATCGTCACCGTCCAGCGCAAGGGGCGTCCGGGAGCGAGGGCGTGACCAGCCCGATCATCACCGAGGCGGTGCGGGCCCTCGTGGACCGGCGGGACCTGACCCGCCTCGAGGCGGCCGCCGCGATGGAGGCGATCATGTCGGGTGCGGCCACCAACGCCCAGATCGCCGCCTTCCTCACCGCGCTGCGCATGAAGGGCGAGACCGTCGAGGAGCTCATCGGCTTCGCCCAGGTCATGCGCCAGAAGGCGGTCAAGGTGCAGACCCGGGGCGGCGACGTGGTGGCCCAGACCGGGACCGACCGCGAGATGCTCATCGATACCTGCGGCACCGGCGGTGACGCCTCCGGCACCTTCAACGTCTCGACCGCCACCGCCTTCGTGGTCGCGGGCGCCGGGCTCAAGGTGGCCAAGCACGGCAACCGGTCGGTGTCCTCGCTCTGCGGATCGGCCGACGTGGTGGAGACCCTCGGCATCAGCATCGAGCTGGGCCCGGCCAAGGTCGCCCGCTGCGTGGAGGAGGTGGGGATCGGTTTCCTCTACGCGCCGCTGCTGCACACCGCCATGAAGCACGTGATGGCGGCGCGGCGCGAGATGGGCGTGCGCACCGTGTTCAACATGCTGGGGCCGCTCACCAACCCCGCGGGCGCCAACGCGCAGGTGATCGGGGTCTACGCGCCCGGCCTCACCGAGCCGCTGGCCCGCGTGCTCGCGGAGCTCGGGACCATCCGCGCGTTCGTGGTGCACGGCGCCGACGGGCTCGACGAGATCTCCAACACCGGCGAGAGCCACATCGCGGAGGTGCACGAGGGCGTGGTGCGCACCACCCGCGTCCGTCCCGAGGACTTCGGGATGCCGCTCGCCTCGATCGCGGATCTCCAGGGGGGCGACCGGCAGGAGAACGCCGAGATCATCCGCCGCGTGCTGGGCGGCGAGCCGGGCCCGCGCCGCGACATCGTGCTGATGAACGCGGCCGCCGCCCTGGTGGCGGGGGCCAAGGCCCGCGATCTGAAGGAGGGCGTCGGCCTGGCGGCCCGGGCGGTGGACAGCGGCGCCGCGCGCGGGCGGCTCGACGCCCTGGTGGAGCTCTCGGGCCGTCTCGCGGCCGAGCCGGCGGCCTGACCCGGGGCCATTGACCGCGCCCGCCTGGCGCGGTTACAATCAGCGTCGGTCGCAGTAACTGCCCGTCGCGCTTGCGTGAATCCAGAATCATGACACGACGATGGCGTTGAGCGGCCGGCGGAGTTCTAGAACAGTGAGCCCGGGGGAGCGTCGCTTGGCCAGTCGCGTGCCGCGCTATCACCAGATCGCCCAGACGCTCCGCGAGCGCATCGCGGCGGACGGCCGTGGCCCCGGGCAGCGCCTCGACACGCAGCGCGGCCTCGCGCGCGAGTTCGGGGTGACCCTGATGACGCTCCGTCAGGCCCTCGACCTGCTGGAGCGCGACGGGCTGATCGCGCGGCGTCACGGGCTCGGCACCTTCGTGGCGCGCCCCGCCATCGATTACGACATCCTCCACCTGCGCGCGTTCGCGGGCGACCTCTCCGCGCTGGGGGAGGACGTGGTCACGCGCTTCCTGAGGACCTACACCGGGCCCGCGGAGGCCTCGGTGGCCGAGCCGCTCGGCCTCGCCGTGGACGCGCCGGTATTCGTGCTCGAGCGCCTGCGCCTCGTCGACGGCGCGCCGGTGAGCTTCCAGGCCTCCTACCTGCCCGCGACCCTCGGGGCGGAGGTCGCCAAGGCCGATCTCGCGGTGACCCCGCTGCGCCAGGTGCTCGCCTTCAAGCTGGGCCTCGAGATCGCGCAGGCGCGCGAGACGGTCACCGCGGTGTCGCTCGAGCGTCGCGCCGCCCGCGAGCTGGGCTGCCGCCCCGGCATCGCCGCCTTCCGCTCCGACCGGGTCTCGATGGGCCCGGACCGCGCGCCGGTGGTCTACGACCGCGTCTTCATCCCCGGCGACCGCTTCCGCATCACGCGCGAGCTCCGCTACGACGTCCGATCGGACACCTCCATCTCCAATCCGGTCACCACCGGCAGCCGGGTGACCAGAGGGCTCACAGAATGAAAATCCTCGTGATGATCAAGCAGGTGCCCGACACCGCGACCCAGGTGAAGATCGGCGGGGACGGCCGCGCCATCGACACCGCCGGCATCACCTGGATCGTCTCCCCCTACGACGAGTTCGCGGTCGAGGAGGCGCTCCGGATCAAGGAGAAGCGCGGGCAGGGCGAGGTGGTCGCGGTCTCGCTGGGTCCCGAGCGGGGCAAGGAGGCGCTGCGCTCCTGCCTGGCCATGGGCGCCGACCGCGCGGTGCACCTGAAGGACCCGGCGTGGGACGCGGCGGACACCCTCACGACCGCGCGGGCCATCGCGGCGGTGATCAAGCAGGAGGCGCCGGCGCTGGCCCTCTTCGGCCGCCAGGCCATCGACGACGACATGGGCGCGGTGGCCGCGCAGGTCGCGGAGCTGCTCGGCTGGCCGGTGGCCTCCTGGATCATGGAGGAGGCGGTCGACGCCGACGGCAAGACGATCCGGGTGGGGCGCCAGGTGGAAGGCGGACTCGAGATCTTCGATCTGCCGCTGCCCGCGGTGGCCTCGGCGCAGAAGGGCCTCAACGAGCCGCGCTATCCCACGCTGAAGGGGATCATGGGGGCCAAGAAGAAGGAGATCAAGGAGGTGAAGGCGGCCGACATCGGGATCGCGGCGGAGGCGCCGGTGCTCTCGGTGGTGAAGCTCGAGAGCCTGCCGCCGCGCCCGCCCGGCCGCATCATCCAGGGAGAGCCCGCGGACGCCGCCAAGGAGCTCGTCCGCGCCCTGCGCGAAGACGCCAAGGCCATCTAGACCGACGTCCGCAGACACAGGCCAAGACTGAAGCGGTAACGAACGGAGAACAGGAGAACCGAATGGCCGGCGCGTACTGGTGCATGGTGGAGGACGATCGGCAGGGCACTCCCAAGAAGGTGATGGCGGAGGTGCTGGGCGAGGCGGCGCGCCTCGCCGGGCAGGCGGGCGCGCAGACCGAGGCAGTGTGGGTGACCGACAAGGCGACCCCCGAGGGCATCAAGCAGCTGGGGGAGTGGGGCGCCAAGCGGGTGTGGCTCCTGGAGAACGCGGCCTTCGCGCCGTACCGCGCCGAGGTGTGGACGCCGGCGGTGGCGGAGCTCGCGGGCAAGGAGTCGCCGCAGGCGATCTTCGCGCCGGTGACCACGCGTCAGCGGGAGTTCATGGCCCGCCTGGCCGCGCGCCTGGGGGCGGGACTCTCCGCGGACTCCACCGCGATGGCGATCGATGGTGGCAAGCTGGTGGCCACGCGCCCGGTCTACGCGGGCAAGCTGCTCTCGAAGATGACGTGGTCCAAGACGCCGTGGATGGCCACGCTCCGGCCCAACGTGTTCCGTCCCGCGGACTCGCAGGCCGGCGCGAGCCCGGCGGTGGAGAAGCCGTCGGTGACCATGCCCGCCGAGGTCATGAAGCTCGTGGAGCGGCGGCAGGAGGCCTCGACGGGCCTGCCGGAGCTGACCGAGGCCGAGATCGTGGTGTCGGGCGGTCGTGGTCTCAAGGGCCCCGAGAACTTCGCGATCCTCGAGGAGCTGGCCAAGGTGCTCGGCGCCGCGGTCGGCGCCTCGCGCGCGGCGGTCGACGCGGGCTGGCGCCCGCACCGCTTCCAGATCGGCCAGACCGGCCGCACCATCTCGCCGAAGCTCTACCTGGGCTTCGGCATCTCGGGCGCGATCCAGCACCTGGCCGGCATGCGCACCTCGAAGGTGATCTGCGCCATCAACAAGGATCCGGAGGCCCCGATCTTCAAGATCGCCGACTACGGCATCGTCGGCGACCTCTTCGAGGTCGCCCCCCTCCT
>Ga0207689_10000087_pt1 | contig 74575 bp, 62 predicted proteins | sample KBSMisM52_FD_184312 | JGI IMG/M metagenome (GOLD analysis project Ga0207689, IMG submission 184312) | Miscanthus rhizosphere microbial communities from Kellogg Biological Station, Michigan, USA - KBS Miscanthus M5-2 (SPAdes) (version 2) | ecosystem: Host-associated > Plants > Roots >...
GCGACTGCTCGACCGTCACGGTCTGCCCAGCCTTAGATTGCCAATACTTGGCAAACGCGGCATTGAAGTCCTGATATAGCTCGCGTGTCGGGTCATACGAAACGTTGAGCAGCTTCAGGTTCTGGGCCGGAGCAGAAACTGCCAATCCCAAAACAATCGCAAACGACGCTAGCAATCTCCAAACTCTTTGTACTGACACGCTCGTTCTCCTGGATTTTTAGAATTTGTAGTTAAAGTCAAACTGCATGCGTTTCAGCCAACGCTCTTCTGGCGTTTGCTCCGTAACCAACTGCCGTCCGATGAAGGTAGTCAAAGCGAGGGTTACATTGGGATAAGCCTGATAGGCACCCTCGATGCGGTGCTGCGCCACGTTGGTAGGCTGGCGGATATCGCTGGCATTGAACGCAGAAACTACAGCCTCGCGCTCAATGCGCATGAAGGTATAGCCAAAGCGCCAATCGCCCTTGACTTTGGTCTGACCGAACTGCGTTTCAGCCCAATAACCCTGCCGGTCGCGCGCATTGCAACTAATCGCTACGCCTGCCGCCGCAAATGCAGAGACGTTTGCGCAAGCGCGAGTATTGTCAGCAAAATTGAAAAGAGCCGTGAGAGGGAAGCGTTTCAGGCCTGTATCGAAATCCAATTCAAAGATCGAATCAAGAATTCCAAACTTCGATCCGAATTGCCGCGCGCCGTTGATTACGCCAAAACTGTTGGTGAGAGTAGCCGCGCTGAATCCGAATGTCCCGCCTTGTCCGGTTGCGGTTCCCTGAGTAGCGAAGCCATTGCCGTTGGTTTGGTTCTGCGCGATGGTATTAGGATTTTTATAGTCGTAATAAGCGACGTCGGCAACAGCTTTTACGCGCGGGCCAAGGTTCCACCCCGTCTGCACCTGCTCACCAAAGATCGCCGAATCCGATCCGCCGCTGACTTCAAGCAGTGGCAATTCGAATCCGATCACCGCGAAGTGAGAGAACGGCTTGTCCTTCCAGTCCCAGGAAATCTGCTGGCTGCTGCCTTCCACGTTGATGTCGTTGTCGAACGTAAGCTCCGTGCGATACCACGTGTACCCAAACTTTCCCGCCGTCACGCTGAATGGCTTGAAGTATTTCGGCCTGTAGGACGCGTATGCTTTGTCGATCGAAAACGGTTTGCGAGTGAAGAACCCAGTCTCGGTGTTGTTGGTGGAAATGGGATCGCCTAAATCACCCGAGGCCAAAGAAAATCCGCCAGAGATTTCATCATTCAGCTTGGCGTTGATATTGAACCGCACCCGGTAGCGTTCCCGATTGCGCGTAGCCGGCTCGGCCCCATTGACCGGCCCGCTGCCAAACAACGACTCATGACGCAAACGTAAATCGCCACTGAAGAAAAAGGGCCCCAACGACTTCACTCTGTTCTCAAGCAGGTCTTGCTTTTTAGCAACCGCGTCCAGGCTGACGCCAGCTTTGGCTTTGGCCGCGTCGTCCTCAGCTTTCAACTCATTCTTCCGCTCCGCGATGCGAAGACGCTGGTCCAGCTCTTCAATTTTCTTTTTGAGTAATTCGATCTCCTGCCGCTCCGCCGAGACTTCGGTTGAAGCATTGTCCTGTCCCAGCCCGAAAGTTGCTGTAGCCAACAATAAAACCGTCACTACCACACCTCTGCGCATACGCTTTCCTCTAAGTGGTCTTTTGTAAAAAGCAAAAGAGCCCAAGATTGGATCATCTTGGGCTCCTGAAAAAACCTGAATGTCGCTGTTAACTACATTCTGCATTCATGCCCACAATGATCCGTGCACGCCGCACAACAACACGGCATCGGACAACAAGTGGACATGAGCTGAAATTTCATGTGGGAACGAGTATAAGGAAAATACTTTAGAATGTCTACTAACATAATGGACATTATTTACTGATCGTAACCATCGAAGAAATCATTGGCCACAAACGTACACAAACATCAATGTGCTAAACTCCGCCCCATCGGTTCGAAACCATTGACTCGGAGTCACTTAGCATGAGCTCTCGCTTGTTATGTCTAGCGGCCTTCATTTCTTTTCTGAACAGCAGCTCACTCGCCCAATCCCACCCGGTAACCGTAGATGACTATTTCCAAGTCAAGGACGTAGCCGAACCACAAATCTCTTCCGACGGCCAATGGATCGCCTATACGATAACAACCGCTACGCTAAAAGATGATAAGAACGAAACCCGCATTTGGATGAGTACCGCAGCAGGCGGCGATGCAATTCCCATGACTGCAGATGGCAATTCATCCTCGCATCCACGATGGAGCCCCGACGGGAAATATCTGGCATTCCTCTCCGAGCGCGAGGAAGGCAAAACGCAAGTGTGGTTGTTGGACCGGAGGGGCGGGGAAGCCCAACAGCTCACCGAAACAATTCAAGACGTAGACGATGTTGCTTGGTCGCCCGACAGCAAGCGTCTTGTATTGATTCTCCAGGACCCGTCCGCCGACGAAAAAGAGGAAGCTGAAGCCAAAAAGAAATGCGATGCTGACGACAAAGATTGCAAAGCCAAGAAAAAGGATCACACACCGCGCGCCGTCGTCGTAGACCGTTACCTGTTTAAAGAAGATGAAATCGGGTATCTCGACCGCCGTCGCAAACATCTTTATGTATTCGACATCGCCAGCAAGGCGTTGACTCAAATCACCTCCGGTGATTACGACGACGAAGGTCCAGCTTGGTCTCCGGATGGAAAACAGATCGCATTCACCAGCAACCGCTCGACTCCCGACCCAGACCGCACGCCGGATAGCAACATCTGGGTCGTCGCCGCTGACAACACCGACAAAGGCGCACACCTCACGCAGGTAACAACAAATCCGGGCGAAGACGAATCGCCGACGTGGTCGCCGGATGGCAAATGGATCGCCTACATCACGCAGCTCGATCCCAAGCTATACATCTACGCGACGCACCATGTAGCGGTCTCACCCGCCACAGGAGGGGAAGCCAAGGTCCTGACCAAAGCCTTGGACCGCATGGCCAGCCTGCCGCGCTTCGCGCCCGACGGCAAATCGATCTATTTCATCGCCGACGACGATGGCACGCAAAATCTATGCAGTGTGCCAGTCGCAGGCGGAGAAGTCACTCGGCCGATCGGCGGGCGACTAATGTTGTACTACTACTCCGTAGCCAAGTCCGGAGAAATCGCCGCACAAATCACCACACCAGATTTCCCGAGCGAAATATTCACCGTCCCCGGTGGAAAGTTGACGCGCATCTCGCACACCAACGACGACACCATGAAACAAGTGCGCCTGGTAGTGCCCGAATACGTTAAGTTCAAGAGCAAAGATGGCACAACCGTCACCGGCTATGTCTACAAACCACTGGACTACACGCCGGGGAAAAAATATCCCACGCTGCTGCGCCCGCACGGAGGCCCGGTGTGGTCTTACTATGCTGAGTACACCCACCTCGCGCAACTCATGGCGGCGAATGGATACGTCGTATTGTTTCCTAACCCGCGCGGCTCAACTGGACAAGGCCAGGCCTACGCCTACGCCATCCACGCTGACTGGGGCAACAAAGATTTTCAAGACGACATGGCCATGGTCGACTACGCCATCGCGCAGGGCATGACTGATCTCGACAAGCTGGGAGTCTTCGGTTGGTCCTACGGCGGCATCTCGACCGATTTCATCATCGCGCAAACCAACCGCTTTAAAGCTGCGATCTCCGGTGCAGGCGCATCGTTGTTTGGTTCTTTGTACGGACACGATCGCTACGTACGCGATTACGACTACGAGTTAGGCCACCCGTGGGATAGAGCGAGCAAAGCCGCGTGGGACAGAGTGTCCATGTATTCCAAGGTAGAAAACATCACGACACCAGTAATGTTTCAGGGCGGTGATATCGACTGGAACGTACCGATCCTTGGCGGGGAGCAGATGTATCAAGCGTTGAAAGTGTTGGGGCGCGAAACTGAACTCGTTGTCTATCCGGGTGAATACCACGAATTCAAAGCTCCATCGCACATCAAAGACCGGATGGAACGCGACCTCGCATGGTTTGCCCATTACGTTAAAGCAGACGGCACACCGGCAAGGCCGGCATCAGCCACAAAACCCAAGTAATTGTCATTGCGACAAGGAGCGTAGTTCCGAGGAGGAATCTGTTTTTAGGAAGTGAGGTTAGAGGGAAGCCGCAGAAGCCGAACCAGCAAAAATCTCCACCCGGTTCCGGCCATTCTTCTTGGCCCGATACATGGCCACATCCGCCTGATGCAGCAGATCAGCCACAGTGTGGTCATCGCCAGAAGAAGTGACGGTGACACCCATGCTGACAGTGGGATTGGCCGACCCGAGTGTAGTGGTGATCGCGCCCTGGGAAACCAGCGCACGAATCTCATCCGCCCGACGGACTCCAACCCGCAAATCGCATCCAGGAAGAATGATCAAGAATTCCTCGCCACCATACCGGCCAACCAGATCGTAAGGCCTCAAATCCATCTTCAATCGCCGCGCGACTTCCTTGAGAACGACGTCGCCAGCATGGTGCCCCATGGAATCATTAATCTTTTTAAAGTGATCAATATCCGCAAGAATCAAAACCGCAGGCCGCCCCTCGCGTCCGCTACGAGAAAATTCTCTCTGCAAGGCTTCCAGAATCTCCGCCCGATTCAACAATCCAGTCAACACATCATGGCTCGCCGCAAACTTCAGCGACTGTTGCAAATCTAAGATCCGTTTTCCCACCAGAATCCGCGCCCGTAATTCATCCGCATTCACCGGCTTCGACAAATAATCGTCCGCGCCAGCTTCCATCGCGGTAAGCAAATCCTGCTTGCGATTTTTCGTGGTGAGCATCACCGTATAGACATAAGTTCCCGTGACGCCAAGCGCGCGAATGCGCCGGCAAAGCTCGATCCCATCCAGCCCAGGCAGAACCCAATCCAGCAGCGCCATGGTCGGCGGATCGGGCCGGGCCAAAATCTCGGCGGCCTCTGTTCCCGTACCGACGATAATATGGTCGAGACCCCAATCCTTCAAGTAGCCGCCAACCTTACGTCGGTCAACGGCCGAGTCTTCAACCATCAAAATGCGCATAAGCGGAATTATCGGCACTTCGAATGCCAAGGTTCAAGATAACCAGGGGCACAAACCAAAGGTCATGACCGCCGGGTATTAGGCTGCTCCGACCGGCGCGGATCACGCGCCGTCCACTTTAACGCTATGATGGATACTCCCAAAAAAGGAGGAAGAGAACGTGGCCGTTCTGGTAACTGGAGGGGCAGGATATATCGGCAGTCATGCAGCCCACGCGTTGAAGCGCAAGGGCTATGAGGTCATTATTTATGACAACCTGTCCACGGGACACACAACCCTGACCGACGGCTTCGAGTTCATCAACGCCGACTTGGCCGACGCGTCCAAACTAAAACCAACGCTGGGACGCGTAGATGCGATCATGCACTTCGCGGCGCACGCCTACGTAGGGGAGTCAGGCAGCAACCCTAAAAAATATTTTCACAACAATGTTCTGACTGGAATCTCTCTGCTGGACGCCGTGGTCGAAGCAAAGATCCAAAAGTTTATCTTCTCCTCGACCTGTGCCGTCTATGGCATACCTGACAAAGTCCCAATCACCGAGGACACAGTTCGAAATCCCGTCAATCCTTACGGCGCAACAAAATTAGCGTTCGAATACGCGCTGGAGGCCTACGCTCGCGCCTACAAATTTCGCTACGTAAGCTTCCGCTACTTCAACGCCGCTGGTGCCGACGAAAGCGGCGCCATCGGAGAACTTCACGATCCCGAAACTCACTTGATTCCCGCGGCCTTCGAAGCCATTCGCGGCAAGCGCAAAGCACTGGAGATTTTCGGCACCGACTACCCAACTCCCGATGGCACCTGCATCCGCGACTACATCCATGTAAACGACCTGGCCGAAGCACACGTGCTGGGCTTGGAGTATTTGGAGAAGGGCGACTCGACGGTGATGAATCTCGGCAGCGGGCGAGGCTATTCCGTAAAAGAGGTCATCTCCGCCATCGAGAAAGTTTCCGGCAAGAAAGTTCCGCGGACCGAAGCAGCACGCCGCCCCGGAGATCCTGCTCAATTAGTGGCCGCTCCAGCCCGCGCTGAAAAACTACTGAACTGGAAAGCGAATCGTTCGCTGGAACAAATCGTGAATACAGCCTGGAAGTGGTCGGAGAAAACTTCTCACTAAAAGCAGCAAGGCGCTATCGACCCAGCGTCCACGGAGGCTTGAAGACGTTACGATAGCGCCGCTCAGATACACCACGAAACTGAAATTAGGCTAGTCCTGCCATTGCACCATTTCTAGTGCATAGTGAGGTTCGAGTAATCCTTGAGGTCCCGTCTGCAACAGTAGCAAATCAGACAGTAACAGGCCGGAATTTCCTAACTCCCAAAACAGTGAGAACTATAAAAATGAGGAGCACCGCCAGCTGCGCAATGCCGAATGGCGGTTCTTTCTGAGTAGGTGCCAGAGCATGCAGGCTGGGAACCTTCTCAAACAACTGAACGACCAGAACGAAGCAATTGAAGTACAAAGCCAGCATCGCCATGATCACATAAACACTGCGCCATGCCCCGCGAAGATGAAACATATATCGCCCAAGCAACGCGAAAGCCAGCACGATACAAGAAAGGATCCCAACCACAATTCCCGGAGTGATGTGCTGATTGGGAAAGGCAAACCCGGTCACGCTAGTGAGAATAGTCGTCACCAGAAAGATGGCAGTAGCCCCAGCAAAGCGCTTTCCTTTGATCAGTCCGAACGCCACCAGAAGTCCAGAGCCAATTCCAATCAAGCTGATGATGACATGCAATTCAGTAAATGCTGCCGTGGATAAACCCCAGATCATGGTGTCCTCTGTTCTGCTGGAATTGAGCAGGGCAGACTGCGACCGACAGTCATTCCAGATTGTCAAAAGATGTGCGAAAGCTTACACCGGATTCGCAAAAATTGGGAATAAAAACGATTTATGTGCCGAATCGCTGAAGCGCGCGTGCATGGGCCTTGGCGGCCTCTTCTTCGCGATTCTTAGGCGGCGCGGTAGTTTCGAGAGAACGCAAAAGACGCGAGGCGACAGCCGCGATGTCATCGATGGCAGTGTTGAACGCTTCTTCATTTGTGTGAGACGGTTTATTAAACCCACTGATCTTGCGGACAAATTGCAGCGACGCCGCTTTCACTTCTTCTTCTGTAACTGGCGGATCGAAATTAAATAGATTTTTAATATTTCTGCACATAAAAACACCTCCAAACGTACCCTTCAAGGTGATCTAAGCTTCTTCGCTCTTGGGTGGAGAGCGGCTTCAGGCGGCGGCATAGAACTATCATTGACCGGCTTTCACCGCTGAGGTGCTTTACCCCGCCTTTTCCTCATCACTCTGAGCCCTCTCTGGCCTCAGTAACGGAAACAAAATCACATCGCGAATACTTTGCGAGTTTGTGATCAGCATACAAAGCCGGTCCACCCCAACCCCCACACCTCCAGCAGGAGGCATACTGTACGACAAGGCCCGGATGTAATCGTCATCCATTTGATGAGCCTCATCATCCCCGCGTTCCCGTTCTTTCAACTGCTCCTCAAATCGCCGCCGCTGATCCACAGGATCATTCAGTTCACTGAAGCCGTTGGCAATTTCCATCTGCCCGGCATAAATCTCCCAGCGTTCAGTCCAGTCCGGCTCATCCGCTTTCTGCTTGGAGAGCGGAGAAACTGCCGTAGGGAACTCGTAAATAATGGTCGGCTGCGTCAGATGCTCCTCCGCCACCGTCTCAAATAAATTTGCGATTGTTTTCCCCGCTGGTTCTTTGGGATCGTACGCCATGTGTGGTTTCGACCCATTGAACCGCTGCACCAACGCCTTGACCGACTCCGCCGTAGCAAAATCCGACATCTGCGGTTTCGCACCTTTCGCCTCCGGCCAAAAATGAATGATGGCTTCACGCATGGTCATGCGCTGCCAGTTCGACCAGTCAATCGATTGCTCGCCCCACGGAGTCGTAGTGTTGCCAGCAACAGTTTTCACCGCATGAGTGACCAACTCCTGGGTTAAATTCATCACATCGCGGAAGTCGGCGTATGCCTGATAGAACTCCAGCATGGTGAACTCAGGATTGTGTCGGGTAGAAATCCCCTCATTGCGAAAATTGCGATTGATTTCGTAAACCCGATCCAGGCCGCCCACCGTCAGCCGCTTTAAATAAAGTTCCGGCGCAATCCGCAGATACAAATCCATATTCAGCGTGTTGTGATGCGTCACAAACGGACGCGCCACCGCCCCGCCGGCAATCGGCTGCATCATCGGCGTTTCAACTTCAACGAACCCGCGCTCTCCTAAAAAAATCCGCAGCGATTGCACCAGCTGGCTGCGCTGGATGAAAACCTCGCGCACCTCGGGATTCATGAACAAATCAACGTACCGCTGCCGGTAGCGCAACTCGACATCAGTCAGCCCATGCCACTTTTCTGGCAAGGGCAGCAGGTCTTTCGAGAGAAAAGTAATCTCCTCAACGTGAATCGAAAGCTCGCCGGTCCGGGTGCGGAATAGATATCCGCTCACGCCAATGTGATCGCCGAGATCGAGCAGCTTATAAAGCTCAAATCCTTTGTCACCAACAGCATCCTTTTTCACATAAATCTGCAAGCGCTGCCCGTTCTGCTGGAGATGCGCAAACCCGGCCTTCCCCATAAGCCGCAGGGCCATAATGCGCCCGGCTACACGCACGCTGACGCGCGGATTCTCCAGCTGCTCGGCAGTCTTGGCGGAATAATCAGCCAGAATTTGCGAAATCGTATGCGAAAACCCGAATTTGCTGGGATAAAGCGGTTGTCCAAGCGCCTCAATCTGCTTTAGTTTTTCGAGGCGCAGCTGATAAATGTTTTCGTCGAGTGCCAAAGGGCTCCTTACATTTCGTTTGGAAGGTAGAAGGCGATTATAACGAAGCGAGTGCACCGCTTCAGATTGTCATTCCCACAAGGAGCGCACCTCGAAGGAGGAATCTGCTTTCCCAGACGCCACCACAAACCCAGTCCTTGAACTCAACCACACTCGGCGCTACTATTACTCCGCACAACCGAGGCTCCAATGCCCTCAAACTACGTCCCCATTTTTCTTTTCATCGCAGTAGTAGCCGTAATGATCCCACTGCCGCTAATCCTAGCCAAACTGGTCCGCCCCAATAATCCTGGCAAGGAAAAGCTGATGCCCTACGAGTGCGGTATCGACCCGGTAGACGACTCCCGCGGACGATACACCGTGCGTTACTACATCGTCGCGATCCTATTCGTAGTTTTTGACGTAGAAACCATCTTCCTGTTCCCCTGGGCGGTAAAGTTCAAATACCTGGGCGTATTCGGCCTGATTGAAATGATGGTCTTCCTGGGAATCCTGGTTGTAGGCTACATCTGGATTTGGAAAAAGGGCGCACTCGAGTGGGTGTAACTCAGAGTCCTGACCCAATCGGTCCAAGCGAAGTTTTCGCCGCCAGCCGCTGGACCAAGGGCAATTTCATCTTTCCCACAAGAATCATAGTCAGTCGACTTCGTGTGAGCCGGGTAAAGTCCCGCATGTTCGGCAGCACCGAAGAGAGCATCTCCATTGCTCAAGTAGCTTCGGTAAAAATCACAACCGGCATGATGTGGTCAGACATCATCATCGACTCCTCCGGCGGAAGTAATCCCATCATCAGCCACGGCCATCGTAAAGCCGACGCCGTCCGCATCCGCGACTTGGTCGAAACCTACCAAGTGCAAAGCAAAACAAGATAAACAATCTCCCTGTGACATCTATGGGAGTCGGGGCGGCGTTTTAAATTGTTTCTGAACCCAACCCAAAGCTTCAAAAACTCCACCCGAGTGTATGGCCTAAAGCAAATCTACGCGTATTGCCATCTCAACGCGGGCGGTTGCAAAAAGGCTCAATGCTCTTTTTGTGGCGACAAGTTTCATATCCGCCATGATTCAAAAAGATTCCAAGGCGGATATGTTGAAACAGTTCGATGTCCATTTATCCGGCAGTCACCGTCCAGCAGCGGGATGCGCAGAGGCGGAAGAATACGAAGCGCGCGGCTTTCCCCGCCGTTGACAGCCCGTCCGCAAGCTGTTAAAAGTTATCGTTCTTTTGCAGCACACGGCGCCGGAGGTTCTACCTTCGTAGCGATGCCAGACGAAGCCAAGTCGCCTACGTCTGCGGGCGAGCATGCCGCACCTGCGGCTCCTGCGAAACCCGCTGGGCCAGTCCCTACTCCGTGGGAGTCTCCACTCGTATCGGATCTGCAGAAGCGCTACGGCTCCGGCATCAGCGAAGCCAGCACGTATCTCGGACAAAACTACTTTGTCGTAGATTCATCCATCATCGCAGACGTCCTGAGCGTTCTAAAAGATGAAAAGAACTTCAACTACTGCGTGGACATCACCGCCGTCCACTATCCTCAACGCGAAAAACAATTCGACGTCCTCTGGATTCTTTACTCTTACGACACCAATGAGCGCATCCGCGTGAAAACCATGATCGCCGACGGCCAGAGCATTCCCAGTTCCATCAACATCTGGCCCACGGCGAACTGGCTGGAGCGCGAGGTCTACGATATGTTCGGGATTCACTTTGACGGGCATCCAGATATGAAACGCATTCTGTTGCCCGAAGGCTGGAAAGGCTATCCGCTACGTAAAGACTACGGAATCATTCAACAAGACAACGAGTGGGTACAGATCAACCTGGGGATAGAGAGCGGGCAGTAACGGGCCGGCACGAGTGAAATGACCGACACAACCAAATATTTGTCGCACCTGGAACTCGGTGAGCCTGACAAGACCTTTTTAGATTCCAACGAACTCATCATCAATATGGGTCCGCAGCATCCGGCCACGCACGGAGTGCTGCGCGTAATCCTCAAATTAGACGGCGAAAAAGTTCTGGGCACCGAGTGTGTGATCGGCTATCTCCATCGCGGCGTAGAGAAGATTGCCGAGAACCGCACCTACACGATGTTCAATCCCTATGTGGACCGCATGGATTACGTAGCTGCGGTCTCGAACGGCCTAGGGTATTGCGAAGCAGTAGAGAAGTTGTTGAACATCGAAGCCCCGCCGAGAGCGAATTACATTCGCGTGATCCTCACCGAGTTGAACCGTATGGCCAGCCACATGCTTTGGCTGGGCACGCACGCGCTCGACATAGGAGCCATCACGCCGCTGTTTTACACGTTCCGCGACCGGGAAGAGATCCTCAAAATTTTCGAGAAGTACTGCGGGGCACGTCTGACCACGCACGCCTTCCGCATCGGCGGTTGTCTCTACGAAACCTACGACGGCTTCGAAAACGACGTGAAAAAGTTCGTGAAGTTCGTCACGCCGAAAATCGACGAATACGAACAATTGCTGACCACCAACCGCATCTGGGTGGAGCGCACCAAGGGAATAGGGGTAATCTCCGCCGCTGACTGCAGAGCATTAGGCGTGACCGGCCCGGTCCTTCGCGCCAGCGGCGTGAAGTGGGACCTACGCAAAGCCAAGCCCTACGCGGCGTATTCAGAATTCGATTTCGATATTCCGACTGCGCAAAATGGCGATACCTATGACCGATATCTGGTGCGCATGCAGGAGATGCGTCAGTCGCTTCGCATCATCGACCAAGCGGTAAACAGAATCCCCGAAGGCCCGATCATGGCGAAAGTTCCCAAGGTCATCAAGCCGGCGGTGGGCGAAATCTATCACTCCATCGAAGCGCCAAAGGGCGAGCTTGGTTACTTCATCGTCAGCGACGGCTCCACCCAACCGTATCGTGTGCGCGTGCGCCCGCCATCATTTGTAAATCTGCAGGCGCTCGACCTTATGGTTCGTGGTGCTCTGGTTTCAGATGTGATCGCGGTAATCGGGACCCTCGACATCGTACTCGGTGAGGTGGACCGCTAATGCCCGATTTCATCACCGGCTACCTCAGCAGCAATAAAACTCCCGGCGAGTACGGCAGTGTTTTCTGGTCGCTGGTCTACATCTTTCTAATATTCCTCGGCCTTTCAGTCGCAGTCATCGCCATGAACTGGCTGGAGCGCAAGATCCTCGCGCACATGCAAGTACGCCTTGGACCAATGCGCGTAGGCCCTCACGGATTGCTTCAGCCAATCGCTGACGCCGTGAAGCTGCTCATCAAGGAGGACATCACTCCATCCGCGGCAGATCGGTGGGTGTTCTGGATTGCTCCAGTATTCGTAGTGATCACTGCCTTCACAGTTTTCATCGTCGTGCCCTTCGGCCCGCAGCATGCCGTCACCGACATGAACATCGGCATCCTATTCATGCTCGGAATTTCTTCGCTAAGCGTGCTGGGAGTAGTAATGGCAGGATGGGCGTCCAACTCTCACTATCCCTTACTAGGCGCACTCCGCGCCAGCGCGCAGATGGTGTCTTACGAAATCGCCATGGGACTAGCCGTAGTCTCCGCCGTGCTCATGACTAGCCTCGACAAAGACGGTACCGGTACCATGAGCATGATCGGAATCGTACAGGCGCAGCAAGCCCAGCAAACCTGGTTCGTCTTCAAATTTTTTCCGCTGGGCCTGATCGCATTCGTAATCTTCGCCATCGCTATGGTTGCCGAAACCAACCGTGTCCCCTTCGATTTGCCGGAAGCCGAAGGAGAACTGGGCGCAGGCTTCCACACCGAATACAGCGGATTCCGCTGGTCTTTATTCTTCCTGGCGGAGTACTCGGCCATGATCGCGGTTTCATCCATCGCGGTTACCATGTGGCTGGGCGGCTGGCTGCGCCCGTTCCCTCATGCCCTCAGCGGCGAAACATGGGACACCATTTTTTCGTTGGTTCCCGGAGTGACATTCCTATTCCTCGCAGCCCTAAGCTTCCGTGCCACGGCGCGCATGTCGAACCATCCCTATTTCAAATTTCAAAAGTTGGGTCTCGGAGCCTTCGGACTACTGCTGGCCCTGATCGGTATCGTGCTGTTCATCTCCACCGATGCCATCGACATCCGCGGCAAGGTTCAGGATGTTTTCTGGTTCACCGCAAAAGTCGCCGTCTTCATGTACCTATACATCTGGTATCGTGGCACGTTCCCGCGCTACCGTTTTGATCAGTTGATGAAAGTAGGATGGAAAGTTTTGCTGCCGCTAGGCATCGCGGTCCTGATTCTGACCGCGATTGGGGGGATCATTTTCTAAATGCAGCCAGTAGCCACAACTTTCTTCTTCTATATGCTGTCCGGCATAGCCGTGCTCGGCGGCATCCTAGTCATCACCCGCCGCAACGCGGTCCACTCCGCGTTGGCGCTGATCCTGACACTACTTTCGGTGGCCGGTCTTTATTTAATGCTCTACGCACCCTTCGTGGCCGGTGTGCAAATCATCTTGTACGCCGGCGGAATCATGGTGTTGTTCCTCTTCGTAATCATGTTGGTCAACCTGGAAAAGTCTCAGAAAGAAGAGCAATTCAACAAGATTTGGCTGATCGGCCTGCTCGGCGCGCTAGGACTTGGAGCACTATTCGTGGGCGTCTTTGTAAGAAGCGCGCGGTCCAGTAACGACATCTTCTTCCAACTCCTGCGCCGTCCGCTTGTAGCGTTTGCAGACGAGTCAAATACGCAAGCTGTCGGCCAGATGCTTTATCAAAACTATTTGTTCGCCTTCGAGATCGCCTCCTTATTGTTGCTGGTAGCGATCATCGGGGCCGTAGTCATGGCAAAGAAACGAATCAACTAGAACAGCGAGCTGAGAACCGGGAACTGAATCATGGCCGAAATTGGCATCCTGCACTACCTGATCGTAGCCGCCCTCCTCTTCATCCTGGGTGTGATCGGCGTATTGACACGCAGAAACGTAGTCATCGTGCTGATGTCGATCGAATTAATTCTGAATGCCGTAAACCTGAACTTGGTCGCTTTCTCCCGCATGTGGGGACTGCACGGCCAAGTGTTCTCGATCTTCGTAATCACCGACGCAGCCGCGGAAGCAGCGGTCGGCTTGGGGATTCTGATCGCGTTCTTCCGCAACAAAGAAACCGTGAACGTGGACGAAGTGGATTTGATGAAGTGGTGAGCTAATAAATGTTTTTTCTCGAGCACATCTGGCTGATCCCGCTGTTTCCGGCGTGCGGCGCCGCCGTCATGTTCTTCTTCGGACGCAAGCTCCAGAAGCAGAGTGTCAGTGCAGTGTGTGTCTTAGCCGTGCTGCTCACGTTCGTGATGGCGTTAGGAGCGTTGCTGGAATATCCAAGTTACGCCAAAGCCAACCCAGACAAACTCGGATACGAAACGACACTCTACACATGGCTTGGTTCTGACTCCGGACTGCCAAACTACCTTACGCATGATGGGAAACCAGCAGCACTTCGCGCTGACGCAGGCTTTCTTTTCGACCCTCTCTCCGGCATCTGGCTCCTGTTCGTCACCGGCGTAGGCACACTGATCCACATTTATTCGACAGGCTACATGGCGCACGAAGGCGGCTACTACCGTTTCTTCGGATACCTGAACCTGTTCATGTTCTCCATGCTGACGCTGATCCTGGCGAACAACTACGCGCTCATGTTCGTAGGCTGGGAAGGCGTGGGCCTGTGCTCGTTCCTGCTGATCGGTTTCTACTTCCAGCGTAAGTCCGCCGGAGACGCCGCCAACAAAGCATTCATCACCAATCGTATCGGCGATGCCGGATTTATCTTGGGATTGCTGACCATCGCCTGGCTGTTCGGCTCGATTCAATTTACTAAAGTCACCGAGATCGCTCGCAGTGGCCAGTTCGCCATCGGCGATCACTGGATCACGATTGCTACGTTGATGTTATTCATCGGAGCCTGCGGAAAATCGGCTCAGCTACCTCTGTATGTGTGGCTGCCCGATGCAATGGAAGGCCCCACCCCCGTCTCCGCTTTAATCCATGCTGCAACCATGGTCACAGCAGGCGTGTACATGGTCGCCCGCTCGAACGCGCTGTTTATTCTCGCGCCAACTTCGATGAAAACGGTAGCCATCGTAGGCGCGCTGACGGCGATATTCGCCGCCTCCATCGGCCTGGTACAAAACGATATCAAGCGGGTTCTGGCTTACTCCACAGTCTCGCAGCTCGGATACATGTTCTTGGCCTTGGGTGTGGGTGCATTTGCCGCCGGAGTCTTCCACGTCTTCACCCACGCCTTCTTCAAAGCTTTGTTGTTCCTAGGCGCCGGTTCCGTGATCCATGCCATGAGTGGTGAACAGGACATGCGCAGCATGGGTCACCTCGGCGGTAAGATTCCCGTCACTTTCAAAACTATGGCGATTGCCACTTTGGCCATTGCCGGAATCCCACCACTTGCTGGGTTCTTCTCCAAAGATGAAATTCTCTGGCGCAGCTGGCTGCATGCGGAAGGTTCATTCCCATATCTTTGGACCATTGGTTTTGTGACCGCACTCATGACAGCGTTCTATATGGGGCGCTTGGTGTTCCTTACTTTCTATGGTCAGCCGCGGATGAGCCACGACGTGGAACATCACATCCACGAATCACCCAAGTCCATGACTGTGCCGCTGATAATTTTGGCGTTCTGTTCTGTTACCGCAGGTTGGCTGGGTTGGCCGGCGAGCTTGGGTGGTTCCAATCACTTTGAACATTTTCTCGAGCCAGTATTCTCGGCTGAATCCGAACCGTCGCACCCCGTGGAAGGAAATCGTGAACTTGAAATTGGTTTGATGCTCGTCTCGGTGGCGGCAGCATGCGCTGGCGGCGGTCTGGCATGGCGCAGTTACGGTAAGGCAGGGAAGGACTACCAGGAACCAATTGCCGCAACCGCTCCACCCGTCTACAACACGCTGCTGAACAAGTATTACGTAGACGAAGCCTACGACTACGCGTTCACCGGCCGCAAAAAAGTAGGCCCAGTCCGCCTGGGAGCGATGGGTTTGGGCGAAGCGTCATCGTGGTTTGATTCACGCATTCTGGACGGTTTAGTAAATGGTGCTGGCTGGATGACACGCGCTTTCTCCTCAGTCTCCAAATGGTTCGATAAATGGATTATCGATGGTGTCGGCGTAAACGGCCCGGCGATGCTGGCGCGCGTTATGTCGTATCCCGCGCGCGCTCTGCAATGGGGTTTGGTGCAGTGGTACGCCTTAGTAATGGTAGTAGGACTCGTAGGGTTCGTTTACTACTACGCATTCCGATAGTAGCGCCGGCCTCCGGCTGGCTGTCTCGGGAGCGTCTCGCCCGTGACAGTAGATAACAGAGACGCGCCGGCGGTACGCCAGCGGAACAGCCGCCAGAATTGCGGCGCAACAAGTTAATAATATGCAAAACCACATTCTCTCCATCATATTGTTCACGCCGCTGGTAGGCGCATTTGTACTCCTGTTCGTACCCAAGGAGAACAAAAACGCCATCCGCTGGATCGCGAACATCTTTGCTCTCGGAGGCCTGCTGATCTCCCTGCCGCTGATCCCAAGATTCTGGGAAGTCCACACCGACGTCTCCCAGCGCTTCCATCTGATCGAAGGCGGCATGAACAACTGGATCCCGTCGATCGGCGCGGGTTATCACCTCGGCATCGACGGCATTTCCTTCCTGCTCATCATGCTCACCACGCTGTTGGGATGGATCTCCATCCTCTGCTCGTGGACGGCGATTGAAGATCGAGTGAAGGAATACTACGTATGGTTCCTGGTTCTCCAAACGGGAATGCTCGGCGTCTTCATGGCATTGGATTTCTTCCTTTTCTTCGTTTTCTGGGAAGCCATGCTGGTCCCGATGTACCTGCTCATCGGCATCTGGGGAGGCCCGCGCAAACTCTACGCCGCCATCAAATTTTTCCTTTACACATTAGCCGGATCTGTACTGATGCTCTTGGGAATTTTGTTCCTGTACTTCCATCACCACACAGAGACAGGCGTCTACACATTCAGCATCGAGGCCCTCTACACCAGCGCACCGCACATCCCATTTAACTATGCAGTGTGGCTGTTCTGGGCATTCTTCATTGGCTTCGCGATCAAAGTACCAATGTTCCCATTCCACACCTGGCTGCCCGACGCGCACGTAGAAGCACCGACGGCTGGTTCAGTCATTCTTGCGGGTGTGTTGCTGAAGATGGGAACGTACGGGATGATCCGTTTCGCCCTGCCTTTCTTTCCACAAGTTGTGATGAGCCACAAAGTGCGCTTCATCATGATGACGCTGTCAATCATTGGCATCGTCTACGGCGCTCTAGTTTCGCTGATGCAAAAGGACATGAAAAAACTAGTGGCCTATTCCTCAGTGAGCCACTTGGGCTTCTGCACGCTTGGAATTTTTGCTGTTACATCATTAGGGCTGCAAGGTTCCGTCCTGCAACAGATCAACCACGGAATCTCCACCGGCGCACTGTTCTTGATCGTAGGCGTCCTCTACGAGCGCCGTCACACCCGCGAGATATCCGAATACGGTGGCATCTCCAGCGTAATGCCGGTGTACGCCACGGTAGCCATGATCATGTTCCTCTCCTCCATGGGATTGCCATTGCTAAACGGTTTCATCGGAGAGTTCACAATCCTGGGCGGTACGTTCGTGGAAAAGGACATCGCAGGACACAGTGGATTTTTCTGGACAGCCTGGGCCGTTCCCGGAGTAGTCCTGGCCGCAGCATACTTGTTATGGCTATATCAACGAGTCTTCTTCGGAAAAGTCACCAATCCTAAGAATGAAAAGTTGGCCGACCTTTCCCCGCGAGAATTGCTGACATTTGCTCCACTGATCATTCTGGCCTTCTGGATCGGCCTATATCCCAAGCCGTTCTTCCAGATTCTTGAACCGCCTGTGAATCAGTTGGTAAAGGATGTGCGTGGCCCGGACTATCTGAAACAAAGCACCGACACCAATGCATCCGTACAGCCGGCAGAAAAAGATTTCCCGAAAATCAACCCCGCACTCGATGCGAAGTTTACTGATAAGGGAGCGAAATAGTGCCAGAGTCGCCATTTTTTACGTCGACTGATTACGTGATGGTCCTGCCGATCATCATGTTGACGCTATTCGCGCTCGGCATCCTGCTCTTTGATTTGATGGCCCCGGAATGGAAGCGTCTGAACGCAGTCGTAGCGCTCGGTGGGTTGATGTTTGCCGCGACTGGTATCACCGGACTCCCCAGGTTTGCATTTTTCCGCGGCACCCCAGGAATTTACGCCCACGTGGAAGCTTTGCGCCTCCACGGTATACCCGGCCAATCGGCGCTTTCCAGCTCAATGTTGATTGACGCCTTCACGGTCTACTTCTGGTCGTTGTTCCTTGCGGCAGCAGCAATTTCCATCCTGATTTCCATGCGTTACCTCGACGAGGAAGGCGAACACCACGGCGAATACTATGCCCTGATTTTGTTCGCCGTCATCGGCATGATGTGCATGGCGGCTGGGGTTGATATCGTTCTCATCTTCATCGGCCTTGAGCTGATGGCCATTTCGACTTACGTTCTGGTGGGTTTCCTGCGAAGCAACCGCCGGTCAAACGAAGCGTCCTTAAAATATCTTTTACTGGGTGCATTCTCTTCGGGAATCTTCGCTTACGGACTGTCTTTGTTCTATGGCCTGACCGGAAGCACAAATCTGCTGGCCATCCGGAGCATTCTGGCGCGTCAATTGGAGGTTACCAACCATCACCCAAGTCCAGTCGCGGTTCTGGCCCTGCTCACGACGGCGACCGGGCTTTTGTTTAAAATCGCTGCCGTGCCATTTCATCAGTGGGCGCCGGACGCCTACGAAGGTGCGCCGACCAGCATCACAGGCTTCATGTCCGTAGCCGTAAAAGCCGCGGCCTGGGCAATGTTGTTGCGCGTGTTGGTCATCGGACTCGGCTCTCTCTACAGCGTTTGGGCGCCAATCATTATTTTCGTTGCCATTGCCACTATGACAGCTGCAAACCTGGCAGCGTTAACTCAAACCAACCTCAAACGCCTGCTGGCCTATTCGTCGATTGCCCACGTGGGTTACATGCTGCTGGGCCTGGTCGCGATAACGACCACCGAAGCCGCTGCCGACGCGATAAAAGGGATCCTGCTGTACCTAATGGTCTACACATTCATGAATCTCGGCGCGTTCGCGGTGGTCACATCGTTGCGCCACAGAAACGTCATTGGAGACGAAATCGATGACATCGCCGGCCTTTACTCCCGCGCTCCGATCGAAGCTGTGTTAATGCTCATCTTCCTGCTATCGCTCGCGGGGATCCCGCCACTGGCGGGCTTTTATGGAAAATACTTCATCTTCCTAAGCTTGATAGAGAGCCATCACTATGTGCTCGCCGCTTTCGGTGTGGCCTACTCCGTGTTCGGTCTCTACTACTATCTGAAGATCGCCAATGCCGTCTTCATGCGCGAGCCCCTCGAAAAAGAAAGACTCCCTGTAAGTTTTGGGATGGGAGTAGCCCTGGCGCTCACCGCTGCGGCCACAGTGGGCATCGGAATTCTACCCGAGCCGTTCATCCGCATAGTGAACTGGTCCCTGGGACTGGGATAGTCACAACCATACGACGCATTCCTTTGCGTCCTCTGCGCCCCTTTGCGATGTGTGCGTTTCTAAGATTTTGATTTTTCTATAAGGCGAGAAAAACCTCCAAACCGCAAGGGACGCCAAGATGGCAAAGACCCCCCAGGCGCACCTCCTTTCTGCTACGCTTGACCCGTGCCGGAAGATAAGCAGCCCGAAAGCAACAACCCCTGGGTCGCAGTCGCCCGCTACTCTGAACTCGGATTCATCATCCCCGCCGCGGTCTTCCTCGGATTCCTACTTGGCAAGCTTCTCGACTACTTGCTACACACCACGTGGATTTACATCGCCGGAGTCATCTTTGGAGCCGTTCTCGGATTCGTGGAAATGATCCGCATGGCCACCGCATCTTTTAAAGACAAGTCATGAGCTCCCCCGAACTGCCATCGCAGGTCGAGGAAAAGCCCGCATCCGAGCTTTTCTACGCGGGTGCCATTGATCGCATAAAATCCACAGTCCTCATTCTCGGCCTGCTCCTGACCCCCATCTGCTGGCTGCTCTACGGAATCAGACCAGCGGCAGGTTTCCTGCTCGGCGCAGCCCTTTCTTACCTGAATTTCCACTTGCTGGCAGGAGCCGTCCATGGCTTGGCGGACCGTATTGTGCAGCAGGGAAGCGGTGAAAAAGGAGAAATCATCGTCGCCCGCTTTCTCCTACGTTATCTAGTCATCGGCGCGGTCGTTTATGTTACATTTGTTAGTTCTTTTGGGGCCTTTAAAGGGCTCCTGGTAGGTCTGTGCCTACCGGTCGCAGGCATGATGATTGAAGCGGTTTGGGAGTTTTACTCATCATTGCGCCGCGGATTCTGAACTCAAATGCCTGAACTATTATTTAGCCGAATCCTGAACGGAATACTTGCTGGCCCAGTCACCGGCCTGCTGAATGTCATCGGCATTCACCCAAGGCATCCGGACGCACCCATTCCAGACCACGTCGCCATGCAGTTCCTGCTGGTGACCGTATTGACGATTCTATTTCTGATCGTCCGCTCACAGCTTTCGGTGGAGAACCCCAGCGGACTCCAGCACGTAGTGGAAGGTGCCTACAACTTCGTTGGAAATCTCGGCCACGAAATCATCGGCCACGATTACAAAGCATTCTTGCCATATCTGATGGCCTTGGGAATCTTCCTGCTGACAGCAAACCTGATGGGCTTGATTCCCGGACTCGAATCCCCAACAGCGAATCCAGTGGTCCCCCTGGGCTGTGCATTAGTGACATGGTTCTACTATCAGGCGCAGGGCATCCTGAAAAACGGTCCCATCGGTTATCTGAAACACTTCATCGGTCCGCAAGATCCGAACATCCCATTGATCGTCCGCCTGATTCTGCCCGTGCTGATGTTTCCCATCGAAATCTTCAGCCACCTGGCCCGACTACTCTCGCTCACCGTCCGTCTTTACGCAAACATGTTCGCGGGAGAAATGGTGACGCTCGTATTTTTCTCGCTCGTACCACTCGGCATCCCGGTAATTTTTGAAGGTCTTCATATCGGTGTTTCGTTTATACAGACCTACATTTTTGTGCTGTTGGCCTGCGTGTACTTAGGAGAAGCCACAGCCCACGAGCACTAGGCTTTATACAAGATTCGCAAGCGTGAGGGCGTCTGCACGAGGATGACGTCAACCACCCACTGGCGATATTTGATAAGGAGAAAAGTAATGCGAAAACTGGCGTTTTTGTTTCTCATTCTGATGGCCGTAGCGATGTTCGCGACTCCGGCCTTCGCCCAAGGCGGTGAGGTGGCAGCTGCTTCCTCTACCAACTGGGTAGCCATCACCTCCGGCTTTGCTATGGCGTTTGCTGTTGCTTTGGCAGCGCTCGGTCAGGGCCGCGTAGCCTCCGCCGCCTGCGAAGGCATGGCGCGCAACCCGGCAGCCCGCCCGGGAATTCAGCTGGCGCTGATCTTGGGCTTGGCCTTCATCGAGTCCCTGGTTCTGTTTACGCTGCTGATTATCTTCGTAAAAGTCGTAAAGTAGATTTCTTAAAGTAAAAAGCCTCTGCTCCGGCAGAGGCTTTCTTATTTCTGCAAGTCTGCGGTCAGAGTTTGCGCTCGCCGCTCCACTCGTCGGTCTTGCTGTTTTTGGCGCTGTCAAACGCCTCAACCAGCAGGTGACGCAAGCGGTAACGGCTTTCCAGATCAGTATCCGAGATTTCAAACCCAATTTCGTTGACTCGTGCGCGCCGCAATAAAACCTGGGCTTTCACCTTCCGCCGCACGCCAGCGTTGATTTCCAAGGTCGCATCCGAACCCACACGGAGGTTGTCTTCCTTCGTGCCCATACCGCCGCCCAGACTCAATTCGCGAATCAAAATGCTTGACTTGCCCCAAGAGCTGCTCAAAGTAGCTGAAAGAGTCTTAGGCAGGGTGATGCGTTCATACCGCCGCTGCCGCACCCACGGACACGCAGGAGCCGCATCCAGAGGAGCGATGGCCAACTCCGCTGATTCAAGCCCGCTGTCAGACAGCACCTGGCTGCCATACCTCGGCTCGATCTTGGCCAACGCCTGGGCCGCCGCCACGCGCAGTTCGCGGTGATTGATCCACTTCCACATTTTTTTGGCTTCAAACAGATTGCGGAGCACCGGAACCGACTCCGGCTCGCGCAACCGTCCCAGCGACTCAACCGCTTTGACTTGAAGGAGAGGAGAACGACCTTGCGCCTCGCCTGCCTCCGCAATCACCATCAGTGGAGGCGCAGCCGTGCGATCGCCGCTCATGCCGATTTCATCCACCGCCTGCGGCAACACGGCAGGATCAAGAATTTCCAAAAGCTCCAGCAAAGTCCGTCCACGATCGGCAGCTGCGCCATAAGCGATTTGGCGCACCACAATATCGTGGTAAAAACGGTTCCACTCGCGCAGCCGTAAAGGCAGTAACTCGAGAAGAGTAGGGACATCCAGCCGGCTGAGCAATCCAACCACAGCTGTAGCCTGACGAGGTTGTCCGGTACGCAAAGTCTCACGCAGATGTCCCGTGCAGGGCGATCCAAGTTCTTTTACCAGCTCGACCATGCGGTCGCACTCTTCGCGTCGCATACAGCGGAAAAAGCGATTCGCAAGATGCTCAGCCGCAGCCTGCGACGTACGGCGTAAGACTTCAACCAAATCTTGAGGGAACTGTTGGACGTTAAGGGCTTCCTCAATAAATTCAGGCAGCCGGTTCTCTACTCCAATACGAGGTCGCAGATCAGCCGCCAGCACCGGTCGCTGTTGCGCCACAAGTTCTATGCCTGCACAAACCTCAGCAACTGCGCGGAACTGCTTCCGCGTGCTGGCTTCCGAACTCATACGCACAAATGCCGCACCTAGCAGGCTTTGTAGATCCGGTTCCGCTTCGCGAGCCAGCGCCTCTCCAACTCTGCGCACGCCATACGCGATCGCATCAGCACCCACTTCACTGAAGAGGTCGGCGATCTGCCCCAATCCGATAGCAACTTTGCGGCGCGTCTCCGCGTCCTTGTTGTCGAGGCATCCAACGTAATTCTTCAAAATATTGTCACAGGTTTCTTTATCGCTCCGCTCGAGCAAAGTTTCGACGAATTGCCGTATGTTGCGGGCCGGAACGCAGGCCGCTTCACCAGAAAGCAGAACGCTCTTCTTACCCGCTTCTGGAACTTCCGCCCAGAACATGCGGTCAAGAATGTCAGCATGGGATTCCACTAGAATCCCTGCCTTGTTCATCTTGTCTTCTTGAATTCGCAGGATCCGGCGCAATGTGTCCATCTGCCGGCTCATGTGCTCCATCATTTGATGGACGGCATTGACCTTCACTTCGCCCTTCTGGAACTTTTCCAGTGCAAAGCGAATTGCCATATGCTCAGCGGCTTTCATCAACAGAGGCGTGTCATTCTCCTGTGCCGCAGTAGCATTTGCCGCGAGGCTGGACAACAAATCCTGAAGATTGGCCTTAGTGTTGGTATCAACCTGGCTTAATTCTTTCTGGAAGGCCTCGGGACTGATATCGGGATCACCACTGACTTCGCCGAAGCGAGTCAGCAAGCGAATGGCTTGGATGACCTCTTCTTCTTGCAGAGGAACCGTGCCACCTGTCCAGTTGCCACCCACGCCAGTTCCGTCACCGCCGCCTGTGCCAGTCCCAGTCCCAGTCCCAGTCCCGGTCCCGGTCCCGGTACCACCACCTCCGCCGCCAGAACCAGGAATGTTTGGAACCGATCCAATCGGAACGGTTACAGTTCCAGTGCCGGCTCCCCCAACGTTCTTTGCGCCTTCCGCAGCTGCAATCAATTGCAAAAGTTTCTGTGGTTCGTTCAACCACTGCTTGAATTCAGGCCCAAGCGTTTGCGCCGCGATCTGTGCCGCAATGCTGACCTCACCCGTCGATGGGTCGGCAGCAATAAATTTGACTTCGTTGATTCGAATCGTTGCTTGCGGGCTGTCGCCGAAAGTTTCTTTAATTTGCTTGGCAACATCTTGTGCTTTCGATCCGCCGATGGTGAACGCACGAATCAAACGAATGAAATCATCGCGCGTAACTTTCTGTGAGAAGTGAATGCTGGCGAGTCCGGCAGTGGTCAGCAGCTGCGCGAAACTGCGCTCTGCTTGCCCAGTTTCAAGAGGTGTTCCATCCAGCAAAAGCTGCGTACCGGTCACGCCAAGCAAGAATCCAGCATCCCCAGAAGCTGGCAAACCATTTTGGAGCTCATTCCAGGTGGTCTGGAACTGGCCTTCAGTGCGCTTGTGATCGAAGCCATACAGACGCACATATTTCACTAGGATGTTCAGGCTGTGCACAAAGGCACGGGCCGAAGCCACGCGATTGGCCCGGTTTGTATCCGTAGTGAGAATAGGCGTACTCCTATCTATCCAGTAGGGCTAGGGTAATGGGAAAAGTAAGAGGACGCACATTACGGAGGTAACGGCGAAAGTGCGGCTTTTCAAGGGCTTATGAAGATGCGAAATGCGCAGATTTCTAATGAAATTCTAAACAGTGTGTTTGGCTACTTTGTCATTCCGACAAGTCACGAAGTGCCAAGGAGGAATCTGCTGACAGTTTCGTGCTGTCGCCCGTGAACAAACCCCTTGGCACTTTCCCACAGCACCAAACGAAAGCTAAAATGTACGCGCATGGCTTCCCCGGCCCTACATACGCGCACGCAAAAAGACGCTGGCTTCGCTTTCTGGATGCAGCGCGTCCTCGAAGACTGCGAGCGTGCCAGCGCAGAATTTGCGCCTGATCCCGTCCACGATCTGCGCGTAGCTCTGCGCCGCTGCCGTTCGATGGCCGATGGTCTAATGGCAGTCGATCCCGATCCATCCTGGAAGCAAATGAAGAAGGCAGGGAAGCGCCTGTTCAGCAGCCTGGGCGAACTGCGCGATGCGCAAGTGATGGAAGAGTGGGTTCACAAGCTGGATGCTCCCGGAGACCCGGTCACCAGCAACTTGCTCAACTATCTCGCCGCGCAGGAAATGAATTTCAAAGCACAAGCCGCTGTGGCTCTACAAGAATTTGATCGCAAGCAATGGAGAAAATGGTGCCGCTCATTACCCAACCGAGCCTCGCGCATGAGGGCTGGGAGTGCAATCTTCCGCCACCTGGCGCTTGAACGCTGGGTTGATGGCTACAAACTTCATCAACGTGCCATGCGCAATCGATCGCAAGTTGCGCTGCATAGCCTACGCATCGGTATCAAACGCTTCCGCTACATCGTGGAGAATTTCCTCCCGCAGCAACATGAAGCGTGGTCAGGCGATCTAAAGAATCTTCAAGACTTGCTGGGCGATGTCCACGATCTCGACGTGCTTTGGGTAACAGCAGTCCATATCAATGCCTTCCCTGATGCTGAATCAAAATTGCGCTGGCGCACAAAAATCGTCGAAGAGCGCGACAAGTGGGTCCAGAAATATCGCGACCGAACATTGGGTAAGACTGGCATCTGGCAACAGTGGCGAGGGGCGCTGCCGCAAGGCAAGGAAATCGAAGCGATTGGCCTGCAGCGGCTGAAAGTCTGGGCGTCTTTCCTTGACCCCGACGTCCAACACTCTACCCACGTGGCGCGTCTGGCTTTGCAACTCTACGACGGCTTGGCCGCAGAAGGCTTGCTGGTCAACAACGGAACCAATCAGCGAGCGATCCTGCAACTAGCTGCGCTCCTGCACGACGTAGGCCGTTCCCGTCAGGAGAAAGGCCACCATAAGAGCACCTACAAGCTGGTTCATCGCTTGACACCTCCGCTCGGATGGAGCGCGCAAGATGTTTCTACGGCGGCAACTGTAGCCCGCTACCATCGGGGTGCGCTACCACGAGGCGGTCAAAAGGCACTGCGCGGCGCAACCTTGCCGCAACGGCAAGAAGTAGCTCGACTAGCAGGAATCCTACGCTTAGCCAACGCATTCGATTCCCGGCAAGACGGTCACATTCAGAAGCTGGAACTAGCCCAGAAAAACGGCGTACTGGTCGTTGCCGCGCAAGGCTACTGCTCCCGCGACCGCTCAGCAGAAACCATCGCGGCCGCAAGACATCTGTTGGAAATAACCTATCGCCGACCCATCTTGGTCAAACCACTATCGGTTCTGAAGCCACACAAAAAGGTCGCATAGTCAAAATCCAGAAAAGTGACACGCCGCAAAGCCCGAAGCGGCGAAAGATCGCAGTGCAGTGCGTAAGTGCTGGGTAGAGCTTTCTCGCAGCAGATTTCAGGGCGAAAAAAAACCGGGCTTGTAGGCCCGGTTTGAGTGCGTCGTGTGAGGATGCGGTTACATGCACACGCGGCGCGGCTGGTGACAAAGTGGCTTTTTTACCAGTTGTCCTCACCAGCCAAATCCAGAAAGAGCGAGGAAACAAACGGTGTCTTAGGGTGGAATAGAGCAAGCCGCTCGCCAATGATCGTAATCAACCAAAGCTAAACATGTGGCCCACAACTAGCTGTATTTAGGGTAGTTGCGGATGTACCGCCACGTTGGTGTCAGCCAGATAATGGAGGGAGAAAAAGGAAAAGTTTTTCACACTTCTGGACGGCACTAGAGCTCCCGCCGCCCTTCCATGGCCTTGAGCATGGTGATCTCGTCGGCGTATTCAATATCGCTACCAACCGGAATTCCCATCGCAATCCGGGTAACTTTCAATCCAGCTCGCCGCAGTTGTCCCGACAAATAAACCGCAGTTGCCTCACCCTCAACCGTCGGATTGGTGGCAATAATCACTTCATCCACCTGTCCGTCTTCCACGCGCCGCATCAGGTTCCCAATCCGCAATTGCTCCGGGCCAACTCCGTGCAGCGGAGAAATGGCCCCGTGCAAAACGTGATAAGCCCCGTTGAAGTGCTTGGTCTTTTCGATGGCTGCAATATTGGTAGGTTCTTCGACTACGCAAACTAACCGTTGGTTCCGTGTGGCCGAGCTGCAATAAACGCAAGGATCAACATCGGTAATGTTGTTGCAGACCGAACAAAGCCGCAAACTGGCCTTCAGATCGCGCACGGCAGCCGCGAGTGCCTCAGCGTCTTCGGCGCTCGACCGCAAAATATAAAAGGCGAACCGCTGAGCACTCTTGCTGCCGACTCCAGGCAGCTTCTTCAATTGATCGATAAGCCGAGTCATCGGCTCTGCGAACTTAGCCATATTAAAAATGTGCCATCCTGAGAGCCGCGTTTTTTTGTGGGCCGAAGGACCCCCACAATCGTCTTGCGTTAAGAGTAGAAGGGAACAATTACAGCCCCGGAATCCCCATCCCGCCGAGCATCCCGCCCATGGCAGACTGCATAGATTGATCCACTTTCGCAGACGCCGCATTCACCGCCGCCGCCACCAAATCCTGAAGCATCTCAATGTCCCCGCTCTTCACCACTTCCGGATCAATCTTGATGCTGAGAGCCTGCTTCTTGCCATTCATCCTGACAGTTACACTCCCGCCGCCAGAGGAAGCTTCTACGACCGTTTCTTCCATCTTTTTCTGCAAGACCTCGTACTGCTGCTTGGCCTGTGAAACCAGTTCCTGAATATTAAAGTTCGCCATGAGGCTACCGTTTTTCCTTGTAGTCAATAATCGTGCGAATCTCAGCACCGAATTTTTCTTTCATTTTCTGCACAATCGGATCCTGCTCTGCTCGGCTGCGGCCCCCGCCGTTCGACGACAGAGCACTCGCCACTTTCTGCATCGTGCCTCCGGGCAGAACTTTCGCTTTCATCGGACGCCCGAGAACGCCGCTAGCCGTGGCAACCAAAATTCGCTTGGCATCTGCGCCGAACGACATATCAATCACCGTGGCAGAAGAGGCAACTTTGATGATTACTTCATTGCCCTCCACCTTCCACTCGCCAGTTTCCAGCATGGATGCGACTAGCCGCTGTCCGGCCTCTGACAAGGCATTCAATACCGCCCGCCGCAATTCCTCTGCCTGAGCCGAGGGCCCCTGTTGCGCTACAGACTCAGGATCCTTGACTTCCACTTGAGCCACCGGCGGAGCAACAATTGCCGCAGGTTGACTAACAGCAGCAGGCGCAGCCGATCCCATCACCACGGACGTAGAAGGAGTAGAAACAATCCGCGGTCCCGGAGCAGGCGGATTTTCGGTCGACATCTGCGGCTTGCCCGATCCACTTTTCCGCGCACTGTCTGCGGAGAAAGGAGAAACAAAGTTAGATCTAACAGCGGGAGATTCCGTACGCGGGGTTGAAGGAAGCACCGTAGGCTTACTAGCCGAGCGCGAAGCGGCAGGCGCAACTGCGACATTACTTAACAATTGCTCAAGCGGTAGCAACTTCTGCGCATGCGCCATCTTCAAAAGTCCAAGCTCGAGATGGAACCGCTGCTCCTGCCGATATCCCAGCTCTCCATGCGTGCGCAGCATGATCTGCAAATGCCGCGTCAGATCTTCTTCGGAGAACAACTCCGCGAGGCGAGCCACGCGCTGCCGCTCATCGCCGGAGATTTGCAGCAGGGAAGAGTCGCCTCCCGCAACTTTGGCCACGACAGCATTCCGCAAGAACCGCACCATCTGTCGCGCGAAATGCATGGGATTTTGCCCTTCACTGATCAGCCGGTCGACAAGCGCCAAAACTTCATTGCTCGAACCCTGTGCCACTTGTTGCATCACTTCTTCCAATACGCTGGAGGAAACAGTGCCAACCAACCCACGCACCGACTCCACAGTCAGTCGCCCGTCACTGGAAGCGATTGCCTGATCCAGAATGGACAGCGCATCGCGCATCGATCCATCCCCAGCTTCAGCCAGCAGAGCCAAAGCATCATCGTCGGCCTGAAAATTTTCCCGGCCGACGAGATCTTTGAGCTGCCCCACGATTTCTTCAAACTTCACCGCTCGAAAACTGAAATGCTGGCAGCGCGAACGAATTGTCTGCGGAATGTCCTCCGGAGCCGTAGTCGCCAGCATGAAAACCACATGCCCAGGCGGCTCCTCGAGGGTTTTTAGGAGCGCATTAAATGCCGCATCTGTAATCTGATGCGCCTCATCCAGGATGTAAATCTTGAACCGGTCCCGAGCCGGACGATACCTCGCCGCTTCGCGCAACTCACGAATTTCATCAATCCCGCGGTTGGTGGCAGCGTCGATTTCAATCACATCCACCGAATTTCCAGCTCGAATCTCCGTGCAAGATTCACACACCCCGCAAGGCTCCGACACCGGCTTCTCCGCCGACCGGCAGTTCAAAGCCATAGCCAAAATGCGGGCGATGGTCGTCTTCCCAATTCCCCGATGCCCGCTAAAAATGTACCCATGGGCAATCCGTCCCTGCGCAATGGCGTTTTTAAGCGTACGGGTAACGTGCTCCTGCCCAATCACCTCAGAGAACTTTTGCGGTCGGTATTTACGTGCCAGGACTTGATAACTCATGGGAGAGAACGTTCGATTATACGTGACTTGGGGAGCCGCATTACACCCAAGTTGTCGTCTTGAGGCCGCCTCTTTTGCCGCCGAAGGACCCGGGCGCGCCGCGCGAAGCAGCTTGCCCTGAACGAAATTGAAGGTCCTTTGTAACCCGCGAATCGCACGTCTGGCGCGCTTCCTTACTTGCCTCAACCTCCACTCCCAAGGTACGCTGGTGTGGAAAACCAAGCAGCCAAGGAGACTCCCTTGCACCTCAAATTATCCAACCGCAACGAACATGGCATTCTGGTGGTGGATTGCGTGGGCCGCATCGTATTTGGCGACGAGTCCGGCTATCTGCGCGACACTGTGAAACAAATGCTTCTGGAAAACAAGCGCATCGTCCTGAATCTGGGAGAAATCAGCTACATCGACAGCGGAGGCCTGGGTACCTTGGTAGCGCTCTACACCTCCGCGACCAGCGCCGGTGCATCCATCAAGCTGGCCAACCTCACCAAGCGCGTGGGCGATTTGCTTCAGGTCACCAAGTTGCTGACCGTATTCGAAGTTTACGACAGCGAAGAAAAGGCCCTGGAAGCATTCCGCAAAGCGGCTGCTTAAAATTAAAGCAAAGGTTTAAGGTTATACATGGTGGCGGGCGATTCGCCCGCCACTTCCACCGACATTTTACAATTTCTCTTCCATCGACCAGGCATATACTCACCCAATGCCGCACATCACATCCGCCCCCGGTTCTTTCTGCTGGATCGAACTCACCACCACCGACCAAGCTGCCGCCAAAGATTTCTACATGAAACTTTTCGGCTGGGGCGTCGAAGACAACCCCATGGGCCCGAATGATTACTACTCCATCTTTAAACTGCAGGGTCAGGACACTGCCGCAGCCTGCACGCTTCGCCCCGAGCAGAAAGGAATGCCGCCCTACTGGGGCATCTACATAGCAGTAGAGAATGCGGATGCCTCCGCCAAAAAAGCCGCGGAGCTTGGTGGTAAAATCTGCGCCCCGCCGTTCGATGTGATGGACCACGGCCGAATGGCAGTCATTCAAGACCCAACCGGCACAACGTTCTGCATCTGGCAGTCGAAGAAGAATAAGGGAATCGGGATCGCTGGCGAGGACGGCACGCTCTGCTGGGCCGACTTGAGCACTTCTGATCCCGCGAAAGCCAGCAAATTCTACGAAGGCCTGTTCGGATGGAAGATCAGCGCGGGAGAACATGACACCTCCGGCTATCTCCACATAGAAAACGGGGAAGATTTCATAGGCGGAGTCCAGCCTTCATCGATGCGGAATCCGAACGCTCCGCCGCATTGGCTGGCATATTTTCTGACCTCCAACTGCGACGCCACCGCCGCAAGAGCCAAACAACTAGGCGGCAAATTTTTCGTTGAACCGATGACAATGGAAAACGTCGGACGAATGGCGGTGCTGGCCGACCCGCAAGGCGCGGTCTTCTCAATTTTCCAACCGATCAGAAAGTAGAAGGTTTTCTCAGCGAACTCTGTGAGTACTCTGCGCCCTCTCGGTGTTTAAGATTTGGGCCCGCATGCAGCGTCGGTTATGGAACGGTAAACGTATCAGTAGCCGTATCCGTAGCTCCATACTGATCAGTCACAGTAACTGTCGCCGAATAAGTCCCCGGAGCCGCAAAGGTGTGCACCGCTCCCGCAGCCTTCACCGTCACCCCATCAGAAAACTTAACCTGCTGCGCATTGATAAACCCATCTGGATCTTGCGAGTTCATTGTGCAAGCCAGCACAGTATGCGGCCCAACAGAAGTCAACGGGAACGCCACCACATCAGCGATAGGCGCCAGATCATTGGGCTCGCTGTTAACGTTGATCGATGAACTCGACGTCGCACCCGTAATATCGGTCGCCTGAATTGTGATCTGATGAGTGCCAGTAAAAATCTTCAGCGCAGTGTTGATCACATCGTCATTCACTGCATACACCGCCATGCCATCCACCAATACATTCATGGCTGCCACCGGGTTCCTCATATTCGCCGAAGCAATAATAGATGTCGGCCAATTCACCGTGGCTCTATTGGTGGGAGCCAGTATCTTCACGCCAGATGCGGCGGCTTTGGCTGACACTTGCTTGGTCGCGATCGCCGAAGCCCCGCCGTTGTCTACAACTGTAGCGACAACGTTGTAGACTCCCACCGCAGCATAAGTATGCGTTGCTTGAGGCCCGCCCAAAACCGTCCCATCACCGAAATCAATGCTTGAGCTGGCAATCGAGCCATCAGAATCAGCCGATCCACTGGTTGACGCACTCACAGTCAATGAACCTCTAAGAGAAACCGAAAGTGCCGCCGAAGGCGAATGATCGCCTTGCTTGTATGAAATTCCCGGTGACATCTTGTTTTGAAAACTGGCCTTGCCGACCGCCTTGATATAAAAAGTCCCGGATGCCTGCGAGCTAAGATCGAATGAATGCGTACCCGCTGGCACATCGGCTACTTGTTGCAGGTTCAGTCCATCGGTAGAAAAGAAAACCGTGTAGTGGTCGATAGTGTTCTCATTCCCGCCACCAACAGTCCAGCCCAAGCTCGAGCCTGAAATCGCAGGCGTCAGATAAACGCAGTTATCGATCCCACTCTCAATTGCTGTGCCCTCTTCATAATCGTTCCAAGTGACAATCTGCAAAGCAGCAAGCTGATGGTTGGAAGAATAAAACTTAGAAACCTCTTTTAGTGAAGCCAACCAAGTCTGCCCACAGTCACGATCTGTAAGCCGATTCGTTCCCCAACCCGCGAGAGTGTCGTTGAACCCGACATAGCCCGAGCCAAACGCAATCTTCGACGGATTCGCCACGGCCGCAGAATAGAACCGGTCCTGCGCCGCTAGTTGCATATCAAACGGATTATTGGAGTTGTGGTCTTCCCATTGAAAAGCGCCATCCGACTGCACATGGTTAAACCCGCCCGTTCCGCGAAATATGAACAGGGGATTGCCCGCCGCCGAAGCCGCCACGCGGTTCCAGTCAATGTAGTAAGTATCCACGCCAAAGAAGAAAACTACGGGCCGCCCTTCCATCGTCAAATACGCCGATGAAGTCGCAAAGTTTGCTGCGATGTAGTTGAGATCGGCAATGACCTGGTCGGTAACATCACAATGATTTGTCATTGCGAACTGCGAAAGTGCGCCCACGTCTTCGGTGATAGCAAATTGAAATTTGCCATCCTGGGCTTCCGCTTCTGTACGCAGCAACATCGCCGTACTGTTGATAGTTACCGACGAAGCACCATTCCAATCAATGATTGCGCCCGCAATTCCGCGGCTTATCATATCTGCGACTTGACGATGCACCTGGCCTGCATCATTCGAGCGATAGCCAACATTCATGTGGCTGGAACTTCCAAACCATCCAAGTAAATGCGCATAAATCTTGGTAGTCGAACCAGAATAGAGCAGTGATTGAATCGGCAATTTGCTGACATTGCCAGCCCCGGTCTCGCCGTTACTCAGTGACGCGAACGAAGCTGCCGCGCTGGTGTTATTGCCGGTTTCTGTAGATAAGGTGGAACTGGTAGAAGAGGAATTTGTTTCCCTTCCACCTCCACAGCCAGTTAAAAGGACGCCCAGCGAAAAAATGAATAAAGCAGAAAGGAATTTACGACGGACGAGCAGCACCGCTACAACACCTGAGAGCGTACAGATTTACTTCCGGCCAGACTGCCAGTGTACCTGAACCAGTCTGGCTGTACGGTCAAGATTTTGTAAAGAAGGGATTGTTCTCCCGCTCTTCGCCAATGGTAGTCAGAGGACCGTGTCCGGGGACAACGATGGTTTCATCGGGTAAGGCGAGCACTTTGTCATGCAGGGATCGCAGAATCTTCTGCATCGATCCGCCGGGCAAATCCGTGCGCCCGATACTCCCGGCAAAAAGTGTGTCTCCCGCGATCAATTTGTTTTCAACGGGGAAGTAAAGGCAAACGCTGCCCTCAGTGTGCCCAGGAGTGTGAATTACATCAGCCACAAGCGACCCAACCTTTACTGTGTCCGCCTGCCCCACACTCTGATCAATCTCAACCTTGTCCGGGGGAGCCATCCCAATCCATGCCGCCTGCACATCGAGCATCTTCAGCAGTTCGTAGTCATTCTGATTAAGCAGAATCGGCGCTCCAGTGGCCGCACGTAGCTTCATCGCTCCCCCCACATGATCAATGTGAGCGTGAGTGATCACAATTTGCTTCACTTGCAACTTGTGCTTGCGGACCACGGCGAGAACATCTTCGATGTCATCTCCCGGATCAATCACGATCGCCTCGTGCGAGACGTCATCGCCAATGACCGAGCAATTACATTGCAGCGGCCCGACCGGGAGGATTTCGTGGACCATAGGACGTAAATGGGCCGTTGGTCGCTAGTCGTTGGCCAGACAGCGACTAAATGACCAACGACTATTTCTTAGGTTGCGACTGCGTAGGAGCAGACTCGCCAGACAATACAGATTTGGAGTGTCCACCACCTCGCGCCGTAAGGATTGAGAGCGCAATGGAAGTGACGATAAAAATGATCGCCGACCAAGTCGTGGCCCTGGTCAGCACCGTAGCCGCACCGCGCGGGCCGAAAGCTGTCTGGCTGCCCTGACCGCCAAAAGCGGCAGCAATGTCGCCGCTCTTACCGCTCTGCAGCAGAACGACGCCGATGAGAAACAGACAAACAATAATGTGGATAATCGTGATGAAAGTGATCATGTCGATTCATGGTGCGGAAGGGGGGACTTGAACCCCCATGCCTTGCGGCGCCACCCCCTCAAGATGGTGTGTCTGCCAATTCCACCACTTCCGCAGGTATTAAATTTCCTATTTTCAAAGAGTTATAAGACTCGTCCAAAACCGGACGACCGACTGCACCCATTTGTGCACCCGCTTCTTGCACGCGCGAGTTCCATTTCTTCGAGGGCGCAAACTTGCCGCCGCGCCGTGCCGACGCCAGACGAACACATCATATTTCGACGGTGTCTTCCTGGGGATGCACGTAGCGCATCGTGGTCTTAATGCTATCGTGTCCAGCAACATACTGCAAGGTAAAGGGATCGGTGTACTTTCCGGCTTCAGTGAGAAAAGTGTGCCGGCAAGCGTGAATCCCGGCGTCAGAATGCGCGTGGATTTTTTTCTTCAACGCGGTCATTTGTGTTTCGAGAATCCAGGCACCTAAAAGGCTCGGTCGGGTCATCCGGATCGGTAAAAGCATGATCACATTTCCAGGCGCTACTTGCAGAAATAGAGTTAATGGCGGAGCAGTTGGGCCGGTGTCTGTACCGAGGAGTGCCACGCGATCTCGCACGAGTGTGCAATCCGCGAGATCTACATCTGATCGTCGGCGCCTCGCCGTAATGAAGTACGGTGAGCCTCGCTACACGAAAGACCTCGAAGTCTGGGTACACAATTCACCGCAAAATTCTGTTCGCGTGGTCGCGTCACTTAAGAAATTTGGTGCGCCTCTTGACCATGATGGGATCACCGAAGAGACATTGAGGGGTAAGCAAGTGGTCTATCAAATTGGAGTTGCTCCGATACGGATCGACATCCTGACGGAGATCACTGGGATTCAATTTCCCGACGCGTGGCGGAAGAAAGTACCTAGCGCCTTTTTGGTACTCCTGTACATTTCATATCCCTCGAGGATCTCTTAGCCAATAAAGAAGCTTTAGGGCGAACCGTTGACATAAATGATCTGAAAAAGCAAAAGATCACCAACCCAAAGAGATAATCCCCGAAAATCTACTGTTCCTGTTCGAATCAAACTCCCGATAACTCTCATTGTTTTTGAAACTGCTCTGCACGCTATGGAGGTATTCGTCTATGGTTACCGCAATCACAAAGTTGTTAGGAATTGGAAAAACAATTCTGTGTCGCAAGTTGAAAGCATTCAATTGTGGTCATTAGGCGGAGACGTGATTTTCCTCCGCCCAGTACCTGCCTCGGTTCGAATCTACGCCGCTGATTTAGTTTCGGTTGTCTGGCTCTTTTTCCCGAGCACATTTAAGGCCAGCGGAACGGTCGAGAGGCCACCCACCAGTGTTAAAGCGAGTCCTGCAGCTTTACGCTGATCTTTACTTAGTTTGTTGGAAAGTAGTAGGCCGATCCCAGCGCCAAGAACGACACGGGTGCCGGCGATCAGGAAAATTTCTGCGAGATTAAGCTTTCGTTCCAGCATCTGTCTATCTGCCTTTCTCCCGCGGCACAACAAGCGGGAACGCGAACGACATTTTGATGCCAAGGCTATGCGTAGGGTTCCGTAGCGACAATTCTAATTTCACGCTCCATGGTCGGAGAACGGGAGTCCCACCGGTTCACGTTTGTCCGGAACGCAACGCACAGATCTACAAAGGTGCGATCCAACTCGGCGGACGTAAAGAAACCGTTGCGTCACCTGATTGGGTTGTCGGAAGAGCCGGCTTCAGGAAGCACGACCGCGACTTCAGGCAAATGCTCGTAGCCCTACGCGACCCCTTCCTAACGCAAGAGGTTGAAGCCGCAAGACTAAAGCTTTTCCCGTACGACGAAACTTCAGGTAAATCGAGCCTTTTTACCTAGTCGCGTTTTTCTCAACTATCCGATTGGCTGACACAGTTGAAGAAAATGCGCCTACTTCGGGCTGCAGTCAATGGCATCGGTATTGCACATGAACCTGGGGAGATGAAATTACAAGTGCAGAGGGGAGAATCAACATGCTGACCATCATGTCCGAGACTGTTGGGGACCTCGCAATCGTCGAGTGCGCGGGTTTAATCACAGAACGCGACTCTGCGAATCACTTGCGAGCAGCCGTAACCTCTCAATGCTGGGCCCGAACCATCGTAGTCGACCTTTCCGAGGTTAGAGTCATTGCGACGTTCGGCGTGGATGTGCTTGTCCTTCTCCAGCGCTGGGCTCACGAGAAAAAGATTAATCTTAAACTATTCAATCCTACTGGCTTTGTCAGGGATTCCTTGCAACGTTGCGGGTCGTTCTTTGCTTTCGAGTTCCCGACGTTGCAGGAAATGATGACCATTCTGGGGAACGCGCAACGCGAGCAGGGGCTGGTCGCTTGAATCCATCCTAAACCGTGGAATCGGGAGGACGCCGTGCTAGCGCAGTGACATCGCCGGTAGTGATAACGCCGGGCGATGCAGAAGGAAGAAAAGATCCAACTCTCAAGAAGAAGTTCATGAGAGGCCTGGCCGTCACCCTTCCGGGAATCGTAGAGAGAGTCATTCCTCCTATCTACCTCCGTGGCAAGAGAAAGCGCCGCTCGCCATAGAAGAGGCGGATCACCTTTAGCGCGAAATCGTGTTGACGGGTAGTGTAACGAACATCACGGTAGCGTCCGAAGCTGCAAATCCGGGCTTAACTCCCGGCCCGTTTACCCCACCCCAAGTTCGCCCCAAATGAAACGCGCAGGCAATGATGCGGTCGGAGAGACCATGTGGTACAGGCTTGCTGACTCAGGTAGTATCGGTGCCAAATATGCGAACGCTACTTCTGTTGCTATTTACGCCGTGGCTGTTTGCGCGCAGCCCGTTGCCTGTGCCCGAAAAGGCTGGTCATGCCGTGATGGACCATGACCTCATGGATGTCACAGTGAGCCAACTGCATGAACTGTATCGTCTACACCGTTACAAGGTTACGCAAGTAGTTCAGTGGCATCTCGACCGCATCACTCGCTATAACGGCATATATCGCGCAGTCCAAACCATTCGGGCGAAAGATGCACTGATCGAGGCAGAACGCGAAGACGCGGAAGCGAAGCGGCCCGGCTTTATGCCCGGTCCACTGTGGGGCGTACCGATCGTCATCAAGGCCAACACCAGTGTCAAGGGCGTAATTACCACCGACGGCTGGCGTGGCTTCATGCTTCCCGGCCACGAGCTGGTTGCGCCACGCGATGCAACGATCGTTGCGAAGCTGCGTGCAGCGGGTGCGATCATCATTGGCGTAACCAACATGCCTGACTTTGCTGCCAGCGATACTAACCGCTCCACAGCGTTTGGTCGTACTGGCAATGCCTATGATGTGCGCTTCTCCCCCGGGGGATCCTCCGGGGGCACAGTCACAGCCGTCACATCGAACTTCGCGGTGCTCGGCAACGGTACGGACACTGGCAACTCCATCCGCATGCCAGTAGCAACGAGCAACCTTGTGGGCATTTTCCCGACTCGTGGGCTAGTTAGCGTTGCGGGTATCGCTCCGCTCGATTGGCAGCTCGATAACACTGGTCCGATTGCGCGCGATGTGGCCGATGCTGCCATCGCTCTTACCGTCATGAGCGGTGAAGATTCACTAGACGCGGCCACAGCCGGATCGCAAGCTAAGACGCAGGGCGGCGCGTATACGCAATACCTTAAGTCAGGTGCGCTGAAGGGCCAGAGGTTCGCAGTTCCGGCATTCATCCTAGACGGAGACGCTCCGGCATTCCAGGGATTCTGTCCCAACGGGACGCCTGCACAGTTCGCAGAAGCGAAGGAAAAATCGAGAACTCCATTGAATCCTGAGACGCGGACAGCCTTCCTTCGAGCCGTTGAAGAGCTGAGAGCCGCGGGAGCCACGGTGCTGTTCGACCCGGATATCCTGCCAGATAGTTTCGCCGACGCGGGCGCGCACGTTTGTACGCTGCCTTACATTCGCGAAGGCTTCGACAGGTTCCTCACAGACTTCGGTCCAGCCGAGTATCATTCGGCGGTTGAGTATGAGCATGCAGTCGGGAAGCCACTGCCCCATGTCATCATCGGGGGTGGGGACTCCGAAGACTCTGTTGTCCCTAAAATTCAACAGGCAACTTTGGAGACTGATCCGCAGGCAGAAGTTACTCTGCTTCGGCCGCGCCGTGAGTTGCTCGCCATGTACGAAGCGGAGCTGGACCGCCTGCACCTTGATGGGTTCATCTATCCCGCAACCCAGATGCCGCCGGTTGACGAGACCATGCCCCAAGATGGCGGCCTAAGTGGGGGGCCGCACAGTGCTACTGGGTGGGTAAACATGATCGGCGTGCCAGCTATCAGTTTTCCTGCAGGTTTCTACGACAATGGGCTACCCTTTGGCATCGAGATCAGCACACGCAAATGGCATGACGGAGAGATGATTGGCTGGGCCTACGACTATGAGCTGCACACCCACCATCGGCAGCCTCCAGTGCTGGTAGAGCACGGCCTGCTACCTACCGCGGCGCAGCCGCCTGCCCCGTAGTGTGAGGGAGAAATCAAACAGTGACACCATCTGCGGCACGGAGACAAGGGTCCGCCAGGAGCGGAGTTTTGCACACCGCCGCCATTGTCAGCCTTTGCAACTTTCATTGGCAATGCTTCGTTCGCCGAGGAACTTGAGAAGATGAGGGCTCCTCGCCCTGACCCACCACCGCCTGGGCGGTGGTTGCAATTGCGCGAGGAAACAAGAATTTCTTTCAGTTTCAGTAAACGATAATTTTAGAACTGCTCACTTGACACAGACTCTATCCACCATTAATCCTCTGGAATCTTCAATTTTGCATTTGCAAGCCCACAAATTCTGCAATTGTTCTGCGAGCTAAAAACGGAACTCCTGTCGTGATTGCGAAGAGTTCGCAAAGGCCAACACTACCGGAGCTGAGGTGCAAGTTAAGTGAAAATTGTGGAGATGCGGATACATGCGATCGCGATTGCCGATCCTCCGCTGCTTAGCTCTTATGGTCTCCATGCCCCATATGCACTTAGAACCATCCTCGAGCTGCATAGTGATGATGGCATCGTGGGGATTGCTGAGACCCACGGGGGGGAAGCGATTCTCGCTGGGTTCGAGATGATTAAGCCGCAGGTTATTGGAAAAGACCCATATCGATTGGCTGGTTTGTTGATGTCCATGATCGAACCAGAGGTCAACACCACCAGTTTTGATCGATCACAAACTTATCACGTACCCGGCGAGAATCCGCTCGACGAAAGCGCGCGACTTCACTCGGCAATTGAGATTGCCTGCCTCGACTTGATCGGTAAGTCTGTCAAACAGCCGGTTTGCGATTTGCTGGGTGGGCGAGCGCGCGACAAAGTCCCTTTCTCCGCGTATGCATTCTATAAACGGGCCGGCGGCGGTGGAGAGGGAACCGATGCACGCCAAGACGAATATGGAGAAGCATTGGCTCCCGAGGCGATTGTCGGCCAAGTCAACCAGATGATCGAAATGTACGGATTCCATGACGTCAAACTAAAGGGCGGAGTTTTCGAACCTAATCTCGAAATTGAAGCCATCCGGCAACTACGGAATGAACTTGGATCAGGGGTGCCACTGCGCTTAGATCCGAATTGTGCCTGGACCGTGAAAACCTCGGTACAAGTTGGACTTTCGTTGGCTGACGAAATGAAGGGCGGGGGATATTTAGAGGATCCGACCGCAGAAATCGCCGGAATGGCCGCTGCCCGACGTGAACTCCAACAAAACAGTGTTTCAACCCCGCTCGCCAGCAATGTCGCTGTAACCTCCTTTGCCGACCTTCCAGAAATAACTAAAGAAGACGCAGTCCAAATCGTTCTTTGTGATCCTCATTACTGGGGTGGACTGCGCCAAGTCCAGCATCTTGGAAAAATATGCCGTACCTTCGGACTTGGCCTTTCCATGCATTCCAACAGTCATCTTGGAGTGTCACTGATGGCAATGGCGCATGCTGCCGCATCGGTCCCGAATCTGACTTATGCCTGCGACACGCATTATCCCTGGCAGTATGCCGAAGACGAAGTTGTTGCTACAGGGAGGATCCCAATCGTCGATGGATGTGTTGTGGTTCCTGACAAACCAGGTTTGGGCGTGGAACTCGACTACGATCAGCTGGCGCGAGGCGAAGAGCGCTACAAGAGATGTTCTTATCGGAAACGCGACGATGAAGGGGAAATGCGAAAGCATGTTGATTCCAATTGGAAGCGAATTCCTCAACGGTGGTGAACAATGGATGCACAAGAAATACGCGGAAAGCTTCGCGGTGTCATTGCTTTTCCAGTAACACCTTTTAAAGCCGATTACTCGCTCGATATCGCAGGCCTTCGTAGCAATCTCAAAGGCTTGATGGACTACACCGTAAGTGCGGTAGTTGCCGCTGGCGGCACGGGCGAAGTCTATTCACTTACGCCGGCAGAGCATCTCGAAGTAGTGAAAGCGACTGTGGAAGAAGTTGGCCACAAGGTACCCGTGATCGCAGGTGTTGGATTTAACTATGAGATCGCAATCGGCCTGGCGCGGCAATCACAAAAGGCTGGCGCCGATGCCATCCTTGCTTTGCCCCCGTATTATCCCAACGCCGATCCGAACGGACTACTCGAGTACTACGCTGGGATTGGCAAGGCGACATCGTTGCCGCTCTTTGTTTACAGCCGCGATTGGGTCAATCCCGGGCCGGAATGGGTAGAAAAACTCGCGGCCAAAGTTCCGACGCTCACCGCATGGAAAGATGGCCAGGGCGATGTACGGCGCTACCAGCAAATCATCAACCGCGTCGGCGATCGGCTGTATTGGATCGGCGGGATCGGAGATGATTGCGTGCCCGGCTACTATAGCATCGGGATTCGGACTTACACTTCAAGCATCGCTACGGTGGCTCCGAAGCTTTCCCTCGAACTGCACGTGCTTGCTGCTGCGGGTGAGTCAGAGAAACTCGGCCGGCACATGTCCGACTATGTAATTCCTCTTTATTCCTTGCGCGCCCGCCGCAAGGGATATGAAGTTAGCGTGATGAAAGAGATGATGAACTTGGTGGGATTGTCCGCTGGCCCAGTCCGCCCGCCGTTACCTAATCTTGCGCAGGAAGAAATTGCTGAGTTGAGGACCATGGTAAAGAAATGGCAACCGTTTCTTCAAACTCGGTGAGTAGTTCCAGTCAACAAAATGGCTCGCAGTCCACGGCCGCGCCGACACGTGTGCGCTGGCGAATTCTGGCTTGGCTCTGTAGCCTTTCTGCCATCGTTTACATCGGGCGCATTTGCATCATGCAGGTGCGTGCTGACATAGAGACGACTCTGGGTCTTACGCCCGCCCTCACAGCGTACGCTTTTTCCGCATTCTCGCTTTCGTACGCCTTATTTGAAATGCCAGTGGGATGGTTAGGGGATCGGTTAGGGCCCCGCCGGGTTCTATCACGAATCATTCTGACCTGCACAGCTTTGACCGCACTCACAGGTAGCGCCTGGAACCTTAGCAGCTTAGTGATTTACCGCTTCTTGTTTGGCGCAGGCGAGGCCGGAGCATTCCCCAACATTGGCCGCGCATGCCGGGAGTGGTTCCCGTTTGATGAGCGTGGTTTGGCGCAGGGCCTGGTATGGATGTCAGCGCGTTGGGGGGGAGCGGTGGCGCCTCTGCTGATCATGGTGCTTGCTCGGCCTTTTGGCTGGCGCGTCGGATTTTACTTGATGGGCGCTTTAGGCATTTTCTGGTTTTTCGGGTTTCACAAATATTTTCGTGATTCACCCGACCAAGTCAGCGTTGTTAATGATGCCGAGCGTGGCTTGATTTCAAAAGGAAACAAAGATACTTCCAAGCCGGCGCCTCTTTCGTGGTCGGGCATGCTCACCAGTCCCACGATGTTGGCGCTAAGTTTCATGTATTTTTGTAGCAATGCCGGCTGGTCGTTTTTCGCGACGTGGATTACTCCATTTCTTCGGGCCGATCTCCATCTCTCCGGAGTCGGATTGGTATTGGCTTCAGGCGGGCCGCTGTTTTTTGGTGGTATTGCTTGTTTGTTAGGTGGATTTCTTACCGATCGTCAGGTGCAAGTCTGGGGAAGGCGCTGGGGGCGCACCCTGCAAGGCATAGTTGCCTATGCTCTGGGAGGCGTCTGCATGATTGTCGCTGTCCTAGCGACTCCGGACCATATCGTTCTAGCCTACTCCGCCTTATGCTTATCATCGTTCGTCAAGGATTTCGGAATGCCCGCGAGCTGGGCGACGACGATCGATATCGGCCATCGTTATTCAGGAACAGTTGGCGGCGCTATGAATACACTTGGCAATCTGGCACAAGTGATCACCATCCCGATCGTGGCGCAGATTGCCATTATGGCTGGAGAGCCGGGACATCCTAGTTGGAAAGCCACCCTGTACTACTACGCCGCGATGTTCTTTGTTGCTGCTCTTTGCTGGGTATTCGTTGATCCCCGCCGCGTAATTGTGTATTCCGAAAGTGACCGGCAGCGGCTTATTGCCGAAGGCCGTCTGACAGCTTGATCGCATCAACTTGGCTCGCCAGTGGAAGTCGTTTTTCCAGGAGTAGCCCAACCACATTGCCGAAGGAAGTAAAAAGGGTCCGCTCTCCAGTCGAAAGCGGACCATTTTTTAAATGGGATGATCGTGAATCAGGTTCCGTGGACCGGAGCCTTACCGCAAGAACGCAGAGGCGCACCACAGCATCGGCGCCTGGCCATGCAGATCGCCGGTAAGCCGTTCGCGGTCCAGGTAATACTGAAGTTCATTCTTTTTTGCGGTACCTCGGCAGACATTACGGATGTCACCATTCGGCTCCAGATAGGTTATGAGTCCCAACCAGCCCTTACGCGCTGCTGGTGCATAGGACTTTTTATCGAGCCACCCGTTCTTTACACCAGTAATCATGGCAAAGGTGAACATCGCGGTGCTTGAGGTTTCTGGATAGGACTCAGGATGATCGATCAGTTGATGCCAGACTCCGTCACTCCCCTGGTACTGTAACAATGACTTCATCATTTTTTGATATCCAGCCATGATGGGTGCGCGTTGAGGATGTTTCTTAGGCAGTGATTGCAACATTTCAGCCATGCCCGCGGCAACCCATCCATCACCCCGGCCCCAAAAGAACGGAACATCAGGAGCGTGATAGAAGAGGCCGTTGGGCTGTTGCAATTTATCCAGATAGGTCGCCATTTCTAATGCGCCGCGATCAAGATACTTGGTATCCCCTGTGGCGCGATAGGCTTGTAACTGCACGATGACTAGCATAAACATGTCATCGATCCAGAACCGCGTCTGATCACTCAGGCCGTCGGGAGTTGGATTGGCCCACTGCTTGTCGGCCATGGCTTTCCCCATGTCCAGAAACTTTTGCTGTTTGGTTTGAATATAAATTTCCAACGGCACAGCTGCGAACACCGTGTTGTCGACATGAATAGGATTGGGAATGAGGTTTGCCTCTGGGCCAAATAGAGGGTCGAAACGCTTCAGTAGGCCTGCTGTGAGCTCCCTGTCATTGCTTAATTTTGCAAAGGTCAATGCCCCATACCATGTTGCCACCTCCGGATAGGTGATCTGGGTGGGAGGCTCAGGTCGTCCGAAGTTTGTATGCGGTGTCTCAATGAAGTGTTGCGCAAGTTTTTTACCGATTTGCTGAGGAGAACTTCCGGCCGGCCAATTGCTGAACTCTTTTTGACTGTAAAGAGGCGCTGCCACAGCAATCCATATCGCAAGCAGTGTAAATAGTTTGGTAGTTCGGTTCATATTAGGCCCCCATTATTGTTTTTTTGTGCACACATATATCTATTGTCTTCCCGCTTCGTGCCGAAGGTCTTCAAGTATGCTTCTTGTGTTGGGACGTAAAGAAAATCATTGTGCCATCGGGATCAGTGATGGAGAGTCCGTGATGGTCCTTGCGTGCTTGAAATCCACGTTTGCGCAAATCCTGAGCAACCTGTCCTACATTTGAAACTGCGAACGCAAGCGACGGTTTTGTGCTTGCGCTTTCTCGAATTGCAACCAGATCAGAACTCCCCGGAATGCCAAGGAGACTCGCATCCTTCTTGATCGGTACAAACCCGAGTTTATGGCGATAGAACGTCATCTCAGCCACAGTATCTCGCACGCTGGCATCCGCCTGAATCAGGTGTTGCGCAACCCGATTATTCGACAAATGACTGCCACGATCGTTGAAGTGCAGAGAGCCGGGCACGTACTGTGTGTACTCCAATAGTTGCCCTTCGGGATCGTGCATCATAAAAAGCAGATTGCCCGCCCGGGCCTTTTTTACCTCCTCCGGCTTTAAGTCTCGCTTCAGATACTCACTTCTGACAGCTTCGATATCGCTCGCTTCAAAGCAAATATGCATGAGGCCAAGCGGTTGTGCGTCGTTATTGCGCGGGTAGAGTTCAATGAACTGATGATCATTGATCTTTATGAAAGCAACGGTCGTCCTGCCGTTGTCAGTAAATTCAAAAGCCTGTTCAAAACCTAACTGCGAATAAAAGTCGCGTGACTTTTGCAGATCGCTTACGCGAAAAGCAACATGAGCGATGCCAACCAATGCGGGACTCTGTGCGCCTGCAGTGGCTGCCCAAAAGACCGCCATGAAGACCTGGATCAGCGTGCAAATTGACACCGTCCGCTGGAAGCGGAATCTTTGCACACTACAATGTGTAGCCCGGTGGGAGTAGTCAGTCTCAGTAAGTGTCACGCGCCCAGCAGGCTAAAGATTTCACCGGGCCCAAGTCAACCCATAAAAAGTGAACTTCAACCGCAGCCAAACTGAAGAGTTCTGATTCAGGACCTAAGACAAACATTGGACCATTCGTTAAGCCAAACTGAAATTCGACTTCACTTTTTTTGGTTTGACGCACTCAGATACCCTACCTACCATCTGTGCGTACATGCATAGATTGGGGTATGTTGCTCCATCAATTGGCAAACCGGTTCGAGCGTCCACCGATCGATCTGCCTCTTTAAGTGAAAGCTCCGTTGCCTTTCAATTTTCTGGGACAACCCAAGTTAGAGATTTTCACGCTATGAAATCGCTGCTTCGTCAGTTTTGAGGATGGAATGAAATCTTATGAGTAAGAACGCGCCGATAGATTTGGGGAAGATGGTTTTTCGTGGTACCAACAAGCAGCTAGGGCGCCATCTCGCGATTACGCCGACGAATTCTTGCATGAAACACCTGGCGTATGGGCGAATTATTCTGAATTCCGAGAATCCCTCTGTCGCCTTTTCTACCGAAGATCGCGAGACTGGACTGATCTGTCTTTCAGGTGAAGCAGACATTGCTGCCGATGGCGAGGAGCGTGCTCTCGGACAGTATGACGCAATTTATATTCCTCGCGATTCATCGGTGCAGGTGACGACCCAAGCCAGTGTAGATTTTGCGGAATTTTCCGCCGACGTCTCGAAGCGCTATCCATTGCAGGTGGTGCGTTTTTCAGAGGTTTCTCAGGACCCGGGTTTGCGATTTAACACCGGGGGATCTTCCAGCACGCGCAAACTCAATATGCTCCTGGGAAAAAACGTGGAGGCGTCCAGATTGTTGGCGGGGTTTACACAATCGGAAGACGGCAACTGGACTAGCTGGCCTCCGCACGAGCATGCCCAGATGCTCGAAGAGATGTATGTATATTTTGACATGCCCCATCCCGCATACGGCATTCAGCTTGTCTATAACGACACAAAGTATCCTGAATTGGTAACGGTGGTTCGGGACGGCGACGCCGTGTTGATGCCAAGCGGATTCCATCCTAACGTCTCGATTCCCGGTCACCGCATTTCCTTCCTTTGGGCGATGGCAGCGCATCGCGAAGTGGAAGACCGCAAGTTTGGAGTAGTTAACTTGCAACCAGACTTCGACAAGGGAGCCACAGGACTGGAAGCCGCCAAGTAGCAATCGGCTGTAGCCTGTCTTCACAATCTGTGCTACCAATTCAGCCGGGATGTCACGATGATCATTGATGCTTTTCGCCTTACCGGGAAAAATGCATTGGTAACCGGCTCCAGCCGCGGACTGGGTGCAGCAATTGCTGTTGGCCTAGCCGAAGCAGGAGCCAATGTAATTTGCCATGGTCGAAGCCCTGACGGGCAGTCCGTTTGTGAAAAAATCCGGGAACTTGGCAGGAAGTCTCTATTTCTCTCTGGAAATGTGGCAGACGCTCAGTTTTGCTCCGACTTGATTCAGAAAACAATCGATGAACTAGGATCGATCGACATTCTTATAAACAATGCCGGCACAATACGACGCGCCCCTGCCGTGGAGTTTGCACAAAACGATTGGGATGAAATCATCGCAATCAATCTCACGTCCGTGTTCCGCCTTTCGCAAGCGGCAGGACGAGCAATGATCCAGCGGGGAAACGGAGGAAAAATTGTAAACATCGCCTCTTTGCTGTCCTTTCAAGGAGGGGTGTTTGTTCCTGCCTATGCGGCTGCCAAGGCAGGAGTGGCCCAGCTTACTAAGGCATTGGCGAATGAATGGGCGGCCAAGGGCATCAATGTGAATGCCATTGCGCCCGGCTACATGGTGACTGACAACACGACAGCGTTAAGAAACGATCCACAACGCAGCCGGCAAATTCTGGAAAGAATTCCAGCTGGGCGTTGGGGTGAGCCATGCGACCTTGTGGGAGCGGCGGTCTATTTGTCTTCGCCCGCAAGTGACTATGTTCACGGGCATGTGTTGACCATTGACGGGGGATGGCTCGGTCGTTAGCCAGCGGTTCCGGTTTTACTCATCGATTCTTTTTTAGGTTGGATCAAAGCCTTCTGAAGAAAATCTGCGATGGCTAAAGTGAGTTTTCGCGGAGAATCTGTCTTCATCATGGCAAGCGCCAACCCTCGGCTGGCCCGTTCTCCTTCAACGCGATAAGTTTGAAAATAACGTGTACGGCCGCGCAACACGTGTTCAGGAAGCACCGAAGATCCAAAACCTGCTTCCACCATGCGTTTGATGGCCTCGGTGTCATCAGCTTCCATAATGACCCGGGGGGGGACTTGGATCCGCTCGAAGAGCCGGTCAATAATCTGTCGTAAATTGCTGCTTTTTGGATAGAGAATGAACGGTACCTTCGCCAATTCCGCTGGCCTGATCACGTGAATGCGTCCACCGGTTACCTTGGTCGAAGATGGCCGGACCACGAATAACTCCTCTTCAAACAAAGGAATGATCCTCAAGCTATCGTCTGTGATGGGCGTGGTAATCAACCCCAGGTCAAATCGGCAGTCTTTCAATCCGGCGATAGTTTCTTCGGTCACGCTTACTGTCACGGAGATGTTGGCTTTAGGAAAATTTTTACGCAACTGCCTCAGCGGGCCGCCCATTTGATAGATCAAAGTCGTAACGCCCGTCGCAAAATGAAACGGACGAAAATCCTTGCTCAGATCATTGGTAAATTCTTTCTCAATGTCGTTCATCAACTTGACGACGACTTTTGCGTGGTCTGCAAGCCAGACAGCATTTTGATTTGGAATCAAGCGTTTGCCGGAGCGAGCGAAAAGCTCTGTATTGAGTTCGTTTGCGAGGTTGTGTAACTGTAGGCTAACAGCGCCGGGAGATAAATGAACCTTCTCGGCTGCCTTTGTCATACTTGAGGATTCCATGACTGCAAGGAAAAGTTTTAATTGATGGATGTCCATTTGGCCTTTGCCAATATGAATTTTCGTAAACTGCTATTTATGGCCCTTGCGGGATCGTAAAACGCTTAACCTTCAATTTAGCTAAAACTCATTTTCAGTATTTCCAATTTGACATCGTAAATAGTACTGCCTATCGTCGGGCATCACGGCTACTTTATCAAATCGAGCAAAGATGTTGGGTTTGTATAACGAACCGTGATGATAACAAGAGCTTTACGGCATTCCCAGCTCATCCCTCGCTTGTCGGAAAAGCAAATATGAGGAAGCTTTGGTTTGTGGCCTGTCTCATTGGCCTGCTGGCGTCGGCACAGGAAACAACGTACAGCTGGCTTTGAAATGTGGACGCCGGTATCACTCAGGCAGCTCGGCCAGCCTTTAATCGGGGAAGCCGCGACTGATCCTCACCCCTTGGCACCAGACTGGACGTGCCAGCGGAGAATACGAAGACTTCATGACCGGTTTCATTGTTGACAACGAACACGTGTGGGGCCGGCCCGTAGGCGTGGCAGTTGCCCCGGATGGATCGCTGATGGTGACCGACGACGGCTCGAGGTCCATTTGGAGAATCAGCTACACAGGCACGACGCCCGCTAGGCATTGAGCGGGTGCTACAACGCACCCGCTTTTTGTAGGGCTTCTTTCATGCCCGCCCAACTCTGTACAGTAGACGCCTCCGGCGTTCCTGCGCCACGCCAGTGGGTTTCTAGACTCACGACCTGGTGATACCCATCCCGTTTTAGCGCGGCGAATTGGCCAACCCAGTCAATCGTGCCTCTGCCCATCGCAGCCCAGTCATAGCCATTGCCGGCTTTGACGGAGTCTTTTACGTGACAGTGGCCAATGCGTTCCTTCGGCAAGAGCTTGTAACCATCGGGGTAGGGAATTTCTCCAAGCTTGGAGGCATTGCCGGGGTCCCAATTCAACATAAAGAATTTCGATGGCACACCGCTCAAGGTCTTTGCACCTTCCGCGCCGGTGGCTGTATTACAGGCGAATTCATTTTCAAGTATCAGAATCAGCCCATGTTTCCCAATCTTTTCGGCGGCCGTTTGCAGTTTTTCATTCATCGCTTGCCGGTAGGGAGCTTGATCTTCCAGACGCCAGAAATCAAAGCAGCGAATACGATTGGTCGCGAATTTCTTCGCCAGTTCTATGCTGCGCTCCAGCACTTCATCCTGCTGAGCGTAAGTAAAGTTTGCGTTGAAATTATCGTGCTCTGGGCTGAACTTCGACTTCGGAGCCCCCGGCCAATCCACCTTAAATAACGGACTGGCAATGTCGGTCACACGTAAATTGTTTTTCTTGAGCAGCCCTGCCGCCTCGTCGATTTCCTTTGCGTCCAGAGTAGCGATATTTTTGTTCCACATGCTGCGCAGTTCCATCCATTCCATGCCAAATTGCTTGGAGGCGACCTCGCACGCATGGCCGAAATCCTGGGAGATTTCGTCGTTGATGACTGCGATTTTGAACGGCGATTTGCTTAGGGAAGAAACTGAAGTTGCCGAAGGTGATGAAGCTTGCGCTGATGAAAGCGAAGAATTCGCTGCCAATAATCCCAGACCGGCAACAAATCTACGACGAGAGATTTCAGATCGCATCAGTATTCTCCTGGAACAACAAAGTTAGAACCTCACTGCTGAAAATTTGCTTTTAATGCACGGGCCAGATCGTAATGCGCTTGCTTATCATCCGGACTCCATGCCAGCACTGCCTGAAACTCACGGACTGCGGTTGACCAATCCTGCGAAGCCAGCGCCAAATTGCCAAGCTCCTGGTGTGCTTGTACCAGTCCCGGCGCAAGTTTGGCAGCGGCGGCAAATTCGGATCGGGCCCCCTCGCTGTTGCCCATAGTCTTCAGCAACAAACCTAACGCGAGATGTGCCTGCGCATGATTCGGATCAAGTTCCAGAACGTGCCGAAACGCGGACTCGGCCTTGGCAACGGCCTGTTTCGAGGGTGCATCGTGTTGCAGCGCCTGCCCCAACTTGAAATAGGCTTCGGTGAATTCCGGACTGGCGGAAACAGCTTCTTGCAGATTGCTGAGGGCCGTTGGGTAATCGTGTTTCGCCATGTTGTTTCCAGCCGTTTCCACCAGGACCATGGCTCGACCAGCATTGGCCTTCTTTGTATTCAGCTGTTGTAACGCTTCCAGTTCCTTTTGCGCTTCATCTTTCTGGCCTGACTTGCGAAGCGCTTGGGCAAGCGTAGCGTGAGCTTCTGCTAGATAAGGATTCAGTGCAATCGACCGCCGAAGCTCCTGAACGGCGCCCGGCAGATCATTTAATTTGAATAAGACGCTTCCGAGAAGATGATGGCCTTCAGCATCATCGGGAAGCTGAGTTGCTGCTTGCTGTAGTTCTCTGGAAGCCCCTTCCAGGTCTCCCGATTCGCGAAGAGCCAATCCCAGAGAGCGCCGCGCTAGCCCGTGTTGGGGATTCAGGTTTAGCGTCTCCCGGAATTCAGCTGCCGCAAGATCCAGGTCACCCTTAAGGCGTAGCGCGAGTCCCAAGTTGTAGTGATATTCGGGGTTTGCGGGGTCCAGCGCAACAACTTTGCGAAAATTTTCGACTGCACCGGCTAAATCTCCACGATCCGCAGAGATCTGCCCTATCGCAAAATAAATTCTCGCCTGTTGAGGCTCGAGTTGGTTCGCCCGTTGAAGTTCTTCCAGCCCTTCATCGAGGTCTCGCTTTTGACGAACGCCAGCCGAATTCTTATAGCGGTTCCATAAGTTCAGCCCAAGATTGTAGTGAGCTTCCCCAAAATCGGGGGCAAGCTTCAGCAACTCTCGCAATTGATAAATTGCGCCATCCATATCTCCGATTTTCGCGCATATGGCACTCAAACCATAACGAGCCTCCAGCAAGCCCGGGTTAAGTCGTAGAGCTTCCTGATATTGAACGATCGCTTCACTTGTGCGGCCGATCTGCTGGTAGGCAACACCGAGATGAAAGTACGGATCAGGAAAAGTGGGAGCGAGTTTGGATGCCTGTTCGAATTCACTGATGGCATCATTGAGTTTGCCCGCTTCGCCTAAGATGACACCGATATAGTCATGAGAGACCGCATCGTTGGGGTCGGCTGCAACCGCCGCGCGGAATGAGTTGAGCGCATTTTGCGCCCGTCCCTGCTTTATATAAGAGATCCCTTCCTGTTGAAGTGAAGATGAAGAGGACACCTTATCATTACCCGATTGCGGTTGTGCAATCGCGGGCAAGCACAGTGCCAATGCGAAAATGGTGAACATCCCTCTCATCGACTTATCCCTAAATCAATGTATCAATGCAAAAGTCCAGCCGTGATAGCGCGGTCACGAATCTCGCGCAATCCAGAATCTTCAGGAAAAAGCATTAGACCTTTTTTCAATGTTCCTAGGCCATCCTCAATATTGCCCGCAGTAAATTGGCGAATTACCAGATTTTGATAGAGCACATTGTTATAAGGAGCGATGGTCAATCCTTTTTTCAACACCTCTATAGACGCTGGAATATCTCCGCTCCGCAGATACAGTCCGTCAAGCAACAGATAGTCATACGAGGAAATAGAACCTTGATCCACCACTTGGGCGGCATAGGCAATTGCCTGTTTCAAGTCACCATCACTCGAAGCTTTTTGCGCCAAGGCCGAAAGAACAAAAGGATCTTTATTTCCCGCACGTCGCAGCTTTTCTAATAGATCAAAGTAGTAGTCCTTGAATTCAAGGTGCGACCGTATAAGCTCTTGCCGATACGCGCGGAGCAACAAGACAGGAGATACCGTATCGTTGCTGCCTGGGACTGCATTTACGTGAATAAATCCTGTCCCGGCCAGCGAAGGTGTGTAAGCGCTCGCCGGGTACGGCTCGCTAGCTGTACGAACAATACGGTGGTCCGTGAGCGTCGAATGCGACACGGTCAGCGCCGGCTGCTTTGGCATGTGGCAATTTGAACAAGCATCGTCCGGCTGCTGGGCAAGCCGTTTTTCCACGCTGAGCGTGCAGCTGTTGTCAGTGTGGCAGCGCAGGCACCGTTCCCGGAAATATTTCGGGGCTTCAGCCGCGGAGGGTTCGATATGTGGATCGTGGCAACTCTGACATCCGAGCTTGCCTGAGCTGCCTTGGTAGCACTTGCTCAAGGTCATCGAATAGTAATGCTCAAGCAGCGGAGACTGCGTAGACTGCGAATCAATAGGCGCTTTCAAAATCGCCGTCGTCTTGGCTAACGGCGTGCTGGGACGGAAGTCCGCTTCCTCTTTTCCTGGCTGAAGCGCACGAATATCGCCCTCATGGCAATTCATGCAGATGTTGTCAGCCAGCCAAGGGGAAAGTTTCGCGGGATTAACGATGGAGCGATCCATGCCCGGCGACAGGGGCTGACCATGCAATCTCTCTCGCACGTGCAACTCTCCCGGCCCATGGCAATTTTCGCAACCAATACCCAGCTCAGTGATTGGCGGCTCCTGGTAAAGACCTTCTTTGCCCGGGCCGGGTTGGGTCCTTCCGCTGTGGCAGTAAATGCAATCGGGAGTTACGGGGAGCGTGAAGCCTAAATCCTGGTTCTCATAATTTGGAGACAGGTCCCACGATTTCTTTGCAGCGTAATAAGAGATCGGCGCCTGAAACAGGTAATCTCCCTTGCGAACAATTGGTGTAGCGCCGTTTGCGCCCGTACCGACCACATACGCTAGTTCCTCGGTGTGACGAAAGACTTCTTTACCCTGCCGATCCAATTCATATTCACTTTCGAATACCTTGGAATCACGAGCGAAGACCTGATAATGCCGGTTCTGGTTCTCATTGAAAAACTCCACCGGCTTGGGCAGCCAGCCTAAGTCAACGACTTTGTTTGGTGAGAACGTAGCCCGCCCCATCTCTGTGCGGGAATAGTGTTGGTAAATCTCTGAATGGCACAGTTTGCACTGTTCCGAGCCGACATAGTGAATTCCCGGCGCAGCATTTCGAAAAGAAGTCTTGGGATCAGTATTGCCTTTTGAAGGATGGGTACTCTGACCCGCGGCGGTCAAAACCAGGCCGCAAAACATCACCGCTCGACATAGGCTTGCCACAAAGTCGCGCACCCGCCAAGATCCTGTGCTGCATGTGACGGTCATGGTCAGGGAGTCGCCTGAGGCGGCGCCATGTCCTGTTTCACAAGCCGCTTCAACTCACGCTTCACATCCAGGCTGTGATCCGCGGAATGAAGCTGGGCAATGCGCGCCAGCATGGCATCGGCCTGTTCCTTTTCGCCCTTTTTACGATACGCCTGCGCCAATACATACACCGGGCCAGTATCACTCGGGTCAAGAGCAGAGGCAGCTTTCGATTCCAGGATCGCGTGATCCAGGTCGCCTTGTTTCAAAAGCAGCTTCCCTAACTCAGCGTGAGAGTGGGCAAAACTTGCATTCAGCTGGATTGATTTCTGTAGTGCTTGTATCGCTTCATCTGCCGCAGGAGTGCCGGGTTCAGCCCCCGCGCGGATCAACGCTTCTCCGAAGATATAAGGGACCAAAAAATCGACACCGGGAAGCTTACTTTTCTCCCGCAAAACGCTGATCGCTTTCTCGCTCTGCCCGCTTTGTATCCAAACTTCCCCCAGAGCATAGTAGGGTAGCGATTTCTCAGGCGCAAGATTGCTGGCCGTCTGAAAATCCTTTTCCGCTTCGACGATGGAACCCTTCATCACCTGCGTGACTCCGCGCTGAATGTAGAGCCGGTAAGAGTTGGGGATGTAATGAACGCCGACGTCGAGGATTTCCTTACCCAGCGGATAGTTTTCGTACTCCAGGCACAGTCCAGCCAGATCTACGTAATTATCTTCAGCCTGCGGCTCAAGTTGCGTTGCGGTACGGAGCACGTCGAATGCCTGCTGCAATTTTCCAGTTTTTACGTAGGATTCCGACACCAGGTTGTAGAGCTCGGCCTTCTTGTGCCCCTCCTGAACTAGTGCGTTGAAGAGTTCAATTCCTTGTGCATAACTCCCAGCCTTGGTCAGCATGAGCAGCTGGTTGTATCCAGCTGTATAAGGGTCGCTATAGCGCTTGCGGGCTGATGCAAAAAACTCAGCCGCTGGTCGGTAGGCATTCGATGTTCCAAGAAGTAAGCCCGCCTGGAAGCGGTCTTCAGCATCATTTGCCGGCAGCAGTTTCAGCACAGCAATTGCTTCCTCAGTCTGATTCGCGGCAAGCCTGGTTTGCGCATAGTGCAGTATCCAACCTGGCTTTTGAGCAATTTGGCTACGGCCCTTTTCATAATGCGTAAGCGCCGCCGAGGAATCCTTTCGTTCGAAACTGATTTCTCCTAAGTAAAGGTGAACGATGGGATCGTTCGGCACATCTTGCAGGGCCCGGTTGAACTGAGTCTCTGCCTCTTCAAGATGCTGGCCATCGAACTCGTTCACCCCCAGATTCTTACGCGCGGGATAAAAGTGCGGATCAATAGCCAGCGCCTGCTTAAACTGGGTATTGGCTTTTTCAAGCTGACCTGTGCCAGTTAGGGCTATACCGAGCAGATTCAGCGCCTTGAGATTGCGAGGCGACAGGGCAAGCTCTTGATTCAAGGAACGAATGGCCGCCTGGAAATCGTGGCGCTGCACATAAAAAACTGCGCAATCGTAGCGTGTGGCCCCACAGCCGGCAGATTGCGCGGGAAGGAACAGGCGGAATTGGAGGGCGAAAGCTGCGACGGAGACCCGCGTTACACGGCGGAACATGACCTGTATTTTTACAACATACAGCCCGGAGAATTGAAATTGCAATTCTCCGGGCCGCAGTTCTGGGGGTTTAAAACGCTATCCTCAGGGCAAACTGGATGTCCCTGGCCGGATAGGTTGAAGTTGATTTGCCAAAGAATGATGTATTGGCCAAGTCGCCGACCACATTCGTCAGGTTCACCCGGTTAAACACGTTGAAGAACTCGGTCCGGAACTGCAAGTTCGCGCCTTCGTCCCCAATGAACCATGGAATCTTCTGGTTCTTGATGATCGAGAAGTCGGTGTTTGCATATCCGGGACCATGGAATGTATTTCTTCCCAGGTTTCCCTCTTGCCCAAGAGCGGGAGCAGGGAAGTCCGCAGCATTCAACATACCTCGGAGGTAGTCTGAACGGGAAAGACCAGTTTTGGTATTCCCAAAAGATGGAGTGTCCGGCCGATCGATGTTGACACCATCGGCGTTATAGTCGCAGCCGGTGTTGCCGACGACATTACCGCCGGTATCGAACACAGGTTGGAAGGAGCGGCTGCAGGTAACGGAGAACGGCGGCCCACTTTGTAGAATCGTAACGTTAGTGAGCTCCCAGCCTCCGAGTATTTTCCCCGCGACACCGGACTTGGGTGCAGGTACTTGCCAGAGTGTAGTGAATGCCAGTCGATGGCGGACATCGAAGTCTGCCAATCCACGAGACAAAGTGTCGTTATAGGCATCGACGTGTTCGGTGCCATCCAGTTTGCTGGCGAGATCAATGGCTTTTGAGAATGTATAGGCCCCATTAAAGGTTATGCCCCACCCCGCGCGCTTTTTAAGTGCGGCTGTGAGACCGTGGTAGCTGCTGTTTTCATTTGACTGTGCGTAGTCAATGTCGGAAAATCCAGATTGCAGCCCGGTATAAACTCCGTCGTGCTGAATCAAATCTCCGGCGAAGCGATTCAGGTTGTAACGGCTGTAGAGGCGTCGGCCGACAGATCCGATATAGTCAATCTCCGCAACCGTGTTTGTTGACAAGGCGCGTTGCACTCCGAAAAACCAGTTTTCCATGTAGGAAGTTTTCAGGTCCGGATCCACAACAATCACGTTAGCTCGACCATTAAGAAGTCCGTTGTGAGAGTCCAGCCCCGGTTGAAGGCCCGATGGGAATGGGTAGTTGTAGGGCGGATCAGAACTGGTTCCCAATGCGAACAGCGGGAGATTCGAAGGAGTATTCCGGCTGGCTGATCCTTGGGCGAATCTCGGACTATTGGTAAAACCTCCGTCGAAGAGCTGATTGGATGGTCGGTCATAGAAGATTCCAAAACCAGCCCTGACGGACATCTTCCCCACCTTGGTTGGGTCCCACGCGAATGCCAGGCGAGGACTGATTGTGTTCATCGTGTGATTCAAAAGGTGTCTCTGGCATTCCATGACTCCGCTGGCAATTTTGGATTGAAGATCGCCACTGGATCCGCTGGGGAATGTCATGTTGCAGATTCCCTGAGCACCTTGTGCATCAGAAGGGTTGAAGAAGTTTTCGTAGCGTAAACCTGCGTTAATCGTGAGGTTCGGCCTTATCTTCCAGTCATCCTGGACAAATGCCGATATCGAGCCGGTACGAATCAAGCTGTACAGCTTATTCAGACGGTCTCCTGTGACCGGATCAAACCCAAGCTGGCCTTCGCTGTTGGCGAAGTCAGAAGCAAAGTCGAGAACGTTGTTGAATTGAAATGACGGCCGATCAAATACGCGAGAGGACTCGTGATCAGCCCTTTCCCGCTTTAGGCTGCCGCCAAATTTCAGACTGTGTGAACCGTGGGTGAGTGATGCCACATCTCGCCACTCGAAGTTGCTTTGTACGAATGCATTGGGACCCCATCCGGTTTGATACCCTTCGATTCCCGTAACGGTGATGCCGGGAACCTCCGGATGATTGACTTTTGCGTTTCCGTACGGACGAGTGAAAGCAGCACCAAGCTCATTCACGAAATTTCCGCTGGCATGCACCCAGCCCGTCGCAAAGTGCAGGCTGTAGGTAGGTTCAATCGTGTTGAAATCTGGATAGACGAATGGCGACCCGAACAGGACCTGATTTAGGTCCGTGTGATTGTAGGAGCCAAAGATTTTGTCTTTACCGTTGTTGAACGAATGGTCCACGCGAACTGTGTATTGCAAGCCATTTCGAGGCAGACTTGTTGCGTAGAACCCGACTCCGGTGACGTTGAAGTTGCATGGAATGGTCACCGACGAGCCGTTGAAGGGAACGGGCGCGGCGGGATTTCCACTTCCATAGTCGGTACCACAACTCTGCCCGGCCCCAAGAAGCCCGGCTGCGTGGCCGGCATCAACGAACCCTTCCACTGGTGTTATGGATGCCGGGAAATTGCTTGCAACAAATGTGGAAACGTTATCGGGAAAGTTCGTCTTCATGAAGTTAATGAAGTCAGGTGTCAGGATGGAGGAGGGTCGGCCACTGGCTACGCCTGATCTGAGAATATCCATGGAGGCGAACACAAAGGTTTTGTCTTTCCGGATCGGACCACCAAAACTCCACGCTCCTTCATTGCGCCGGAAGACAGGTACACCTGCTTTCTGAAATTCGTTGGCAGCCTGCAGCTTGTTGTCCGTGTGATAGAAACCCAAGGTGCCGTGCCATTTGTTGGATCCCTGCTTGGTGATGATATTGACCAACGCTGCCCCGTTCCGGCCGTATTCAGCAGAGAAGTTGTTTGCCGCAACGCGTATTTCCTGTACGTCCTCGGCATTGGGGTTTATGTTGGTCACGCCGCTGCGCTGACTGGAATCAATAGAAGCAGAATCAATAAGGAAGCTGTTGGATTCCGAGCGCGATCCGTTTGCATTCAAATTGATGCCGTACTCGGGATTAAAAATGTCACCGCTGGCTTGAGCATATGCCTGGCCGCCGCCGCTAGCCAAGCCACTCACGCCTGGCGTCAGGACCACCAAAGTGTAGAAGTTCCGGCCCGACAACGGCAGGTCGTGCACTGCTTTCTCTTCAATTTCACCAGAGACGCGTCCTTGAGAGGTTTCAACAATAGGCGCCTCGCTGCTGACGGTGATCACCGATTCGGTGCCGCCGACCACCATGGTGAGATTCACCGTTCTGGTCTCGGCTACAAGTACACGCACATGCTCCTGAATGATTGTTTTGAAACCCGCACCCGAAGCGTTGATCGTGAACGAAGCTGAAGGCAGTGTAGCGAAATGGTAGTAGCCGGAGTCTGGAGTTTGAATTGTCTGCGTTGCCCCGGTTTCTTCGTTCTTGATGGTGACAGTCGCTCCAGCAACGACCGCTCCAGTAGGATCGCTTACTGTACCTTCAATCCCGCTGGTGTTTTGTGCGAAAACGGTGGAACAGCTAATTAAAACCAAAACTATCGAGCACACCAACAAGACCCGTCTTGGGACCATGGAAACCTCGACGCTGAGGGAATTATGGAGTGACCCCACGTCACTCCGAAGACTGCGCTAGATAACATCACCGCGCACTATGAGTGTCAAACGGGTTTTTCCGAAGCAATCATTTGAGAAAACTGAAGGATCGTTTGGGGGGGGGACAAAAATGAGTGTAATGCATCGCATTTTGTTGCGATTCTGAACAAATTATCGAGTTCAAAATTTTCATTTGTGTATCACTTGAAACCCCGCTTGTGGTCTGGCTTTTGGTCTCTGTGATAGTGTTGTGCTTCTGCGTCGTATTGCCGCGCGCAAGCATAAAACCGATGCTTCTGAGATTTATTCCAAGGGTTCTAGTCAGTCTGGTTATGAGTTTGGTACTTGCGACCAGCTCGCTTGGGCAAACTTCCGAGAGCGCTACACCCGCCGTCCATATTGATTTTCGCGATGTGGCCGCTGATGCCGGTCTGACCGCCGTCAATGTCTCCGGTGACGCAGACAACAAACGCTACATTCTTGAGACGACCGGTGATGGTGTGGCCATCTTTGATTTTGACAACGATGGCCTGATGGATATTTTCATGCCAAATGCCACCACGATGGATGGAAAAGGACGTGGCGAAAAATCCACGAGTCACCTTTATCACAACCTCGGCAATTTGCACTTCGAAGATGTAACCGCAAAGGCGGGATTGGGAAAGGTCGGATGGGGACAAGGAGTGTGCGCTGCGGACTTTGACAATGACGGCTATACCGATCTCTTCGTGACTTATTACGGTCACAGTGTGCTTTATCACAACGAAAGAAATGGCACTTTTAAGGATGTGACCGAAGCTGCGGGGCTTAAATCCGACGCCGTCCGCTGGGACACTGGCTGTTCATTTGTGGACTACGACCTTGATGGCAATCTTGATTTGGTCGTAACCACCTATCTTGAATTTGATCGCGACAAGATTCCCGAACCTGGTTCTGGCGGATATTGCCAATGGAAAGGCATGCCCGTCATGTGCGGCCCGCGGGGTCTTCCTCCCGGACGAACTTTTCTCTTCCATAACGACGGACATGGAAAATTCACCGATGTTTCAGTGCCCAGCGGTGTCAGCAAACCAAATGGTTGCTACAGCTTCACAGTGCTCGCCTCCGACTTCGATAACGATGGCTACCCGGACTTATATGTGGCTTGTGACTCGCGGCCCAGTTTGCTCTTTCACAATTTGAAAAACAGCACCTTCGAAGAAGTGGGCGTCTCAGCCGGTGTTGCGTTAAGCGACGCCGGTCAGGAACAAGCCGGGATGGGAGTTGCGGTCTCTGATTATGATGAGGATGGATTTGTAGACATTGCCAAGACCAATTTCAGTGATGATGTTCCCAACCTTTATCACAACAATGGGGATGATACGTTTACAGACCGCGTCTATGAATCTGGACTCGGTGCCCACACTCAATATTTAGGATGGGGCATTCATTTTCTCGACATAGATAATGATGGCCGCAAAGATATTCTCGCAGTCAACGGGCATGTCTACCCGGAAGTTGAACGAGGACCGTTAAATTACAAATATCGTCAGCCGAGATTGCTCTATTGGAATGTAGGCAACAACAAATTCAAAGATTTTTCCAACAACTCCGGTCCGGGGATCTCCGAGCCCTGGGCATCGCGAGGTTCAGCTGTAGGAGACTTGGATAATGACGGCTCCCTCGAAGTGGTCATCAACAACCTGGACGGCCGGCCCTCGCTGCTGAAAAACTTCGGCACCAGGAAAAATTGGCTGCTGATTCGCTGCGTCGGCGTCAAAGCAAACCATGATGCTGTAGGCGCTCGAGTTTTTGTTTATGTTGGCAACCGCAGAATTTCCGGCGAAGTGCAGACTGGTTCCAGCTTTCTCTCACAAAATGATCCCCGAATCCACATCGGCCTTGCCGATGAGCCCACCTATGACCACATTGAAGTGCAATGGCCGGGTGGGCAGCGCGAAAGCTTTCCCGGAGGCAAGGCCAATCAAATGTTGACGTTCACCCAAGGCAAAGGCTCCGTCGTAAAGACTCAACCTGCTGCCGCCAATCAGTAACCAGTTTTAACCCTTTCACAGTTATGGACTAGGCTCCAGCACGAGTTTCTGTACACGCCAGTTCAATAGTTCGCCAACAAATAATTCATTTTCTGAGGGGCAGGCGATCTCGTGGATCCAACCAAACTGGCCCAACTGTTTGCCTGATTCGCCAAAAACGCCGAGAACCTTTCCATCCAGACTTAGTTTATAAATCCTTCCTGGATATCCATCCGAAGTAAATAGGACCTGGTGAGGCGGAGGAGTGATGCAAACCGCCCACGGTGCACCGGGTGCCATGGTTTGTGTTCCCCGGATCGGTAATTCAGGCTTATTTCCGATTGCGGGCTCTGCATTGGGATCGAAAGGAACATCAATCACAATCTGCCGTAGAAATTTGCCGTTGCCATCGAACACCTGTATACGTCGATTGCCGCGATCAGCGACATAGACATTTCCATTTGCATCCACGGCAATGCTGTGGGGCGTATTCAGTTGTCCGGGTTGATCTCCCGGCTCACCCCACGACTTCAGCCACTTACCATTCTTATCCACTTTGGCGATGCGCGAATTAACGTAGCCGTCGCTGATGTAAGTGTTGCCTTCCGCATCCCATGCCATGTCCGTCACCTGCCGGAACATTCCGTCAACCGGAGGTAGTGGCGGCTTCGGATGCTTTAAGGGTTCAGTCCCCTCATCGGAAGCTTCCAGCTTGCGGCCAAATACCATAACCACACGGCCCTCAGGATCAAACTTGATCACCATATCCGAACCTTTGTCAGCCACCCATACATTGTCCTGGCTATCAACCTTCACCGAATGTGCAAATGACCAGGCATAAAGGTTATGACCAATTTCCCGAAGAAAACTACCGTCTGGGTTAAATTCGAGAAGCTGTGCGGCACTCGCTCCATATGCCGGGCCCGTGGTGTTCCCACGCGAGAAAACGAATATGTGTCTCTTTGAGTTCACTGCAACGCCCACGACCTCGCCTAAATACAAATCGGAAGGGAGTTTCAAAAAGTTTGGCACTGAACGATAGTGCATTTGCGGAACAGGCGACTGCTGACCGGGCAGAAACATCGTCAGAGAAACAAACAGAACCAGGGAGCAAACTTTCATTGGGCCTCGCTTGTAAGAAATTGATTCTATACAAGGGCAAGATTAAATCCTACGATTCATGTCAATTGAGAAATTCTCGTGATTTGGTTTAGACATACTTGAATCCAAAAATCAGAAACCAATGCTATATTCCCCTGCGGTTGACCAATTCTGTTCCAACCATCGGAGAAAGCGAAATGTCAATCACGCGGCGTACTCTATGTAACTTGCTTCCTGCGCTTGTTCCTCTTGCGCTCGAGCTTCCTGCGCTAGCGGACAACGATCATGCGATCCCTTCGGGTGCCTTTACGTTCGATAAGGCTCCCATGCACCTAGCTAACAACAATGCGCAAATCCGATTGATGCTACGAGGCAAGCTGGTCACCGGCGAGGCTATTGAAATCCATCAGACAACACTTCCGCCCGGTGGTGCTCCGACTGCAACCACGCACCATCATCCTCATTCAGAAATGTGGTTAATTCGTGAGGGAGTCATTGAGCTGACGGTGGGCAGCAAGAAATACCGGTTAGAGCCTGGCTCTGTGGGATTTGTGAACTCAAATGAAGAACATGGCATTCGAAATGTAGGCACAGTTCCCGCGCAATATTTCGTTATCGCTGTCGGACCGGGTGCTGAGGTTCTAGAATAGAGATTGCCTTTGATGTGAAGGCAAGCGATCACTTCAGTTTAGTTACTCTCAAGATGCAATTTAGTTTTTACGCTTTGACACTATAATCGATAGTTTCTATAGTTTGCGCGGCATACAGCGCACATTACTGTGAGGTGAGACACATAATGACGAAAGTATTGTTGCTTTTTTTGTTCGCACTAGCAATACCAATTCTGACCGCAGAAGAAACTATGCCACAAGGATTCGAGCACTGGACAGCAGATTCACTCAAACAGCTTGATCAAACACTCCACAGCGAAGCCGATGCAAATGCTAATCATATGTCTGTACGTCGGCTTGGCGACTTCGCCAATGACACCTTCATGCTCTCGCGACGGCAGGCGGATGGCATCGCCGAATGGCACGAAAACCAGGTCGATGTATTCTTCGTCCAATCAGGTTCGGCAACATTGCTGGTCGGCGGTACCTTGGTAGGCGCCGAGCTGGTTGAACCGCACGAGAAACGTAAAGGCACCATCCAGGGTGGCGTCCGGCGAAAGCTATCTGCCGGCGACGTTGTGCGCATTCCTCCGCAAGTGCCACATCAGATATTGCTCGATGGTTCCAAAGACTTTACTTATTTTGTGGTCAAGGTAAAAGGCTACTAGGGCACATCTCGCTCCACGCCTAGTGCAATACCCTGAGGTCTTTAAAACGTGCGGTTGTCCGGGCATCGGCGATATGTGATGTTGCGGCCAAGCCAAGATAAATAGTTGCGGTCAGGTCCATCGAATACGAACCGTACTCTTTCCAGGTTTTGCCGTCATTACTGACGAATCCTGTGAATTGGTTCCGCACTCGTTTCAGACGAACCCACACATTGGGAAAGTCGACCGGAAACATTGGGGAGCCGGGATTTTGCGGTGGGTAGATTGCATGACTCTCCGCACCTTTCTTTTCCCGGTATTGAAACTCGTAGGCGCTTGAATTATTGTGCCGCGGCCGATTGTCGGGAAACGCCAGAAAGAAAATATGACGGCTGTCGGAAGAAAGATCTTCGCGGGCCATGAGTCCGGCTCTCGCATAGAGGTGTGGAGCTGTCAAGCTTTCTAAACGTGTAGCAACATCGAAATCACCGCTTTGTTTCTGATAAACGAAGTGAAATTCATCGGCCATACCCCAAATGTCTTTGCCGCCCGCAATTATTTCTACTCCGCCGTCGATGGCTCTGGTTGAACCAGGCGTTAAGGGGTTGCCGATGTCAGAGCTCTCGAATGGATGACTCCAGCCCTTTAAGATAGAAGCCGGTAACGTGACAATTGGTTTTCCATCGGCTGCAGTGCACGCAAGAGAGGGGCCAATGAAAAAAGTGACTAAAAGCAAAATGCTCGTTAAGAGTATGCGTGATTTCATTTATCCTTTTCCACGATGGTAGTGTTCGGTGTGCATTTTTACACGACATTTGACGAGAGCAATCCCGGATTTTTATGAGGTTTTGTTTTAGTTTTTCTCGATGAGGCAATTCATTCTTATAAGGACATTCGACAGGAGAATCCAATGCGAGATGCGAGGGTGAAAGCCTTAATAATATTGATCGCCATGTTTTCAGCGATTGGTGCTTCCGCGCAAATGCCAAATCCATATGGCCCGCCGATCAATTTGGAAGATGCAAAGAAGGTGGCCGCAGCAGCAGCTGCCGAGGCTCGCAAAAATAACTGGACGATGGCGATCGCCGTAGTTGATCCAGCAGGTACGCTGGTTTATTACGAAAAAATGGACAGCACACAAGTTGGAAGCGCCGATGTCGCCATCGAAAAAGCCAAGACTGCCGCTCGCTTTAAGCGGCCGAGCAAAGCATTTCAGGATGCCGTCGCCGGTGGCGGCGTCGGACTCAGGGTTCTCCAGCTCCCAGGTGCAGTTCCGCTCGAGGGAGGCATTCCGTTAGTGGTGGAGGGACGAATTGTAGGAGCAGTGGGAGTTTCCGGCGACAGCTCGGACCACGATGGATTGTGCGCGCAAGCTGGAGCAAGTATTTTGAAATAGTGGACCTCGGACCAGATTTCCACCGCCTGCCCCTCTGTCCGTTTGGGTCCTAGGCCCCTAGTAGCGGCTTACTCCGTTGTCCATTCCCAAGCACGGCAATCCTTGATATGCGGCTGCACCGGAATGTCTCTGAAGCAACAAATTCGCGCAGGAAATCGCTCACGGGTCCAAAACTAAAACGTTGCTTTGGCTTAGTAAAATACGAGCCACTTGGCCCAACCTTTCGGGATTTCAAAGACTGGGAGGCCCGCCTAACTCCAAAGCCGGTCCCAAGACCTCTCCTGGTCCCACTGCGGAGTAGGCTCAAAATACCCCGTCCCCGGAGCCAAGTGTTGCCTTACCACATCATCATTCAAAGTCACGCCCAACCCCGGTCGCTCGGGAACATCAATCCACCCATGTTTGACGAGAGGCGTACTCGTGTACTCCTGCACCATCGATGACCACCATGGCACATCCAGCGAGTGATTTTCCAGTGCCAGAAAATTCTGTGTAGCCGCCGCGCAATGCACATTCGCCATGCAGCTCACAGGAGTGCCGGCAAAGTGCATGGCCATCGGCACGCCATACTCCTCAGCCATGTCCCCAATCTTGTGAGTTTCGAGAATCCCGCCCGACGTCGCCAGATCAGGATGAATCTTGCTCACGGCACGTTTCTCGCACAACACCTTAAACGGCTCCTTCAGATAAATGTCTTCTCCAGTAAGAACCGGAGTAGGCGACTCATCCGAAATTTGCTTCAGCAGATCGGTATAAGTCCACGGAATCACATCCTCAATCCACGATAGGTTGTACTTCTCGTAAGCCTTGCCCAGCCGAATAATCGACTTCACCCCCAGATGCCCGAGGTGATCCATGGATAACGGGATCTCCATTCCCACCGCGTCCCGCACAGCAGCCACATACTGCTCAAGCATGGCGATTCCTTTGTCGGTGACCTCCATTGCTAAAAAAGGATGAGGCAGTTGACTCTGTTCCCACTCACTCAAATTGGAAGGCCCGGTGACAGTACCAGGAGTATCGGACACCATCTCGATGCCAAGGTCCATCTTCAGCCAGGTAATTCCCATGCTTTCCTTGCGTTCTTTCATACGCTGTGCATAAACCTTGGGATCTTTCGACTCGGTCGTATCCGCATAAACCCGAATCTTGTCACGAAATTTGCCGCCGCCCACCATCATGTAAGCGGGAGTGTTGTAAACTTTGCCCGCAATGTCCCACAGCGCCATTTCCACCGCACAAACGCCACCACCCTGCCGCGCGTGGCCGCCAAACTGTTTGATCTTGCGGAAAATTCTGTCGAGTTGCAGCGGATTCTCTCCCACAATACGGTTCTTGAGAAAAAGTGCATAAGTAGCGCTGGCCCCGTCGCGCACCTCGCCTAGCCCATACACTCCCTGATTGGTATCAATCCGAACAATCGGACAAGGGCTGGGACCCGGTTTCACCACCGTAGCCACGCGCATATCTGTAATCTTCAGCGTCGACGGACTCGAATTTGTATTCACCGCCATGGGATACGCTTCCGCCGAATCGCCAAGCAGTAAGCTACCGCCCAGCGCCAAAGCAGAAGTTTTCAGAAGATTGCGACGATCCAGACCATCACAGACGTTCTTATTCATCGCTGTGCTCCTAGGAATGTACAGAATGATTACCGCTACAAGCGACCAAACTTCTTCACAGCTTCTACAATCGACTTGAGTCTCTCGATGTATCCGTACATCGAGTGTTCTTTATAGTCCAACTCCTGCGCCGCTGCCAAAACCTCAGCGGCCTTGGCGCGTGGAACAATGACGACTCCATCCGAATCGGCGGCAACGATGTCCCCGGCTTCAACGTGTATGCCGTCACAGATCACAGGAATATTCGATCCGGCGAACCGATAGTGCCCAACAGAAGTAGAAGGCACGACCCCGGTTGAAAAAACAGGGAACGCGATTTTTTGGAGATAAGAAACATCACGCACGCCGCCATCAATAAGAGCACCGGAAAAACCGCGCGCTGCCATGGCGGTCCCCATCAATCCGCCCATGCCGGCAATGTCGGCTCCATCTTCAACCACCATGACATAAACAGAGTTGGGTGCCCCCTGATCAATGGCGGTCAGCATTCCAGTCAACGCATCCGGATCTTTATTTTCCTCTTTCTTCAACTTCACCGTAAGCGCAAACCCGGCAAACTTGGAAGTGAAAATCGGCCGCATGCGATGCGAAAGATACATCCGCTGCCCGGTGATCTTCTCGAGAGCATCCGACACCGAGGCAACTTCTGTGTGTCGGTATCCTTCCAAAAGAGCCCCGTCGCTAGTGTCCGGAGGCTGAGAGAAAGCCCGCGGAGCTGAAATTGAATAAACACCCACCGCGACAGCAGCCACCAACAACCCAGCCAGAACGGCAACCACTCGTCGAAAAATAGAACTACGAAAAAGGTTCGTCATCAAGCTCTCCCGGAATTACGCTGCGGCAAAGATTGTAAGCCCATCGGCAACGTTCGTGTTTGACAAATCATCTTTGATTTGAGAGTTTACGAGGCGCGATCCACGACCAATTTATTTTGCAGTCGGAGGCAAGCAATGTACAGGTTTCAAAAACTAGCCGCCATCCTGGCCATAATCGCGACCGGCGCAATCATCCCACTCCCAAAAGCAGGCGCACAACTGATCTCATTTTCCAAACAAGATCTGATCGACTACACCAGCCAAAATCCCTTCGACCGCCTGCCTGACGGTCGGCCGAAAGTCCCAGACAATCTGATCGAACAGGCCAAGGGGCTCTCATCGGAAGAGGTGTGGGCCGTGCTCCAAGCGAAAAATTACAACCACCAATACGCCGATGGCTTCATGGTCCTCCACCCGGGAAAAACCATGGTCGGCCGCGCCTTCACCGTGCAATTCATGCCCGTGCGCGAAGATGTCGACGATGTCGCCAAAGCTAAAGCAAAAGAACGTGGAATCCCGCGCCTGATGAATCAAACCGCAATCGACATGCTCCAACCCGGAGACGTGCTGGTGGTCGACCTCTTCGGCAAAAAGGTGAATGGCACCATCGTCGGCGACAACCTCTTCTATTACGTAATGAAAGCCACCCACGGCGGCGGCCTGGTGGTAGACGGCAGCATCCGTGACCTCGACGGCCTCTCTGAAATCGATATGCCGGGATATTTTAAAAATGTCGATCCCACACCGATCGGAAATGTAATGCTCACCGGAATTAACCTCCCGGTTCGCATCGGCGGCGTCACCGTAATGCCCGGAGACTTGGTTGTAGGCGACCGCGAAGGCGTCTACTTCATCCCGCCGCAATTCGTAAAGGAAGTTCTCGACCGCGCCGACGAGACCCACATTCACGACGAGTGGACAAAGAAGAAATTCGACGAGGGCAGATACAAATCGAGCGAAATCTACGGCTCGCCCAGCGACCCAAAGCTAAAGCAGGAATATGAGGAATATTTAAAACGGCGCCTCGACGAAATTCACAAACAAAGAAATGCCAAATAGAGAGGAACTATGAACGACAAAAACGAAATCACCCGCCGTGGATTCATGACCCGAGTAGGCGGGGGCCTGCTGGCAGCCAACCTAGCCGGAACTCTGCTAAAAGTTGAAGCCTTGGCGCAGCGAGTCCCCGATCCGCCGGGAAAGAAATTGGGTTGGGCCATCGTCGGCCTTGGCAGTCTTGCGATCAACCAAATCCTGCCCGCCTTCGCCCGCTGCGAAAAATCTAAGGTAGTGGCATTCGTGAGCGGCCACCCCGACAAGGCCAACAAGCTGGCCCTTCGCTACGGAGTCGATGCGAAAAACATCTACAACTACCAGAACTACGACTCCATCAAAGACAACCCCGAGGTAGACATCATCTACATCGTGCTGCCGAACGGCATGCACGCCGAATACACAATCCGCGGACTTCAGGCAGGAAAGCACGTGCTGTGCGAGAAGCCCATGGCCAACACGCCGGAAGATTGCCAGCAGATGATCGACGCTGGCAAAAAAGCCAACCGCAAGCTCATGGTTGCCTATCGTTGCCGCTACGAACCCTTCAACCAAGAAGCCATCCGCCTGGCCCGCTCTAAAGAATTAGGGCCAGTCAAAGTCATCACCGCCGACAATGGCTGGAATGCCAGTGACCCGAACATGTGGCGCCTAAACAAAAAAATGGCCGGCGGTGGTTGTCTGATGGATATCGGCATCTACGCTTTGCAATCCGCTCGTTACATCTCAGGCGAAGAGCCGGTAGAAATCAACGCCATGACCTACAGTACTCCCGGCGATCCCCGTTTTAGGGAAGTAGAAGAAACCATCAACTTCCAACTGCGGTTCCCCAGCGGAGTCCTCGCCAACTGCACCTCCAGTTACGGCTACTCCTCGCAAAGTCACACACGCGTGATTTGCACTAACGGCTGGTACGAAATGGATCCTGCCACTATCTATGATGGGCTTCGTTTATATGTTCATCGCAACAATCTTTCGGAAGAAGTGAACCTTCCGGCAAAGGACCACTTCACGCTGGAGATGGACCACATGTCCGATTGCGTGATGAACAACCAAGAGCCGCGTACTCCAGGCGAAGAAGGCCTGCGTGACATGAAACTCATCGCGGCAATTTACGAAGCAGCGAGGACGAATAAAACTCTAAAGGTTTAAAGACAGCTAAAATCAAGAGATGACTGAAAGCCCAGGCCACACTCTCAACCTGAAAGTGTGGCTTTGCTTTTGCTTGTTAGTCCCTGCCTCTATATCGGCTGCCGCGAACAACACGTCGAACGCTCAGCAGATCTACCGACAAAACTGTGCTTCCTGCCATGATGCACCGAGCATCTCACGGATCCCCAAATTATCCTCTTTGCGGCGAATGTCGGCGGAATCCGTCCTGCAATCTCTGAAGCACGGCCCGATGAAGCCCCAAGCCGAAAAATTAACTCCAGCTCAAAAACGCGCGGTGGCTGAATATGTGAGTGGGAAAAACTTCCACGCCGGTGCCAGTTCTCACGTAGCAGGGAAGTGTTCTTCAACCGAAGCCCATGAAGCTGTGTCGGATCTCGGCTGGAACGGTTGGGGAGCAAACCTAACCAATACACGCTTTCAATCACAACAGTCCAGCCAGCTCTCGGCAGCCGATGTTTCAAAGCTAAAACTGCGCTGGACTTTCGCATTCCCCGAGCAGAGCAGGATGGCCGCACAACCTGCGATAAGCGGCAATCGCCTCTACATCGGCAGTGCGGACGGCAACATCTATTCTCTGAACGTCGACACCGGCTGTGTCTATTGGAAGTCGCATCTAGAAGCAGGGATTCGCGCAGCTCCCAGCCTAATAACGTCAAAAGATCAAAGGCTGGCAATATTCGCCGACCTCGCAGCGAACGTTTACGCTTTCGATGCCAATACCGGCAAACGAATCTGGCAGAAGAAAGTGGAAGAATTTCCCGGGGCCCGCATCAGCGGCTCACCGCAAGTCTACGAAAATACAATCTACGTCCCGGTTTCCTCAGTCGAGGAAAACACCAGCTACGACGCAAAATATGAATGTTGCCGTTTCCGCGGCAGCATGGTTGCGCTCGGTTTGAGTAACGGCCAGCAAATCTGGAAGACCTACACCATCCCCGATCCGCCCGAAAAAACAAAAATCAATCGCAACGGAACTCAACTCTGGGGTCCTTCAGGGGTTGGCGTGTGGTCGCCTCCCACGCTCGATCCAGATCACAATCGCCTTTACATCACTAGCGGCAATAATTATTCCGAGCCTGCAACATCTACCAGCGATGCCATCCTCGCGCTCGACATGAAGACCGGAAAAATAATCTGGTCGCGCCAAATCACTGCTAAAGATATTTACAACGGAAATTGCGAAACCAAGGGCAAACTAAACTGTTCCTCTGGTCCCGGCCCAGATTCAGACTTCGGCGGACCGCCAATCCTGCTGATATTGCCATCAGGCCAGCGCCTCTTAATAGCTAGTCAAAAATCATCGGTCGTCACAGCCGTTGATCCGGACCACGAAGGAGAAATAATCTGGCAAACGCGCATCGGCCAAGGCGGCCCGTTGGGCGGAATCGAATGGGGCTCCTCTGCCGACGCCGATCACATCTACGCGCCCCTCTCCGATACCACGCTAATCCCCCAAAAAAATGATGACCCGGATCTTAATCCCAACAAGGGCGGTGGCGTCTTCGCTCTGGATTTAGCAACCGGGAAAGTTGCGTGGCACACGCCGCCGTTGTCTGCCTGCGCAGGCCGCCAACATTGCGGCCCCGCAAATTCCGCGCCGCCAACAGCAATCCCCGGCGCAGTCTTTGCCGGCGCAGTCGATGGTCACATCCGCGCCTATTCCACAAAAGACGGCCACATCCTCTGGGACTACAACACTGCCCGCGCATATCGAGCAGTCAACGGTGTAGCAAATGCCAGAGGTGGATCCATCGACTCCGCAGGCCCGGTAGTCGCCGCAGGAAGGTTATTTGTGGTTTCCGGTTATCCGCTATGGGGGGGCCAACCCGGCAACGTGCTGTTAATGTTCTCTGCAGAGGAAAACTAAATCAGGCAAACGTGAATGCCTGACGCATAACGATGCCAGACTTCTTGTTGTCCCTGGGAGGTTCTGTGACCGGTGGGGCGCCAAAGAACGTGTGACCATCAATTAGGTACTCAATGGCACGAATCAGGTCCCGTGCAGCCTGTGCTTTCAAAACGTAACCGTGTGCTCCCGAGTCCCGCGCTTCCGCTTCCAGGAGTCCGGACTCGTGCATGGTGAACATCAGGATCCGCGTGTCCGTTCCGGCACGTGTAACTTTCTTCGCCGCTTCCAAGCCACTCAGCTTGGGCATGGTGATATCCAGCACCACCACATCCGGTTTCAGCCGCTGAATCATCTCCACAGCTTCTTCACCGTTCCGCGCCTCACCGCAAATTTCCCAGGGACGCCCTGACCGTGACACCAGCGTACGAATCCCTTCGAGTACAATGTCATGGTCATCAGCCAGCAGAATTCGAATCGCCATCAGAGTTATCCTTAATCGTTCGATGTAAAAGGATGTGTGTCGATGGCCGAGTCCGAATTGACTAATGCCGGGACTGGCTCTACGACGGGAAAACCGGCGGTGACTACTGTACCACTTTTTGAGGAAGAAATTTCAAGTTCTCCGCCGAGCTGTCGTATGCGTTCGTTCATTCCACGCAACCCGACTCCCATGGAACCAATCCAGCTTCGGTTTGACTGGGCCAGCAATTCAGGCGGAATGCCCTTGCCTTTGTCTGCGATCTCGAGCAAAACTCTCCCTTTTTTCCGGCTAAGGCGTATGTCCGCAGTCGCACTTCCCGAATGGCGATGAACGTTGGTCAGGCTTTCCTGCAATATCCGGAACAACGCCAGCTCGACTTCCCGCCCTAGTCGTGTGAACTCAGAGTCCGCTTCAAAAGTCGTCTTGATATTGCTACGCTTCGAGAAGCCATCCAGGTACCAGGGGATGGCCGATTTCAAGCCAACTTCTTCGAGCATTGGAGGATACAAGAGATAAGAAATAGTCCGGACTTCTTTAATGGAGTCTTCGACCAACCGGATGCATCGCCCAACCTGTTCGTCAGCTTGGTCATTACCTACTAGGTCCGCCTCCAGAGAATCCAGGTTCATTTTCACCATGGCCAGATACTGGCCCAGACTGTCGTGCAACTCGCGCCCGATGCGCCGCCTTTCCTCATCCTGCGTTTTCAGTAAGTGAAGAGAGAGTTCTCGCAGAGACTTCTCCGAACCGGCCAATCTTTCTTGTGCTGATAAACGCTCTTTTGCTTCAGCCGCCAGTTCTGTGTTGGCCCGTTGCAGGTTCTCCTGCGCCCGCATCCGTTCGGTGAAATCGCGCGTAATCTTGGAAAAACCGATCAGCTTGCCTTTTTCATCTTTGATCGAGGTAAGCACAACGCTGGCCCAAAACTGCGAGCCGTCTTTGCGCAGGCGCCAGGCTTCGCACTCAAACTGGCCCTTTCGTTCCGCAATTTGCAATTCTTCAAGCGGTTTCCCTGCCACGCGGTCCTGCTCGGTGAAGAAAATGGAAAAATGCTGGCCGATGATCTCCGATGCGTAATATCCATTGATACGCTGTGCTCCACGGTTCCAGCTGGTAACCTCTCCTTCGGGATCGAGCACGCAAATCGCATAATCCTGCACAGCGTCAACAAACAAACGAAAGCGCTCCTGGTCCTGGCGCATCACCACTTCGCGCTGAAAAGCGTTATGAGCAATTTTCTCTGCTTCCTCGCGGGCATGAAGTTCATTCGTCAGCAGCCGGTAATGGAGGTACAGCAGCAGAATGGCAAAGACAAAGCTGAGGACGACGGCCAGGCTCGCAATAAAAAACTGCCTTTGTGCTGCGAGTGTCCGTTGTAAAAGCAGCTTTAATTCCTCGGAACGAATTGCTTCTCCCACAGCCGCGCTTTGCGATGACAAGTTCAAGCTCTGCTCTAACAATTCGGGGACATCGACCACTTTGCCCTGGGACTTGTCGGCGACCGCAGTCTCCCATTCCTTGAGGCGTGCCTTGGTCACAGCTTCCAGCTGATCGCAGTTGTCCTTCTGGATTTTGTTGTCCCGGACCAGCCAGCGTAGACGCGTAATTTCCGTGGGAATGCGCGCGATGCCGGCACGGTAGGCAGTCAACTCGGCATCCGACCCTGACATCAAGTAGCTCATACGGGCTCGCGCGGCAGAACTCATGCTGGATTCCAAGTCTCCGACAGCCGCACGCACTTCCTGGCTATGGGCTACCCACCGCTCACTGGCACGCATTGAGGAAAACGAAACATAGGTAGCAATACCGCAGATACCGAGCAAAATGATGGCCGACACAAAAGCCCGGTTTGCCCTGGTACGTGGTGTCATCAAGTGCTTCCTGGCACGCAAAGGCGTGCTGATTTGCCTGCGGAATTAGAAGTGAGGCAATATCTATATGCTAAACGCTTTTAATTGTGCATGATGCGAAATCACGCACAAATACAGCATTTACCGGATAACGGACTGGTAAACCGAAAACAGGATTTAGTATTTCACAATCGCGGTAAACGATTTCGGATCCAAACTGGCCCCGCCCACCAGAGCCCCATCTATCTCTTCCTGTGCCATAAGTGCTTTGGCATTCTCCGGTTTAACCGATCCACCATAAAGAATCCGCAGTTGATCCGCAAACTCCTGCCCGAAAGCTTTCGACGCTTCTCCGCGAATAATCACGTGAGCATCCGCCGCCATCTCGGGCGTAGCCGTCTTTCCCGTGCCGATAGCCCAAACCGGCTCGTAGGCAACCACCAGCTTCCCCGCCTTCTTCCCGGAAATCGCATGAAAGGCGCGCAGGCACTGCCGCCGGAGAACATCTTCGGTCAGATTGGCTTCACGTTCTTCGAGCACTTCGCCAACGCAAACAATGGGAGTAAGCTCAGCATCCAACGCACTCTTCAACTTCACGTTGACCGTATCGTCAGTTTCTCCAAAATACTGCCGCCGCTCGGAGTGTCCGATGATTACATGCGTGCAACCGACGGCAAGCAACATACCAGCGGAAGTTTCTCCGGTGAAGGCACCTTCTTTCTCCCAATGCATGTTCTGCCCCCCAATGGCGACATTCGATCCCTTCGCCACAGCGGCAGCGGTAGGCAAGCAAACAAACGGCGTGCAGACAGCGATCTCATCGCGATTGTGGTCCGCCACCATCGGCAAAAAATCCCGAAAGAAAGCCTGTGTCTGCTCCGGAGTCTTGTACATCTTCCAATTTGCCGCCATCAATTTCCTGCGAGCCATAGTGTCCTTTCTGAGAAACCGAGAACTGGGAACCGTGAACCGATTACTTATCCGTCAAAGCCTCAACCCCAGGCAATTTCTTACCTTCAAGAAATTCCAGTGAAGCCCCACCACCGGTAGAAATATGAGTGATCTGGTCCGCCACGCCCGCCTTGTGCACAGCAGCAACCGAATCCCCGCCGCCCACAATCGAAGTAGCGCTCTTATTTCCCGCAACCACTTGCGCAATCTTGAACGTCCCCTTGGCAAAATTGGGAAATTCAAACACACCCATAGGCCCATTCCAAACAATGGTGCGAGCCTTGGCAATCTCCGCGGAGAAGGCAGCAACGCTTTGAGGCCCAATATCAAAAGCCATTTTGTCCGCAGGAATGGTCTGCCCAACGCCCACTGGCTCCGGCGTGGCCGCAGCATCAAACTTGTCGGCCACCACGTGATCCGCCGGGAGCAGGAACTTCACATGGCGATCTTTCGCCTGTTTCAAAAGCTGCTTCGCCAGGTCAATTTTGTCATTCTCAACCAGCGACTTGCCAATCTCCTGCCCCTGTGCCTTAAGAAAGGTGTAAGCCATCCCGCCGCCGATGATCAAAGCATCCACTTTGGTCAACAGGTTCTGAATGACAGCGATCTTGTCACTAACTTTTGCTCCGCCAAGAATCGCCACGAATGGCTTTTCCGGATTCGACAAAGCCTTGCCCATGTAGTCGAGTTCCTTCTGCATAAGCAATCCAGCCGCCGATTTCTTCACGAACTTAGTGATCCCAGCGGTAGAAGCATGGGCCCGATGCGCTGTTCCAAAAGCATCATTCACATAAAAATCCGCCAGACTAGCCAACTGTTTGGCGAAATTTTCGTCGTTCGCTTCCTCTTCTGGATGAAAGCGCAAGTTCTCCAAAAGCAGCGTCTGATGCTTTTCCAGCTTGGTCGCCATTTCGGTAGCTTCCGGCCCCACACACTCCGGACAGAATCCAACATTCTCCGAGAGAGAATATTCCTTATCCAGCAGCATGCGCAGGCGCTCAGCGACCGGCTTCAAACTCATCTTCGGATTTGGTTTCCCCTTCGGTCGCCCAAGGTGCGAAGCCAAAATCAACCGCGCCCCCTGCTTCAACGCATATTCAATGGTAGGCAGAGTCTCGCGGATACGGGTCTCGTCGGTAACCAGTCCATCTTCCAACGGCACATTGAAATCAACCCGCATAAAGACGCGCTTATCGTGCAACGGCAAATCGCGAATAGAAAGTTTTGACATGGGAGTTCCTAAGAATGATGGGGTGGCCCACTCAAGCCCGAGTTTGGCTTGAGTGGGGATTCCCAACTGTTAATTA
>Ga0207689_10000088_pt1 | contig 74315 bp, 63 predicted proteins | sample KBSMisM52_FD_184312 | JGI IMG/M metagenome (GOLD analysis project Ga0207689, IMG submission 184312) | Miscanthus rhizosphere microbial communities from Kellogg Biological Station, Michigan, USA - KBS Miscanthus M5-2 (SPAdes) (version 2) | ecosystem: Host-associated > Plants > Roots >...
TTCTGACATCTTGGCACGTGCGGTGTAGTCCTGGTACGCCGGCAACGCAACCGCTGCCAGAATACCGATGATCGCGACTACGATCATCAGTTCGATAAGAGTGAAACCCTTTTGTATTTGCTTCACAGAAATCTCCTAGTGGATTGCGGGCGAAACATCCGGCCGTATGCTCCCTGGCGCAATCGCTATGCCAGAGTGACGCCTTCGACCTAGGTACACCCTCAAGTCCATGCCTTGTTGAGATTAATTTACGAAGACAAGGAGACAATGCGACTTCGTTTTAACCTCTGACCAAGCACTTCGGACCCTGTTTGTGACATTACCTGACAATATGTGTCAGGGCGACAAAGCGGCATAGCCTCATGAAACAAGACGTTTTTCCGAGTCGGTTCTGCTAAATGTAGGTCCTGTCGAGGACTTGAGGCTTTTACCAACCAACGGTGTGCACCCCTTGCAATCATCAGCCCCTCGCCACTCGCTGGCGGCGAAACGGCGAAGCCACTCCAGAAGTTAATGAGCGCCTCGAATGTTTCGGCGGCGGTCGGAGAGAAAAGTAGGAATAACTGCCATTGGTGTCGAACTCGTGAAAAACTCGACAGTCCTTTAACTCCACGGGCGCGGGCAGCGGTTGGACAGATGCTGTGATCCTCATTCCCGAACCCGAAATCTACGACACGACGGCGTCCAGTCAGGCGCTGGACTTTTAGACCGAACTTCTCCGGTACCCTATAGTCCGGGGGAATCACGATGAGGGCACGATCATACTGTTTTTCCCGTTTCGTCAAGCCCTGACACATAGCTAAAAATAACTTCACGGCGTGGTCTACTCTCGCTTTCTTGGTAAAATTATTTCCTGCTCAATATGACATGGGGGTGCCATGGAGAGCTTGCTGTATGACTTTTCCTGGGATGCGTTCATTGACCAAGTGAACATGCTTCCCTCAATCATTCTGGCGGTGACAGCCATTTCCATTGTTTGGCTAGGCTTATGGCTCCTGGCTCAGTACATTGGCTTATATGTACTATCTGGCGGCCTTCGCTTCCTGCGTCTAAAGAAACGGCGCATGTGTGCGTCTCTACGGGCTTTCGTCCTCGGACTTCTTCCCGCAAGGCAATCTGCAAGACAAGATACCTAGCGCTTGGACTCGCCGAGTCGAGCATGCAGCACGGGTATCTTTCCGTGAGCGATTCGGCAAGGTAGCCGGGGGCGAGCTATCTTATTGCCCCGAAGCCGGATCTGATCGGGTATGGCAGATAAACGCTATGCGAATAGTCGTGCTGGCTGGGCTGTTGAGAATCTTTTTAACTTCGAACGCGGAAACAACCGTCTATCTGATTCGAGCCTAACAGAAGACGTTCAACGTATCGCGCCAGTACATTTAACTAACATATCGGCTCTTTATTAGCATCAAGTATTCCGGAGGCCGCCTTCAGGCATACCGTCAGCAAACGTCAGGGCCGCGAGGTCACGTCCTCTTTGAGATGGAAGTGTAAGTACGCAATGTCTTGTTTGCCAGGTCCGTTCGTGGACACAACATAAGACTGTAATTTGTCTCTTTCGACAAGTTCACGGACCATGGCAAAGCAACCGGCAACATACTGCATATCTTCGGTAGTAAGCGTGGCGATATTCTTCACATCGTGCTTTGGGAAGAGCACGTAGTGAATTCTGCCTTCCGACCTCGGATGCCGGACTGACAGACAAGTTTTCGACTCTAATACGACACCTGGAATTAGGTATGGAGCGCGTAGAACAATTGCCGAGGTAACCAGCCCTGCTATTTCCTCAACGGTGTAGCAGTGATTGCCGCACGAACTTGTGGGCAAGAACGATCTTGGTAGGCTCTTCGAGAACAGGTAGCCGCCGCATCCGACGCCGATAAGGAACAATACAGCCGACACCACAATGGATTTCATTTGAATATATAATTCCCGACAGCGTACTCGGAACGCAACCGCGCGCTAGACCGTAGGTGCATCGTTTTACGCACACTCCCTGAGGGGTTGTTGGGAAATGGCCAAGCCCTTGCAAGCAAGGGCTACTAGGAAAAGTTTTTCTGCCCAAGCCTGATGCGCCCAGCTGTTCAAGGGTCGTCCAATCTCAAGATTCGTTTCAGCGATGGCATAGTTGACCCCAAGAATCTCTAGAATTTCGATGCTCCGATTCCACGACCGCTGTGCCTTCCTGCGATCATCGGTTAGCCACGCCTAAGCAGCGCACACACGCGCCGGCGAATCTGAGTTCGGTATTCTCGCACTGGAGCCGCTCGATCTCCCTGGTCTGGACACTCTTAAGATCCACGCCATCCGCCTCTTTCCATTTGCCCGACTTGAACTTCTTACGCCATCCGTTCAGAACGTTTGGATGCAGCCCCAAATCCCGCGCCGCCTGTGCATTCGAAAGACCCAGCTTGCTCGCTATGCGCACCGAATCACGTTTGAACTCAGGTGTAAAAACACGCTTCGCCATAGACCACCTTCTGTGCCATATCGCACTTGTCGGAAGTGTCCGGATTACGTGGGGATCCACGTATGCTCGCGCCATCTCGATAGTGCGACCGCTTGCTGTAAATCCGGGCACATAGGCGTGGGTCAGTTTTCGGTGAAAAACCCTCCACGAAGTGAGCAACCTTGCAAGCTCGCCGATGTCGGCGGCCTTTATGTTTTGCCTCTCAGTCAACGGTGCGAAGTCCTAGCGCTCATAACTTATGTTGATTTCCGCACGAATACTGACCTCGTTTGGCATTCCTGATTTTCGGATCTATGAGCAATCGTGGGTCCTGGCGGCATTGAGAAGGTATCGGCCGCGAACACCAAGAACAATAGCGTCATCTCAGACGGGATTGCAATAGACTCTGTCGGACTGCCTAGCGTGTTTCCCCTCCCAAAATGGGTAGGCTAGAATTGCCGGACCTTACTTGGACAATGCTAGAAGCCGTTCAACGTATCGGGCTACTTACGAATTTGTTCGCGTGGCCGATGCGATACCGTCAGCAATACCGTCAAATCGATGGGCCTGTATTCCGGGACAAAGATCTATCCCGTGAGAGAAACGAAGCCGTTGGCCGACTAGATCTAGGATGAAGGGCGATTTAGTTCGCTCGCTTTTGCGCGCTGGTCCGATAATCCAATACGCTTTTCCCGCGTCGTGACGTCGAATTCCTAACCGACGACGTCTTTCACCAACCCATAAACAACTATCAGGCAGGCGACAAAAATGCCCCAAAACGTCACCTTCTCTAGCCGACTGGTGGCTCTATGCAACCTCTGCTGCGCGTCGTTCGAATCCATTATTGGGCGTCTCCCGCCGAAAGAGCATACAAAAGATACGCTCGGGATATATCGGTGGAGTCACTCCCCGAAATAACGACCTTATATTCTCCGCAGCGCTTTTGCGGTCTCGCAACGACCATGCCAATTCGGCGAAACTATATTGTTCTTGGTTCGTAGGAGCCAATCCGTGGAGCGAGTCACGACAGAGGCATGAGGCGCTAGTCGGCGGTTTCCCAAATCAAGACATAGCGGTGGAGTCGTCCGCGATTTATCAGCGGAGTCCGTGCATCAACAGCGTCGAAGTAATACTTGTTCGGACCGAGTGCGCGCCTGTGCATACACTGGGAATAACCCGCCGCCACGAGTCCTTCGACATCAACAAGTAATTGTTCCCTCGTTCCCCAGATGACGTGCCTTCGCACCATCGAGGATTTTGGCGGGCCGGTCGTAAATCGGCTGGTTCCCACAATATGCGCCACGTCTCAAGTGGGGATGTGGCAATCCTACCGCTTTTCGCGGCCCCACTCTTCCCATCGGCCTTCGGGCGGAGCGACCTAACGCTTCGAGACGGGATATAGGCGTTAAAATCGCGTGTCCAGTGCGCGTCTTAAGCCTGAGTAACTTATGTCCGTCGCAAATCCACGTCCTCCCACGAACAATCACCTGCTTTGGGCGCTGCCAGCCTCTGTGGCACCGGTTCGCAATGCAGATCCAGCCAGGATCAACATGAACGTCCGCTAGTGTTTCAGATACTCCTCCTCAAGAATACCCAGCACCGCAACCACCATTTCAAAGCTGTCCGCGATCATTGCAAAGCAAACTGAATGGAGAAACAAATGCAATGCCGTAATGTCTGGCAATCGAGTCGATGCGACCATCAGATTCAACTATTGAAGGATTGAAACCCCTTGAATGTTCTGCTGGCCGTCTTCGCTTTGAACGACGCCCCCGTCACAGTTGGTATCTGTCCACAAGGACGATATGTTTGATGTTGTACGACTTCAACTTGAGAATAGTCTCTTCGATTTGACTGTCTTTCAGCGACTCCAATCCGTCAGTCCCACCATACATAGACCAGCCACATGCATTGCTGCATGTGCTTAATGACGACGCTACAATCCGCACAATCTTTAAGAGACTTGCATCAATCGCAATTATCAATTTCAACTATGATCGATGCGTCGAACATTTTCTGTTCACTGCAAAACTTCTACCCGGAACCCTTCAAAAGCCGTTCAACGTATCGGGCCAGCAAGTCTATTTCGAGATTAACCCGATCGCCACGCTTCAACTCTCCCAGGTTTGTTGCTGCCAGCGTGTGCGGGATCAGATTCACCAAGAAATTATCGGTCGAGACTTCATTGACAGTCAGGCTGACGCCATTGACGGTGACCGAGCCTTTGCGCGCGACATAACGCGTCAACTCTCCCGAACAGCGGACGATCACTTCGAGATTGCCATCCACCGGGTTCACTTTGACGACCTCGCCTATTCCATCCACGTGGCCGCTGACAAGGTGTCCACCCAGGCGGTCGGCGAGTCTTAGTGCTTTTTCCAGATTTACAGCGGCGCCTTTCGGGAATCCGGCGGTGACGCCAAGGGTCTCTTGCGAAACATCGACCGTGAAGCCGCCGGAACGAAACCCTGTCACGGTCAGGCAAACGCCGTTGCAGGCGATACTATCGCCCTTTGCCACGTCCGAAAGATCCAGCCCTCCGGCATCCAGAAACAAAGCGGCCGATTGTCCGGCGGCCTTTACGTCGGCGACCCTGCCGATGGCCTGGACGATTCCGGTGAACACTTATGTCCCCGCAAACCTGGCCAGAATACGCATGTCGGGTCCGAACATGCGTGAGTCACGAATCTGCAATTCCAGGCGCTGCTGCATTTGCGTAATTTCTCCGAGATCGAGCATGCCGCGCGCTGCATCGCCAAGCATCACCGGCGCCAGATACAGTAGCAACTCATCTACGACGCCAGCTCGCAGCAGTGCAGAATTGAGATTCAAACCCGCCTCGACCAGAACCTCGTTGAGGCCGAGTTTGGCAAGATGTCGCGTCAATTGCAGCAAATCCACTTTTCCTTCCCCGTTCGGCAACACGACAATCGAAGCGCCCTTTGCCTCGAGAGCCTGCGCCTTTGACGCATCCTGGGCAGCCGTGGCTATCAGCACCGCACCACCGTCGAGCAATTTCGCCTGCGGCGTAATGCGCAGCCGGCTGTCGACCACGACGCGAAGCGGCTGACGGTCCGTTTGCACATCCCGCACCGTAAGTTGCGGATCGTCGTCCTTCAAGGTGCCGATGCCGGTCATTACGGCGCACGAGCGCGCCCGCCAGCGATGTCCGTCGCGCCGCGCGTCGGCGCCTGTCACCCACTGGCTGACGCCGTTCTTCAATGCCGTCTTGCCGTCAAGGCTGGAAGCAATTTTCACCCGCACCCAGGGGCGTCCTCGCGTCATGCGCGAAACGAAGCCGAGGTTCAGTTCACGGGCCTGCTCCTGCAGCAAGCCAACTTCGGCACGGATACCCGCATCTCGAAGCTTCTGCAATCCGCCGCCCGCTACCTGAGGATTCGGGTCCTGCATTGCCGCGATAACGCTTCCGACGTTCGCATCGATCAGCGCGTGCGTGCACGGCGGCGTGCGGCCGTGATGGTTGCAGGGTTCGAGCGATACATAGGCAGTCGAACCGGCAGCCGATGCGCCCGCAGCTTTCAAGGCCACGACTTCCGCGTGATCGCCGCCCGCGCGCTCATGCCATCCTTCGCCGACGACGCGGTTATCCTTGACCAGGACGCATCCAACCCGCGGGTTGGGAGTCGTCGTGTACAGTCCGCGCTCGGCCAGGCGCAACGCTCGCGCCATGAATTCGAAATCATCGGCACCGAAGGGCATGTCTCTACCTGGTCTTGCGACGCGAGGCGGGCTTCTGCACCTCCTTTACCGCGTCGCGAAAATCCTCGGCATCCTGGAAGTCGCGATACACCGATGCGAAACGGATGTAGGCCACCTTGTCGAGCTTGTACAGTTCGCGCATGACCATCTCGCCAAGACGCCGCGAATCGACCTCGCGTTCGCCGAGAGACAGCAATTTCTGCTTGACGCGTTCGATCGCATCGTCCAGCAGATCCGCGGACACGGGCCGCTTATGCAGCGCGCGGTTGAACCCGACGCGCAGCTTGGCTTCGTCGAACAATTCCCGGAAACCGTTCGATTTCACGATCTGCGGCAGGCGAAGTTCGGCGTGCTCGTAGGTCGTGAAGCGCTTGTCGCACGACAGGCAACGGCGCCGCCGCCGGATACTATCGCCTTCCTCGTTGACCCGGGAATCGACGACCTGCGTGTCGGGATGCTTGCAAAAGGGGCATTTCATGAAGATCGGTGAGGCGAGAGGCGTGAGGAGTGAGGTGTCGAGTCCATCGCTCTGCGTTTGATTTCCCGCCTCACGCCTGACGCCTCTCGCCTCACTTTCCGTACACCGGGAATTTCTTGCACATGGCAACGACCTCGCCACGAACTCTGCCAACATTCGCTTCGTCGTTCGGTGCATCGAGCACATCGGCAATCAGGTTCGCGAGCTTCTCGGCTTCCGGATCCTTGAAGCCGCGGGTGGTCATTGCGGGCGAGCCAATGCGCACACCGCTGGTCACGAAGGGCTTTTCCGGATCGTTCGGGATCGCGTTCTTGTTGACCGTGATGTGCGCGCGGCCAAGCGCAGCTTCCGCGTCCTTGCCGGTGATCTTCTTGGCACGCAGGTCGAGCAGGAACATGTGGCAATCGGTGCGACCAGAGACGATGCGCAGACCGCGCTTCTGCAAGGTTGCGGCCAGCTTGCGCGCACCGGATATCACCTGCGTCTGGTAGTCGCGGAAGGATGGCTCCATGGCTTCCTTCAACGCAACTGCTTTCGCGGCAATCACATGCATCAAGGGACCGCCCTGGATTCCGGGGAAGATCGCCGAATTGACGATCTTCTCGTGCTCGGCTTTGGCGAAGATGATGCCGCCTCGCGGCCCGCGCAATGTTTTGTGCGTCGTCGTGGTCACGAAGTCGGCGATGCCGACTGGTGTGGGATATACGCCGGCTGCTATCAGACCCGCGTAGTGAGCCATGTCGACGAACAGGTATGCTCCCACCGAATCAGCGATTGTCCGGAAGCGTTTCCAGTCGAAGGTCAGCGAATAGGCCGACGCGCCGGCCACGATCATTTTCGGTTTATGTTGCTTCGCCAGAGTCTCGACCTGGTCATAGTCGATTTCTTCCTTGTCGTTGAGCCCATAAGCCACGGCATGGTAGAGCTTGCCGGACAGGTTCACCGGTGAACCGTGCGTCAGGTGGCCGCCGGATGCAAGCGACAGCCCGAGGATGGTGTCACCGGCCTTAAGCGCAGCGGCATAAACGGCCTGGTTAGCCTGCGAACCGGAATGGGCCTGTACATTCGCGAAGTCCGCCTTGAACAACGCCTTGGCGCGATCGATCGCGAGTTGTTCGGCGACGTCGACGAATTCGCAGCCGCCGTAGTAGCGCTTGCCAGGGTAACCTTCGGCGTACTTGTTGGTGAGCACGGAACCCTGCGCCTGCAGCACGCGCGGGCTCGTGTAGTTTTCAGACGCAATCAGTTCGATGTGATCTTCCTGGCGCTGGTACTCCGACTGCATGGCCTGCCACAGATCGGGGTCGAATTCCTTGATGTCCTGGTTCGAAGCAAACATGGCAGTTGAACGGGTGAGAATCGAAGGCGCAAAGGCGCGAATTGTACCATCGCACCCCCTCGCCTCCGCCGTCCGCGGCGAGTCCGCAATCGTGCGGCGGCGCGCCGTGTCCGGCCGAAGGCTTGCTGCTATTATTGCCCGGCCCCAATAAAAAGCCAGAGGGGAGCACGGAGCGCAGACGCGAGGCTGCTTAAGACTACCGCACGCATCCAAGGCACAAGACTTTCGGGAGGAGACATGCCAAAGACCATTCTGGGCAAGATTCTGTGGCTCGCCATAGCCATTGGCGGCGCATCCGCCATCGGCGGCATCGCCATCCATCGAGGCGAGTCCATCAATGCCATCTGGTTCGTGGCGGCCGCAATCTGCACCTATCTGGTTGCATACCGCTTCTACAGCGCGTGGATCTGCGCGAAAGTGCTGGTACTGGACGAGACCCGTGCCACGCCGGCGGAAAGATTCAACAACGGTCGCGACTTCATGCCTACCAATAGGTGGGTGACGTTTGGGCATCATTTCGCCGCAATCGCCGGTCCGGGGCCATTGATCGGCCCAACGCTGGCCATGCAGTTCGGCTACCTCCCCGGCACGCTCTGGATATTGGCGGGGGCGGTGCTCGGTGGCTGCGTGCAGGACATGATCATCATGTTCTGCTCGACACGGCGCGACGGCCGCAGCCTGGGTCAGATGGCGCGCGACGAGCTGGGTCCCGTGGGCGGCTGGGCTGCAATGATCGGCACCATGCTGATCATGCTGATCCTGATCGCGGTTCTGGGTCTGGTCATCGTCAATGCCATGAAGCACAGCCCGTGGGCCACTGCCACGGTGCTTGGCACGATTCCCGTGGCGATGCTGATCGGCATCTACATGCGGGGCATCCGTCCTGGGCGCGTGCTGGAAGGCTCGCTGATCGGGATCGCCCTGCTGCTCGTCTGCGTGGTCGGCGGAGGCTGGGTCGATCACAACGAGTCGCTGCGTGGCATGTTCGACTGGAGCGGCGAATCGGTCGCCTGGTTCGTCATGATTTACGGCTTTGCCGCCGCGACCTTGCCGGTGTGGCTTCTGCTCGCACCACGCGATTACCTCTCCACTTTCCTGAAGCTCGGCGTCGTGTTTCTGCTTGCCATTTCCATCCTCGTCCTGTCGCCGGAAATGAAGATGCCGGCACTGACTCAGTTCATCGACGGCACCGGCCCAATATTCAAAGGAACCTTGTTTCCGTTCGTCTTCATCACCATTGCCTGCGGCGCTATTTCCGGTTTCCACTCGCTCGTGTCTTCCGGTACCACGCCGAAGCTGCTGCCGAACGAGCGCGATATCCGCATGATCGGCTATGGTTCGATGGCTCTGGAATCCTTCGTCGGCATCATGGCCGTGATCGCGGCCTGCGTGCTGGATCCGGGCGTGTTTTTCGCGATCAACAGTCCGGCCGGCGTGGTCGGCAAGGAAGCCGCGGCAGCCGTCGCGACAATTTCATCATGGGGATTCCCGGTAACCGTGGAACAGATGCAAATGCTCGCGAAAGAAATGGGCGAGAAGACCCTCTTCGCGCGCACCGGCGGTGCGCCATCTCTGGCGGTGGGCATGGCGACGATTTTCAGCAACACCTTCGGCAACACGCTGCTGTCGATGTGGTATCACTTTGCCATCATGTTCGAGGTGCTGTTCATCCTGACCACGCTGGACGCAGGCACACGGGTCGGTCGCTTCATGCTGCAGGACATTCTGAAGCACCTGTGGAAGCCGATCGGCAACGTGTCTTCGTATCCGATGACGGTGCTCTCCAGCCTGATCTTTGTGGCAGCCTGGGGATACTTCCTGTGGCAGGGCGTCAAGGACCCGCTCGGGGGCGTCAACATCCTCTGGCCGCTGTTCGGCATATCCAACCAGTTGCTGGCGGGCATCGCCTTGTCCGTTGCAACCGGTATCCTGATCAAGATGGGCAAGGCGCCCTATGCGTGGGTGACCGGACTGCCGCTAACGTGGCTGGCCATCGTCTGCACCACCGCAGCGGTGGAAAAAGTGTTCAGCCCGAATCCGGCTATCGGCTTCCTGTCCGGGGCCGCCGGCATGGCCGAAAAATTGGCCGCTGGCACGCTGCCTCCAGATCGGGCAGCCGTGGCGCCGCAGTTGATCATCGGCCAGCAGATCGATGCCGCTCTCGCGTTATTTTTTGCGATCGTACTGTGGGTCGTCATCATCGACATGGTGCGCATGTCGTTGAGGATGCGTTCCGGCAAGAAGGTACTACCCCTTTCGGAATCGAGGTACGTCAGGACGCAGCTCGATCCGAACCTGGTTACGTCTTCGCACTGAAACACCACAAATGATCCGCACGGGACTCAAGCAAAGCCTAAGGCAGCTGTGGCATTACCTGCGGCACGTTACTGGCGATGATGCCTACGAACGTTACATCGCCCATCAGGAGATCGCGCATGCCGGCGAAACGCCTTTGAGCCGGCAGCAGTTTTTCAAGAAGCGTCAGGATGAGAAGTGGAGCAAGGTCAGCCGGTGCTGCTGATGCGGGAATGGGGAATGGCGAATGGGGAGAGCATATCGCTTCACTGCCGGATTGGTCTGGAGCTGGTCCGTTTAGTCAGCACTTGTTGACAACAAAAAGGGCCGCATCGCGGCCCCTTTGTATTTTGTCAGAACCTTCAGGTCGTTACATCCGTTATGGGCAAAGCCCGGTATCCCCTCGTGGGACACGGCATCTACCGCCTTTTGCCTCTTGAAGGGAACTCCCGCGCTTCGTTCACGCGCAGCGGTTGTCCTTTGAAATCCTTGCCATCGAGACCGGCAATGGCCGCAAGGGAGTGATTCTTTCCTGGCATCTCGACGAAACCGAAACCCTTGGTCGCGCCGGAAAAAAGATCGCGTTTCACCTCTGTGGACTTCACCTGGCCGAACTGCTTGAACAACTCCGCCAAATCGGTTTCGGTCACTTCCTGCGCCAAATTACCGACGAAAATATTCATTCGATTGTCCTTTGCATTAATTATCTATCAGCGGTTTCCACCCAGCAACGACGACACTGAACGATTGCTGTTCTGACCCTCGCCACGACGCGCGTCGTTGCCGCCGCGCGGACGGTCGCCTCCACTGCGCGCCTGACCGCCGCCCGCGCCCTTGCCCCGCCGTCCCGCACCTGGGCGCGCACCATATCCCTGCGTACGCGGCTTGCCTGCCTGCTGCCGTTGCTGCGGGCGACGCTGGCCGGTTGCTGCATTGCCATCCGTCCTGAGCGGCGCCCCGGTGGGCTGATATCCTTCGATCACGACACGCTCTACGCTGCGCTTGAGCATGCGCTCGATGTCACGCAAAAATTCGCCTTCTTCGGAGCATACCAGCGATACCGCCTGGCCCGAACTTCCGGCGCGGCCGGTGCGGCCGATGCGATGGATGTAATCTTCCGGGACATTGGGCAGTTCGTAGTTGACCACGTGCGGCAATTGCTCGATGTCGAGGCCGCGCGCCGCGATGTCGGTCGCAACCAGCACCCGCACCTTGCCATCCTTGAACTGGGCCAAGGCACGCGTGCGCTGGCTCTGGCTCTTGTTGCCGTGGATCGCGTCGGCACTGATACCGCCCTTGTCGAGCTGTTCGGCAAGGCGGTTCGCGCCGTGTTTGGTGCGCGCGAATACGAGCACCTGGCGCCAGTCGCCGGCATTGATGAGATGCTCGAGCAAGGCGCGTTTGCGATCCTTGTCCACCGGGTGCACCACATGGGAAATCAGGTCGGCGGTCACGGTACTTTTCGCCACAGCCACTTCCACCGGGGACTGCAGGAAAGAATCCGCGAGTCCGCGAATCTCCGGCGAGAACGTCGCGGAGAAAAACAGGTTCTGCCGTTTGGATGGCAGCGCAATCAGGATGCGGCGAATGTCGCGGATGAACCCCATGTCGAGCATGCGGTCTGCCTCGTCCAGCACCAGTATTTCGACGCGTGAAAGATCCACGGTGCGGCTTTGCAGGTGATCGAGCAACCGTCCCGGCGTTGCCACCAGGATGTCAACTCCACGACGCAATGCGCCGATCTGCTGGTTCATGCTGACGCCGCCAAAAACGGTGGTGGACTTCATGCGCAAGTGACGGCCATAGCCGCGCACGCTCTCTTCAACTTGTGCGGCGAGCTCGCGGGTCGGCGTCAGGATCAGCACGCGAATCGCGCGCCGGGACGCATCGCCGCCGGGCGTGCGCGCAGCGAGCAGCTGCAACAGCGGCAGCGCGAATCCGGCGGTCTTGCCTGTGCCGGTCTGGGCGCCGGCCAGAATGTCGCGGCCTGCGAGAATGACGGGAATGGCCTGGGCCTGCACGGGGGTGGGTTGCGTGTAGCCTTCGTCGGCAACAGCGCGGACCAGCTCGGCACGAAGGCCAAGCGCTTCAAATGATGTACTGATGGATATCTCCTGAAAAAGCCTGCGGAAGCCCAAGGGCATCCCGAACCGGTTCAGGCAGAATCGAACAGAGTTGAAATTTTTCGGGGAAGCAGAACTACCACGAAGGGGCTGAAACGCGGACCGATTGACGCGAAACAAAATCCTTGGGCCGCATCATACCGATTTTTGCGGTCAAAGTCGCGGGGTTTCTTGTTTTTCTCTCGGGCGCCACTTGCGCACGTTCCTTGCAATGCATTCCGGTTTCGTCGCCTGCCAGGCTGCGCTGGCATCCGCCGACGTGGATCTGGTATTGATCCCGGAAGTCGAAGCGACGCTGGACGGCGAATGCGGCGTATTGGGCAATCTCGACCGGGTACTGTCGCGCAAGGGCCATGCGGTGGTCGTGGTCGCCGAAGGGGCGGCCCAGGAATTGATGGATGACGACGAGACAGCCAGCGGCACGGACAAGAGCGGCAATACGAAACTCAAGGACATCGGCGTGTTCCTGCGCGAGCGCATTACCCAACATTACGAGCGGGCCAATCGCGAGGTGACGCTGAAGTATTTCGATCCAAGCTACATCATCCGCAGCGTACCCGCCACGCCATCGGACAGCGTCTATTGCTGGAACATGGCGCGCAACGCGGTGCACGCGGCGATGGCAGGCAATACCGAGATGCTGATCGGCCGCTGGCACGGTCGCTTCGTGCACGTACCCATGCCGCTGGCCACGCGCAATCGCAAACAAGTCGATACCACGGCCGACTTATGGATGTCGGTCATCGAAGCCACCGGCCAGCCGCGATCTTTTTCCTGAACGCGGCCCTGCTCTGCTGATTCGCGGGACCAACCTCAGAATTTCTGGAACACTCGTTCTCCAATCCCTACCCGCAGGCGCCGACCGCGCCGCACGCGGTGCAGAACTCGCAGCCGTCCTTCTTGATCACCGCGCTGTTGCCGCATTCCAGGCAGCGTTTGCCGGGCAAGACCTGAAGACTGCGTCCTTCGCGTTCGCGCGCCGCTTGCGGAATTTCCAGCACGCCCATATCGTCGATCGGGTAGCCGCGCTCGTCGAGCACGCCGAGCATGGCATAGCGGTGAATCATGAGCTGGGCGACATAGGCCACGGTGCTGGGCCAGTTGCGTTGTTTTTCTCCGCCCGGCACTCTGGCCATGAAATCGCCGAGCGGTTCGGCGTAGCTCAGCAGCTTGCGCAGTTTCATGCCGATCCAGGCCGGGTCGATGATGCGCATGTCGAGCGACAGCAGCTTGCACAATCCATCGAGTGAGCGCGGATAGCTTCCCGCCATCCATACCGAATAGGGCCGTCTTTGCCCGGAAGGCAATATCAGTTCCTTGAGGATCAGCACGAAATCGTCGCCCGAACTGGGATTGTAGACATCGACCGACCATGACATGGTACCGTCGGTGCCGGTCTTGGGTTCCTTCTTCGCGAACAACGCATCCAGTACCGGCGAACGATCGTCCCGCGGCGTCAGCCCGCCCAGTTGTTCCACTCGCCAATTGACGATGCGCGCGAACGCGGCCACGGTACTCGGCATATGAACTGGCACGCCATCCGGCGGCATCGGACAATCGAACGCATCGTTACCCGACGTTCGCGACAGAATGTCGAGTTTGGTGCGCACCCAGGCACGATCCTGCGCGCGCATATCCATCGACAAGGTCTTCGCAACGGCACCGAGACCCCGGGGTTGCTCGTTGCCGTTGACCCAGACTTCGAAGGCGTGGGGGTCGCCGTTGTCGACATGGCCCACGAAAATCGCGAACGGTCCGAACGGCGACTCCACCATGTAAGTCCACGACGGATTGCCGGCAGCAAGTGGCGGGCGGCTCGGCCAGCGCAAACTCGACAGCGCCGGCATCGGCGCGGCATCGAGCCGGATACGGCGGTCGGCGTCCGAAGTATCGAGGTCGTTGGGTGCCTCGCTTTTCGGGGTCACCGACAGCACGGATCCCAACACGCCATTCGGCCGGTATGTTGTGATGCCCTTCAACCCTGCCTTCCAGGCTTCGAGATAGAGGTCCTTGAAATCCTCGAACGGATAGTTCTCGGGCACGTTCACGGTCTTGCTGATTGCGGAATCGATGAACGGCGCGATCGCCGCGACCATGCGCATATGATCTAGGGCCGAGATTTCGAGCGCGGTCACGAATTGCGGGGGCAGCTTCGCAACATCGCCGCCGATATGGCGATAGAGGCGCCACGCGTGGTCTTCCACGTCGTATACCTTATGCGATCCATCCGCTTCGCGTTTCTTGCGCTGGTAAGTCCAGGAATACGGCGGCTCGATGCCGTTCGCCGCATTGTCCGCAAACGCCAGCGAAATGGTGCCCGTTGGTGCGATCGAAAGCAGGTGGCTGTTGCGTAGTCCGTGAGTTCGAATGTCGCGCTTGATATTCTCCGGCAAGCGCGAAGCAAAGCGCGGACTGGCCAGATACTGCTCTTTGTCCAGCAACGGGAAGGCGCCTTTCTCCTGCGCCAGGTCCACGGATGCCGCGTAAGCGTCATCACGCATGGTTTCCGCGATTTTTGCGCCCACCTTGTGAGCCTCGTCCCCGTCGTAACGCAGGCCAAGCATGATCAGCGCATCGCCCAGGCCGGTGAAGCCGAGCCCGATTCGGCGCTTGTTTCTGGCCTCTTCGGCCTGTTGCGGCAGAGGCCAAACAGTGACATCCAGCACATTGTCGAGCATGCGCACGGCCACCTTCACGACTTTGGCGAAGGCTTCGAAGTCGAATCTTGCCTTCGGCGTAAATGGTTGGGAAACAAATGGCGCGAGATTGACACTTCCCAGACAACAACAACCATAGGGAGGCAGAGCTTGTTCGGCGCAGGGATTCGTAGCTTCGATTTTCTCGCAGTACGAAAGATTGTTGTCGGCATTCATGTGATCGATGAATACCACGCCCGGCTCGGCGTGATCGTAAGTCGAGTCCATGATCTGCTTCCACAGATCGCGCGCTTTGACCCTGCGATAAATCCAGCGGCCGTCAGCGGCCTGGTGTTCGGGCGCGCCAGTTACTTCCCTGCCCGGCCGCACCGGATGCACGAGGTCCCATTCGCCGTCGGCCTCCATCGCGCGCATGAACGCGTCGGTCACCGCCACGCTGATGTTGAAGTTGCGCAGGTCACCCTTGTCCTTGGCATGGATGAATTCCTCGACATCGGGATGGTCGCAACGCAGGATGCCCATTTGCGCTCCGCGCCGCGATCCTGCCGACTCAACGGTTTCGCAGCTGCGGTCGAACACGCGCATGTACGACACCGGCCCGCTGGCACTGCTTTGCGTGCCGCGCACCAGCGCGCCGCGCGGGCGGATCGACGAGAAGTCGTAGCCGACCCCGCCGCCGCGGCGCATCGTTTCCGCCGCTTCGAGCAACGCCATGTAAATGCCGGGCTTGCCGTCGATAACCTCGGAAACAGAATCGCCCACCGGCTGCACAAAACAGTTGATCAGCGTGGCCGAAAGATCGGTGCCGGCAGCGGAGTTGATGCGCCCGCCCGGAATGAAGCCGCTCTCGAGCGCTTCGAAGAACAGCGGTTCCCATTTGCCGGGTTCGGCTTCCGCGGCGGCAAGCGCGCGTGCCACGCGCCGTCGCACATCCTCGATGCTGCGCTCGTAGCCCTTGGCATACTTCTCCAGCAGCACGTCGATACTGACCTGCTGTGGGGCCAAAGTTAGATTGGTATCGTTGGCTTTCACAATGAATTTTCCAGATATAGCTGCTAAATAATACTCGCGATATCGTCCCGGCGTGGCCGAAAAACCTCACGCATGCAACTTTTCCCTTCGCATTTCTCCGTGCCCTCTGTGACCTCTGTGCCTAAAAGAGTACTCCGACGTGCGGCGCGCGTAGGTATCTGTGTTGGGTGTAGATGCCCTGGGGCGCTCATGAGGCCATCGCAGTGGGCACCTTGTGGCCCCGCACGGCGAGGAATTTCGACAACACGCGCCCTGTATGCGAAGACCTCACACTGGCGACTTGCTCCGGCATCCCCTGCGCCACGACATGTCCCCCCGCCTCACCGCCTTCGGGACCGAGGTCGATTATCCAGTCCGCATCGGCCATTACATCGAGATTGTGCTCGATCACGACCACCGTGTTGCCGGCATCGACCAGCCGGTGCAACACCCGGATAAGTTTCTCTACGTCGGCCATGTGCAAGCCGACGGTCGGTTCGTCGAGCACATACAGCGTCTTTCTGCCTCCGGCACCCGCGCCGCGGCGCGGCAGGTCATGTGTGATGCGGACCTTGGACAACTCGGTGACGAGCTTGATCCGTTGCGCTTCGCCGCCCGATAAGGTGGGGCTTTGCTGGCCGAGCGTGAGATAGCCGAGGCCGACGTCCTGCAGTAGTCGCAGCGCATGATGGATCGCCGGATGCGCGGAGAAAAAATCCACGGCTTCGTCCACGCTCATCTTCAACACCTCGCCGATTGACTTGCCTTTGTAGTGCACCGCAAGGGTCTCCGGATTGAAGCGCGCGCCGTTGCAAACATCGCAGGCCACCCGGACGTCCGGCAGAAAACTCATTTCAATCTTCTGCATGCCTTGCCCCTCGCAAGCGTCACAACGGCCGCCAGCGGTATTGAAGGAGAAGCGGCCGGGGTCGAAGCCGCGCATGCGAGCTTCCTGCGTTCCGGCAAACAATTTCCGGATCGCATCCCAGAAACCGACATACGTAGCCGGGCAGGAACGCGGCGTCTTGCCGATCGGTGTCTGGTCGACTTCGAGCACGCGGTCGATTGTGGCCCAGCCGTCAAGGGATTTGCAGCCGGCCGGTTCGAACGCGTTCCTGTTGCGCCTGTTGCGCTCGCCCACCAGCGCCGCCATGTTGTCGTGCAGGACGTCGCGCGCGAGCGTGGACTTGCCGCTGCCGGAAACACCGGTGACGACGCTCAAACGCGCCAGCGGAAATCGCACATCGACGTGCTTCAGGTTATGCAGCTTCGCGCCGGTCATCTGGATCGCGGGTGTCCGGCTGTCGGTCGGGCGCCAGGGTTGCAGCGGATGCAACAATGGATGGAGCAGAAATTGTCCGGTCAGCGAGGCGGGTGAACGCATCAACTGCTCGACGTTGCCTTGCGCAATCACTTCACCCCCGAGACGCCCCGCGCCCGGACCGAGGTCGACAACATGATGCGCGCGCCGGATCGTGTCTTCGTCATGCTCCACGACCAGCAGCGTATTGCCTTTTTTCTCCAGCTTTTCCAAGGTGTTCAGGAGAATCTGGTTGTCGCGCGGATGAAGGCCGATCGTAGGTTCGTCGAGGACGTAGCAAACCCCGCGCAGATTGGAGCCGAGTTGTGCTGCCAACCGGATGCGTTGCGCTTCGCCCCCAGACAGGGTCGGCGCGGAGCGATCCAGAGTCAGATAGTCGAGGCCGACTTCCGACAGAAAGCCAAGACGACTCTTCAACTCCGCTACGAGATCGCGCGCGATCTCAAGCTCCCGGCCTTCGAGTTCCAGCATCGAGACCAGGTCCGCGAGCTTGGCGACCGGCAGCATGCCGTAGTCGGCGATCGAACGATCGCGCCACAACACTGCGAGTGCTTCGGGGTTGAGCCGCCTGCCCGAACACTCCGGACAGGTTTCGTCGACCTGCAGCCAGTCGATCCAGGAATCAAGCACGTTGTCTTCCGTGCCTTTGCGCGAGCGTTCTTCATCCCAGCCGACTTCGTCGATCTGCAGCCCGGTGCCATAACAGCTTGCGCACCAGCCGTGCTTTGAGTTGTACGAAAACAGACGCGGATCGAGTTCCGGGAAACTGCGAGCGCAGGAAGGGCAGGCCCGCTTGGTCGAAAACACTGTCTCCGTCACGCTGCCTTTGCCATTCATCAGTCCGTCGAGCGGCGAGATCACATGCGCCACGCCTTTGCCGTGCTCGAGTGCGAGCTTCAGGCCTTCACGCAATGCTCTCTCGTCCGCCGCGCTGACATGCAGATCCGCGACCGGCAGTTCGATGGTGTGCTCCTTGAACCGGTCGATGCGCGGGAACTTCTGCGTCGACAGAAATTCGCCGTCGATGCGCAAATACGGAAAACCCTTGTTGTTGGCCCACTTGGCAAGATCGGTATAGACGCCTTTGCGATTCACCACCAATGGCGCCATGAGGCCGATATGCTGCCCCTTGTAGTCGCGCATGATGCGCGCGGCGATTGCATCCGGACTTTGCGGCTCGATCGGCACCATGCAGTCGGGGCAATGCTGTGTGCCCAGCTTCACGAACAGCAGGCGCAGGAAATGATGGATTTCGGTAAGCGTGCCGACGGTACTCTTGCGCCCCCCGCGGCTGGTGCGCTGCTCGATCGCCACCGTCGGCGGAATGCCGTAAATCGCGTCGACGTCCGGCCGCGAGGCAACCTGCACAAATTGACGCGCGTAGGCGTTTAGCGATTCCAGGTAGCGGCGCTGGCCTTCGCCGAACACGATGTCGAAGGCCAACGTGGATTTACCGCTGCCGGATACGCCCGTAATTACCGTGAACTTGCCGCGCGGCAACGAAAGATCGATGTTCTTGAGATTGTGTTCGCGCGCGTTGTGGATTTCTATTGCCGGATGCGTGTCGACATAGGGGCGCCGCAGTTCCGCAACTCCCGGCGCCCGCTGGGCAAAGGCGCCCTTCTCGATGGCCTGCTCGTATTCCTTCAGTGCTACGCCGGTATGGGATTTTGCGTCGCGCCGGATCTGGTCCGGCGTCCCCATGAACACGACTTCGCCGCCGGCTTCGCCGCCCTCGGGACCGAGGTCGATGATCCAGTCACATGCGGCAATCACATCGAGATTGTGCTCGATCACCAACAGGGAATGTCCGGCCTCCACCAACCGACGGAAGGAGCGCAAGAGTTTTGCGATGTCCTCGAAATGCAAGCCAGTGGTGGGCTCGTCGAACAGGAACAGCGTTCCGCGTTCCGGTGAGGCGTGAGCGGTACGGGGTGAGGCGTGCTTAACCGCCTCTGCCAAGTGGCCTGCAAGTTTCAGTCGCTGCGCTTCACCGCCGGACAAAGTCGGAACCGGCTGGCCAAGGCGCAAGTATTCGAGACCGACTTCAGCGAGCGGACGCAGGGTGCGCAGGACTTCTGGATAGGCCGCAAAGTAGCGGACTGACTCCGACACCGTCATCTCGAGCACGTCGGCGATGCTTTTTGGGGGCATGCCTGCGGGAGCAATCGTGACTTCGAGGAGTTCCGGACGATAGCGGCGGCCATCGCAGTCGGGGCAACGCAGATAGACATCGGAGAGGAATTGCATCTCGACATGCTCGAATCCGTTGCCGCCGCAGGTTGGACAGCGGCCATCGCCGGAATTGAAACTGAACATGCCGGGCTTGTAGGCGCGTTCCTTCGCCATCGGCGATTTTGCGAACAGGTCGCGGATCGCATCGAAGGCGCCGACGTAGCTCGCCGGATTGGAGCGCGTAGTCCGGCCGATCGGCGTCTGGTCGACCATGACTACGTCGCCGACCAGGTCCGCGCCAGCCAGCGCCTGATGCGCCCCCGGCGTCTCCGACGGCTTGCCCTTGTGCTTGAGCAACGCCGGATACAACACGTTCTGCATCAGGGTCGACTTGCCAGATCCCGAAACGCCGGTCACGCAAACCAGGCGATTCAACGGAATGGCGACGTCGACGTCCTTCAGGTTGTGCTCCGTCGCGCCGAGGAGTTCCAGCCGCGGATCTTTTGGCGTCACTGCGAAGTGCTGGAGTCCTGCATCGGCACGGCGCCGGCCGGCCAGGTACTCGCCGGTCAAGGAATTGGGGGTTGACGCGAGTGCTGCGGGCCGGTCGAAGAACACGATCTCCCCGCCCTTCTCGCCCGGCCCGGGCCCCATGTCGAGGATGCGATCGGCTGCAAACATGATCTGCGGATCGTGCTCCACGACCACCAGCGAGTTGCCGGCGTCGCGCAGTTTCTGCATCACCGCGATCACGCGGCCCATGTCGCGCGGATGCAGACCGATCGACGGTTCATCAAGCACGAACAGCGTGTTGGTCAGCGAGGTGCCGAGCGCGGTAGTCAGGTTGATGCGCTGGACTTCTCCTCCGGACAAGGTGCGCGACTGCCGATCGAGCGTCAGGTAACCGAGGCCGACTTCCTGCAGGTAGGAAAGCCGGGTACGGGTTTCGCCGAGCAACAAATCCGTGGCTTCGTCCAGCGCAACGCTCGGAAGATGGACGGAAGCAAAGAACTTCGCACACCGATCGACCGGCAGCTGCATCAGGTCGTGGATAGTCAAACCGGGCACGTCGTGCAGCTGCGTGTCGCTCCATGCCACATCCTTTGCGCGGTAACGCAAGCGAGGTTCGAGCACGGCGTCCGCATCCTGCTTGTTGCCGACGCGCCACAACAACGCATCCGCTTTCAGCCGGCTGCCTTCGCAGGCCGTGCACGGCGTATAGGCACGATAGCGCGACAGCAGCACGCGGATATGCATCTTGTATGACTTGCTTTCCAGCCAGTCAAAATAGTGCTTCACGCCATACCAGACGCCTGGCCAGGATTCTTTCCAGCTCACCCATGCCGGTTCACCGTCGATAACCCAACTCTTCTGCGCCGCGCTCAAAGAGCGCCAAGGCTTGTCGAGCGGGATGCCGCGCCTCTTCGCGTACTTGACGAGATCGTCCTGGCATTCCTTGAAACTGGCCGTCTGCCACGGCTTGACCGCGCCACCGCCGAGTGTTTTGGATTCGTCGGGAATCACCAGGCCATAGTCGACGCCGATGACGCGGCCGAAACCGCGGCACACGTCGCATGCGCCGATCGGGGAATTGAACGAGAACGTGCTTTGCGTCGGTTCTCGATAATGGATGTCGCAGTCGGGGCAGTGGAGGTCGCCGCTGTAGCGCCAGGCCGCAGCGACCAGTGGCGAGTTGTGAGTGGCTAGCAGCTGGTCCGCGCCTTCGGCCACCGGGTACACGCTTAAGCGACCATTGCCTACGCGCAGCGCGGCTTCCAGCGCTTCGATGACGCGAGCGCGTTCCGCAGAGGAAATACGCAGCCGATCCTGCACGACCTCCAGCCGGTCCTTCGACTTCGAATGAAGGCGGGTGTAGCCCTGGCTCTCCAGCAGCTTGAGGATTTCTTCTTCGGAGAAATTTTTCGGGATATCGACCGGGAAAGTTATTACCAGCCGTGGATCGCCAGCATGTTGCGCCCTCGCCTGCATGTCGGCGTAGATCGAATCGGGATTGTCTCGCTGCACCGGCCGGGAACAACCGCGGCAATACAACTGCGATGCTCGAGCGAACAGCAGCTTCAGGTGATCGGCCAGTTCCGTCATCGTGCCCACGGTGGAACGCGACGTGCGCACCGGATTGGTCTGGTCGATGGCGATCGCAGGCGGAATACCGTCGATGCGGTCGACCTGCGGCTTGTCCATGCGGTCAAGGAATTGACGCGCGTACGGTGAGAATGTCTCTACGTAGCGACGTTGCCCTTCGGCATATAGCGTATCGAACACCAGCGAAGATTTCCCCGAGCCGGATACGCCGGTGACTACCAGCAATTCGTTCAGCGGCAGGTCGACGTCGAGATTCTTGAGGTTATTCTGGCGCGCGCCATGAATATGGATGGATTCGGAATGCTTGTCAGACATGGACGGTATATTGGGAAATTAGGTCGGCAAAACAAGGGAAAACTGTCTGCCGCAGAGGAGTGGCAGACAGCTATTTTACCGGCCTCAAATGCGGACGTGGCGATGATTGCAGCAACCACGGCACTATTGTGGTCTGATGATATCAAGCGTTTGTTTTTGCCGACCGAAACCAAAACCTGATACAACGCGGCGCATGCTTTTCATGCCACGAATCACTTCGAACCTGCTCGCGGCCGGCGCCTTCGCGGCATACCTGCTGAGCGCGCCCGCAAGCCAGGCCGAATCCGCCGCCAACAAGAACGTCGCTGAAGTGGAAGCCGAATTTCGTGGTTGCGAATCTGCTGGCTGGTGCCGGTTCCGGATCGATCGACCGGACAGCTTGACGGGAACACTGATTCGCGTGCGTCCCGAGGGAGTCCTGCGCACGCCCGGCGTGGATGCGACTTCAATCGCGGTGCGCAACCGCCTCAATGCCCTGCTCGCGAACATGATCCATCAGGCCAAGCACATCGTCCTGCATGACCTGCATGAACTGGACGATGGAACATTCGCGGCGGCCGTGTTGGTGACCGGCGTGGACATAGCATCGGATCCGATTCTCGTGGAATTGCGCGAAAAGGCGAGTGGAACGACGCGCTGACCGACGCGGGGCAAAAAAATCCCGGCGGGCGAAGCCGCCGGGATCGGGTGAAACAGAACCGCCTTATTCCTTGGTGATGGTCCAGACGACTGCCGACTTCGGCGTCGTGTAGAACGGCGATTCCATCTGGTAGTTCACATACAATTCGCCGTAATCCGCGACGTACATCGTCTTGCCGTCGGTGCTGAACTCGACGTCGTTGGTACGCTCGAACCCGCCCCGGTTTTCCTTCTTCTGGTAGGCGTTGGGGCCAGGATCCATGTTCTCGGCGAAGATCGTCCACTTCACGCCGGTCGGATTCAGGAACTCGACCCGCACGATTGCCGGCCACATCGGACGCAGGCTTTCAGGCCCGTTGTCGATGATGCCGAACACCGCGGTGTAGAGGACATCGCCGGCTTTGCCTTCGAAAGTCTTGTTCGACCAGGCGAGGCCGTCCATCGGGTTGTTCGTATCCCACTCCAGCACCGGGTTGATGTAGCCGTTGGGGTTCGGGTTAGCGATGATCAGCGGCGTGCCGCGCACACCGATCGAATGATCGATGAAGCGGTACGGCGGCAGGGTCGGCACGAACGGCTTGTCCCCGATGTTGAGCTGGGGATTCGGCCGCGTCGGGTCGAACTTGTTGCCGCGGTAGACATCCGGTCCCGAACGCTTGATGTTGACGAAGTTGTCGCCATCCTTGTCCGGGAACCCGGCGTCCTGTCCTTGCTCGGTGACAATGAACAGGCGTTCGGCGGCGTTGGCGACACGGCGGTTGCCCTTGTCGTTGTGGCCGTTGTCGGAAACCGCCAGCGCCTTCTCGAAGCGCGAGCCCTTGGGACCAAAGGCCACGCCCGACGAATTGCGCAGGCCCATCGTGTAGACCTCCCAGTCATCGGTCTTGTAGCTGCTATCGGCCTTCAGCCTGGCGCGATGGATTGCACCACCGCACGGCTTCTGCGCCTTGATGACCTGGCCCGGCTTGGACGGCGTGCCCTTGGGCAGATACGCGCCCGTGAGGTTGCCTTCCGTGTCGCGGATGTTCAGACCCGTCAGCACGATGTCGCGGCAGGGCGGATCGCGCGGCAGCGGCGGCATTCCGTCGGTCGTACGCTTTTCCCAGTACGGGTCGATCGCATCCGTCCAGCCGTGGATGTTGGGGTCGGAGAAGCCCGAATTCGTCGGGGCGCCCACCGCGTAATACAACCATCCGTCACGGCAGGTGATGCCGCCAAGCGCATGGTCGCCGATAGGCACTTCGTTCATGATCAGCTTGGGCGTGCCATTGACGCCGTCGATTTCCCAGATGCCGTAGCTGTAGTCACCCACATACGTGCGGCCGTTTTCCGGGCAGTAACCGATTTCGTTCAGGGCGAATGACTTGAAGATGCCCAGACCGACATTGTCCTTGATCAGCTTGCCGGACTTGTCGAAGATCTTGACGTGGGGCTTGTCGATGCCCGTCGGCGGGAAGCCGAAGGTGTTGCCCGAGATCGCCACCCAGACGTTGTCATGCTTGTCGACCGTGATCGAGGTGATCGTGTCGAGGCCGGAAGCGAACACGCCGACCTTGTAGCCTTTGGCTACTTTGATCTTGCTCGGATCCGGCTTGACAGGCGTGCGGGTGGACCACTTGCCGGCGGGACCGCCCGGTTCGGCCATTGCACGGTCCTGCGCGAACGCAGAGCCGGAAAAGGCTCCCATCGCAAGCGCTACTGCTGCATATTTAAGAATTTTCATTTCTTCTCCTCCTGGTTAGAATTCCCTGCACCTGCTTGGTCAGAATTCCACTTCGACTGCGTTTACAACGTACCTGCATACCCTGGCCGTTCGACCGGCTGGATCCTTCTTATCCTATTTTTTTGCCGCCGTTGCCGTGAACGTGCGGATATGGGCGACGAGACTAACAACCTGCTCGTCGTTGAATTTGTGCTCCCAGGCGGGCATGGCCGCGATCTTGCCCATGTAGGCGCCGCCCTTCTTGATGATCATGTTGAGATAGTCGTCCGGCACCGAGTCCATGTACTCCTTGTTGGCGAGCGTGCCGATGCGCGGCACGAATCCGCTCTTCGTCCCCTCCTGGCCGTTACCATAGGTGCCGTGGCATCCGGCGCACATCTGCTCGAAAATTTCCTTGCCGGTCACTGGGGCGGTTTGTGCCAACACCGTGACAGGCGCAACGGCTAAGAGCATGGTTATCATTGTTATCGAGTGCTTCATGCACATCCTTGGGAAACCCGTGAATAACCGGATTGGGGGACAGGGAATTACAACCGTAACACGTGTCGCAGGACGGCTCAAGGGAGCCTTTCCCGGCCCGTCACGTCCTATTTATTTTTGTGCAGCGCATCGCGCACGAAGTCGTTGGTATACGCGTCGGCAGGGTTCAGGTCTTTGGCTTCCCTGACGGCCTGCTCGAAGCCGCTCAATACTTTCAACTGCGCCTGCGCTCCCGCCGGGGGAAACAGTCCATCCCGGGAATAACTCTCACTGTTCTTGCGATAGGCCTCCAGGTAGAGCGTGCGATCACCGAGCAAATATTCCGTCGGGACCGTCTTTGCTACGTCGTCCGGCGTTGCCGTCTTCAGCCACTTCAATGCGCGCACCATGGCGTTGGTCAGGGCCTGCACAGTATTCGGATTGGCCTTGATGAATTCCTCGCGAGTGTAGAGCGAGCCTGAGGGCAACGGGCCGCCGTAAACCGCTTTGGCGCCCTGCACACTCACGGTTTCCACCACCACCTTGATGGTACCCGCCTTCTCCATCATGGTGATTGCGGGCTCGATGTTTGCGATTGCATCCAGATGGCCCGCCTGCATGGCTGCCACCGCCGCCGGTCCGGTGCCGACGCCGATGATGGAAACGTCATCAGGCGCAAGTCCCGCCGAAGCCAGCAGATAATTGATGAACGCGTGAGTGCTCGACCCCGGCGCGGATACGCCGATCTTCATCCCCTTGAGGTCCTTGAGCGATTTGTACCCGGCCATGCGTGACGCCGCAATGCCCAGGGAAATGGCGGGAGTGGCACCCTGCAAAACGAAAGCGCGCAGATTCTGGCCGCGCGCGCGCATGACCATCACATGATCAAAACCGCCAGACACCACATCGGCACTGCCCCCCATCATGGCCTGCAGCGCCTTGGCTCCGCCGGCGAAATCCACCATCTCGACGCGCAGCCCTTCATCATTGAAATATCCCAACCGGTCAGCGATGGCCAGAGGCAAATAGTAGAGCGACGCCTGACCCCCTACGGCGATGACGACTTTCGCTTTTTCGGGCGGCGCGCCATGCGAAGCCACGGCCATGACAACGGCGCAGATCAAAAGAACGAATGTGGACGCGGTTTTCATAAGCGGCGTGTGGCTTGCACGATGACCGCGGATTGTAACGCGGCACCCTTTCGGCATCTCAAGTTAAACTTGCCCCGATAACAACCTGGAGAAAGCCATGATCGATCTTTACCTTGCCGGCACTGCCAACGGGTTTCGTGCTTCCGTCGCATTGGAGGAGGCTGGCCTGCCTTACCGCAGCCACAAAGTCGATCTGTCCAAGGGCGAAAGCCACACTCCGGAATTCCTCAAGCTCAATCCTGCCGGGCTGATCCCGGTCATCGTCGACCAGGCCGGCCCGGGCGGAAAACCGCTCACGCTCGCACAGTCCGGCGCCATCATCCTGTACGCAGCCGAGAAGGCCGGCCGATTCATGCCGAAGGATGCACACCGGCGCGCAATGGCATTGCAATGGTTCACGCAGGGCTTGAGCGACATCGCGGGGACAAGCGGGGCGCTGTTCCGTGTGGAAAACAGCGTGCCCGACAAGATTCCCGGCAACACGGAGTACTTCCGAAAGCGCCTGCTCGACTTTTTCTCGGTTTGCGATGCGCACCTGGCTGACCGCGAATTCCTGGCGGACGAGTTTTCCGTTGCCGAACTGATGTTGTATCCGAACTACGCGCTGCGCAAGCCTCTGCTCGACGGGGCCGGCGGTTTCGCCAATCTGCATCGATGGGGCACTACGGTCGGCTCGCGGCCGGGAATGCAAAAAGGAATGAAAGCGCTTGGCTGATCGGGCGTCGGCGCTCGGTACCGCTGGCTTGAAGGCTGCGGATGGGAACTTCGCAGACATCCGCCGCTCACATTCCAATTCCGAAAACCATATACGAGTCCATGCTGACCGCGCTGAAGAATATTTTCGCTGAACTGTCGGGCGGCGACGCCGCTGTGTCTGCCTTATCGCAACAGCATCAGCTGCGCATGGCTGTGGCGGCATTGCTGCACGAAATGATGCGCGTCGACTCGAAGCAAAAACCCGAGGAAAGGCAAACCGCAGTTGCGGGCCTGGTTGGCATGTTCGGTTTGCCGGAACCGGACGCAAAGGTGTTGCTGGACGAAGCTGGATCCCGGCGCCTGACTTCCTATTTCGATCCGGCCTCGACGATAAAACGCCTGCTCACACTCGAGCAGCGCTGCATCCTGGTCGAAAATCTTTGGCGGATAGCCTTTGCGGACGCCGAACTGGACATATACGAAGACCAGTTCGTTCGCAAGATCGCCGATTTGATCTATGTGCCGAACACCGAGTGCATGTTGGCGCGGCAAAGGGCAAGGGACGAGGGACGAGGGGTGAGGGGTGAGGGATAAATCTTCGGCCTCTCCGGCTTTACTACTCGTCCCTTATGGGCAAAGCCCGGTATCCAGCGAAGTCGGGCACCCCTCGCCCCTCGTCCCTGTCTTCAGGGGACCTTCCCCAGTTCCGATCGCAGATCGCGCAAATGCGCGAGCGTTTCGGCGTCTTTCACGCGTTTGATCGCGTCATCCAGTTTCGCATAGAGGTCCGCGACGCCGGAACGCAATGAGGAACGAAACTCGCTGGGCCGTCCGCGCTCGCGGCGGTATTCCTTGGCCACGTCGGCGAGCGGCGAGGTGGCTCCGCGCAGGGAGGACAAATTGCGACCGCTGCCGTGAATCGAGCCGTCATCCAGTAGTCGCTTCAAGTCAATGGAGGTGGACGGTCCCTGCGGATCGTTCGTTGCGCCAGTCGCAACGAGAAGTAGCGTCACGTAATTGCGCTGCAGTTCGCGGCGGTAAAGGTCGATGAGCGGTTTTTTCGCGTCGAGCTCATGGAACAAGCCGTCGTTAAGGTCGCCCAGCAAATCCATGCCGACATAGCCCTTGCCGGCAGGTTCGGCCTGCCGCGCTTCCGCCAGGCGCTGAAATACCCCGGGGTCGAGAACCTGACGCAGCAGTTGCACGTTGGTGCCCTGCAAGGCGTCCGATCCGCCGTAAGGTCCGATTCGTCTGAGTACTTCACGATTGAGCAAAGGGCTCGGCGTCGCCCACGCCTTGTCGATCAGGAATTTCATCGCAGCGCGCTGGCGTTCGGGCGCAACCGGCGTGAACGGCGCTGTACCGCGGCCGGCCTGATAGCGAGTTTCCTCGACGCCGCCTACCAGCTTCGCCACCGCTGCCAGTTCGCGATAACGCTGCACCATCAGCGATTGGTACATCTCGCGCAAGCGCGCGTAATCTCCGCCGCGTTTCGTCGTCGCAGGAATCAGCAGCGGCATGACCCTGTCGATGTTGCGCAACCCCAACTCGGCGGCTTCGATCGGATCGCCGCCGACCACATTGGTGTTGACTTTCGGATCGATGGTCGCGTAGTCGTCCTCGCCACCGAAGCGCAGCATCGGATCGTCAACCTGTTTCGCGGCCAATTCATCCAGATGGGGCCATTCGTCGTCGCAGCTCATGCCATTTGAGAACGGCCGGTATCCCCATTCGATCGCAAAATAGTCGTACGGTCCGAACTTCGGCAGCAGATAGGCGCCGTCTCCCGGCTGGGCGACGTAGTTGAGCCGCGCGTAGTCCATGATGGATGCGGACGTGCCCCACTTGCGCGTCCAGTCCGGGTTGCGCAGTTGCGCGACCGCATATGCGGAGTGGCCCTTGAAATTATGGCGCAGCCCCAGCGCATGTCCGATTTCGTGCGAGACCACGTAGCGCAGCATTTCACCGATGACATCGTCCGGCAGGGGCAACTTCTGCGCTTTCGGATTCAGCGGCGCCACCTGGGTGAAGTACCAGGTCTCTACGAGTCGCAGGACGTCATGCCAGAAGATGGCATGCGAGGAGATGACTTCGCCGCTGCGAGGATCGACTACCGCCGGGCCCATCGCATTTTGACGCCCGCTCGGGGTCCAGCGCACGACGTTGAAGCGAACGTCCTCCGGATCCCAACTCGGATCTTCCTCGGGCGACGGGGCTTCGCGCGCGAGGATGGCATTGCTGAATCCTGCTTTCTCGAAGACTCTCTGCCAGTCCTCAATGCCATCCTTTATGAATGGCCGCCATTTTTCCGGCACCTCGTCGCTGATATAGAAGAGGATGGGCTTTACCGGATCCGACAGTTCAGCCTCGGGGTTTTTCTTCTGCAACCGGTAGCGCTGGATGAACGCGCGACGGACCTTGCCGTGGTCGTTGGTGCCGTAATCGTCGAACGGCACGGCAAAATAACCGACGCGATCGTCTGCAAATCTCGGATCCATCGGTTCTTCCGGCAGCAACAACAGGCTGGTGTGAAAAATGAATCCCAGGGCGGGCTGCACGCGTTCAGATTCGTCTTCGACATTTTTCTTGAGTTCCGCCGCCGACGGCGTCCAGGTCTGCTGGTAACGGATGTCGATGTTTTGGGGGAATGCCTTCACGGTTTCGATGAAAGAGCGCTTTGCATCGATGGCGTTCATGTGGAAATATTGCATGAACTCCAATGCGAAACCGTCCGGAACTTCGCTGACGAACAATCCGGTGATGTCGATTACGGGAGCATGCTCCGGGCCTTCCATGATGATTTCGAAAGCCTTGATGACGGTGCGCAGCGAGGCCGACTCCACTCCTCGCTGCAGGCTCGTCATGTTTTGCGCCCACATCTCGTAACGCACGTTTTCAAGGTAGAGCTTGTTGCCGCGGCGAACCCAGCGGACGACCCGGTTATCCACTACCGAGCCCGGCGCGACGAAATCGCTGCCCGTGGACAATGCGGCGAATTCGGTATTGACCAGCATGTCCCGGTTGAGCATGGCGGGGGGAATCTCGAACATCACGTGATCGCAGATCACGTGCACCTTGAACATGCCCGTCAAAGTCTCGACTTTCTGATCGATGCCGGCAGGGCAGGACGCCACCATCGCCGAAGTCATGGCGAAGCCCGGGCGGCAAAGCAGAGTCGCCAGCAGCGCTGCAATAAGGAAGGATAATGTTCTCATCATCTCAATGTTACCCCAACACCTGCATCGGGCGCGGCGGCCCCGATACGCTAGTACCAAGACAGCACCAGTCATGCCGGCCGGCTTCGATACGTTTGCTGGTTTTTGGTTCGCGGCGGGCGCGCCCGGCTCTCTTGCTCGGGAGGAGCAACCAAAAAAACAGCACTCGACAGGATACCTGACGGTTCCATACGAATGGATTACAAAACTGGATGCATTGCAAGAAGATGGGCAGCGATTGGCAAGGGCGGGGACGGCCGTCGGTGCCTTGCCAGCCCGCGGCCGAGCAGGGCCGGCTTGCGTAAAACCGAACCGTCAGACGAGCGCTGATGGCGGGGTTTTCGTTACTTATTGTTGCTTAGTGGTTATGGGTGACGGCAAGGACAGGCGGAACACGCTGCCTACGGCCTTTAGTCGCCGCGATGTTGCGGCGGCGCGGTTTTGGCGGCTTCGTCATCGTCTTTGGCGCATCTCCCCCTCCAGCCCATGACCAATGCGCGACGCGCCGAGTTAACCCCAGACAGATAGCGGTTCTGGATTTCGTAGGCTTCGAATTCTTCCGAAACTCGCCGGCTGCAAAAATTCCCCGACTCGAACTTACCGGTGGTCTGCTGCAGGTGATGAACCAGTTCGTGCAGCAGGATGGAACGATCGAACAAGTCGTTCTTCAAATCCAAAGCTTCGTCCAGGACGACGCCCGTTTCCGGATGGTAGTAGGCTTTTATGCGGCACGGGCGGCCATCGCACAATCGACGCTGGATCTCGGCTTGAGGCACTGTATGAACTTCGGGCAGGACCGCCGGACTCGGATAGCCCGACAACAGTTTGATCGCCGTGAACAACTCGACCATCATGGAAACCAACGCAGATTGATCCAACGCAACTCCTTTTCGAGTGACCCTTACTTCTGCGGGCGAATACCTTGCTCAGTCGTCACAGCGCGCCCGCCACCCGTTGACGTTGAGCCGGTGAGGATCATGCGCATGTTCGAGGTAGCGGTTCTGGATGATGTAAGCCTCGCGCTCGGCCGCATACCAGCGGTCGCACGCCGAAGGCATTTTCTGGAAGGTGCCGCTGACGCGCTGCAAGTGATGGACCAGTTCGTGCAAGAGCACTGATTTCGCAAACTCGTCGTTGGTTAGATCGAAAGCTTCGTCGATATAGATGCCTTCGCCAGGCCGGTAGAAAGCTTGGGCGGCGCAGGTGCCTTCGCAAAAACGCTGCCGGATTTCCGCTAGAGGGGCCTGATGTATTTCAGGTAAAACCGTAGCAGTCGGATAACCCGAAAGGGAATGGATGGAGGCAAGTAACTGCAATGCCAATGACGCTAGAGAAACGGAGTCCATGATCTTGCCTCTGACCCGGCGTTCCCCCCGACCCCGCCGGGGCCGGTAAAATAATCTTATGTATTACGTTCGTTACCTGATTGACACGTTCTTTTGCAATATACTGGAGCAATATTCAGGCCAGCTCCGTTCGCTGGCGTACATAGGGTGTGGGGATTAGAAAATGCACCGCTGCGGTGCGAAAATGTTGATTCGGCACCACCCGAGCAGGCGGAGCGGGCGATTGGCGATCGTCGGATAATCGAATATTTTTCAGATGGCTGAGTGTCTTGGGCCGAGGTTTTTTACTCGGCAGCAAGCCAGGCCACGCGTTGGCGTCCCGCCTCGTCCCGGGCCAGGACTTTTTGTAAATATTGCAAAATCAACCTGGCTTCCGCCTCGAAACCGAACGGCGGATTCACCACGAGCATTCCGCACCCAAGCATGCCCTCGCTGTAACCATCCGGGAGCACACGAAGCTCAAGTTGCAGGATTTTGTGGATGCCGGATTCGAGCAGGCCACGTTCGAAGGCCCGCATCGACACCAGGTCCATCAAGGGGTACCAGAGGGCATACACGCCGGTCGCGAAACGCCGGTGCGCTTCGACCAGGCCTTGCGTTAACCGGTCGAATTCGCGGGCGCGGTCGAAGGAAGAATCGATGAAGATCAGGCCACGCCGCTCTTTCGGCGGAAGGAAAGCCTTCAGCGACTGGTAGCCATCCATCAAGTGCACGGTGGTCTGACGGTCCCCGCCGAACAGCGCGCCCAGATTCTCACAATCCTTTTTATTAAGCTCGACCAGGACCATGCGGTCGCACGGTCTCAGCAGGCGGCGCACGATGCGCGGAGAACCAGGATAGAAGCGTAATTCTCCCAACTTGTTCTCGCCTTTTATTGCTCCGAAGTACGGGATGAATTCGTCCGGCACATCCTTGCGTCCCCACACGAGTGCGATGCCGTTCTCGAACTCCTTATTCTTCTGCGCCCATTCATGAGTAAGGTCGTAGCGTCCGATCCCCGCATGGGTGTCGAGCACGAAGAACGGTTTATCCTTTTTCTCCAGTGCGATTACCAGGCGGCTCAGCAACGAGTGCTTGAAGACATCCGCGAAATTGCCCGCATGGAAGAGATGTCGGTAGGCGAGCATGCAGTCGAAATGGAGACTACAAAGAATGCAAAGATTCGAACCACCCTGCCGGCCACAAGGGCCCCTGCAGGCGGCCGGTTGGGGGCCTGGTTGAACTCATGGGATAATCGCCTGGTCTTTCATCAGGAACCCCACGCAGGAATATTGTCATGGCCGCCGAGAATACACCCGAACTCAAGATGGACCCCTCCAACCTTTATCGCGAGGAAATTTTCACCGATCGCAAGATAGGCACCATCCGCGTCATGACTCCGGTCAAGAGCGACAGTTCCTCAGACCTGAACCGGAAGGTAATTTACGTCGGCGAAACCCAGCTCATGACACCGGTAGGCGCGTTGCCGCTGGCTTTCGAGATCGAGGCCGACTCGCTCGGCCAGGCTTCGCAGAAATTCGCGGAAGTGGCTGCCGTCGCCGTCGAACGTGCGGTGCGCGAATTGCAGGAAATGCGCCGCCAGCAAAGCTCTTCCATCGTGATCCCCGAAGGCATTCCACCCGGACTTGGCGGTATGGGAATGGGGGGAGGCGGCGGGAAAATCAAACTGCCCTGATGGTCATTCACCGTAGCTAAGTGAGCGCGCCTTCCCCCAGAACACTCTGTACGAAAACACCGTGTAGCCGATAATCAGCGGCAGCACGATGCAGGTCCCGACGAAAACGAACATCAGGGATTCCCTCGCGGCGGCGGCCTGCCAGAGCGTCATTCGCTCCACCACCAGATAAGGGAACAGGCTGTAGGCAAGTCCGGCAAACGCAAATACGAATATCCATACCGCCAGGACGAACGGCACCCATTCGCTTGTTGATTTTCCCTGCTGAAGTTTCTTCACCCACACCAGAATGCCGCCAAATGCGGCCGCTGTAAGCAGCGGCAACGGCGACAGCAATAGCAAACGCGGCCAAGCGAACCATTTCTCCAGTATGCCGGCGTTGGCGAACGGAGTCGCGAGGCTGATCGCGGCGACGCCGATGGCGGCGAGCATGACGGCGCCGTAAGCCCAGCGCAATGCTCGCCGGTGCAGGTCGCCTTCGGTCTTGATCACCAGCCAGGTCGACCCGAGCAAGGCATAAGCCCCGGCGAGCCCCGCGCCTACCAGCCATTCGAAAGCAATGCACAGCGCGCCGCCCTTGAAGCCGGTAATGACGCCGGCGAGCATCGCACCCTGCGCAACGGAAGTGCCGAGCGAGCCGGCGAAGAAAAGATGGTTCCACATCGACTGATGCCATCCCGATGCCTTGACGCGAAACTCAAACGACACGCCGCGCAGGATCAATGAAATCAGCATCACCGCGACTTCCAGGTAGAGCGCAGGCAAGATTACGCCATGCGCGTGGGGAAATGCCACCAGCAGAATTCCGACGCCCAGCACGAGCCAGGTTTCGTTGGCATCCCAGAATGGGCCGATCGAGGCAACCATCATGTCCTGTTCGGCACGCGTGGCCAGGGGCAGCAGGATGCCTACCCCAAGGTCGAAACCGTCGAGTATGACGTACGCGAGAATGGCCAAACCCATCAGCAGCGTGAAGATCAGGGGCAGATCGAGTTCCATGGTCAAATTACCGTCGGCCCGAGCGTGCCCGGTGCAGGCACTTCCCGTCCCTTGCCCTCGGCTTCCTTGATCGCCAGTTGCGTGACCACCACCATGTAGGAAATCAGCAGTAGTGAGTAGACCAGCGCATAGCCGATCAACGTCATCGCGACATAGCGGGCTGGCACGTCGGAGACGGCATCCGCGGTCAGCATGACACCGTAGACCAGGTAGGGCTGGCGGCCTATTTCAGTCGTCAGCCATCCCGCCAGCACGGCGATCCATCCGGCAAAGGTCATTGCCGCAAATGTCCGCAACAGCCAGCGCGGGCATTCCCGGCGCCGGAGCAGGCTCAGTGCAGCGAGCCAGGATGCCGCCAGCATGAGCATGCCGACGCCCACCATCACCCGGAATGTCCAGAATACCGGCGCAACGGGCGGATGCTTGTCGCCGAATTCGGCAAGCCCTCTCACTTCGCCGTCGAATTTGTGCGTGAGGATCAGGCTGGCGGCTTTCGGCAATGAAATCGCAAAATCATTGCTGCGCGTTTCCTTGTTCGGCATCGCGAACAGCATCAGCGGCGCACCGCGCTCCGTTTCCCAGATCGCCTCGATCGCGGCGATTTTTGCCGGCTGGTATTCGAGCGTATTCAATCCGTGCTGGTCGCCCACCAGAATCTGCAGTGGGGTCAGGACGGCTGCGACCGAAACACCAACACGAAACATGCGTGCTGCGGGTGCGAACGTCCGGTTTCGCAATAACTGGTACGCGGAAATGCCGGCCACCAAAAACGCCGCCGTGAGCCCCGAGGCAATCATCATGTGCGTCAGCCGATAGGGAAAACTCGGATTGAAAATCACGGCCATCCAGCTCGTCGCGTGCAGCTGCCCGTCGATCACTTCAAAACCCTGGGGAGTCTGCATCCAGGAATTCAGCGCTAGTATCCAAAACGCGGAGGCCGAAGTGCCGATCGCCACCAGAAAAGACGAAACGGTATGCATCCAGGCGGGCACCCGGTCGCGCCCGAACAGCATGACGCCGAGGAACGTTGCTTCGAGAAAAAACGCCGTGAGCACTTCATAGCCCAACAATGGGCCGGCAATATTGCCCGCCTTGCTCATAAAGCCGGGCCAGTTGGTGCCGAACTGGAAGCTCATCGTAATGCCGGAGACGACACCCAGGGCGAACGAAAGCGCAAACACCTTCACCCACAGCCTGTATGCCGGCTTGCACCAGTCATCGCCAGAAAACTCGATGCGCACGCGCAGGTAAAAGAGAATCCAGGCCAGCGCGATGGTGATGCTGGGAAAAAGGATATGAAAACCGATGTTCAGTCCGAATTGCGCGCGCGCGAGGAGAAGCGGATCTGCCGGCATGACGACCTTTCGTCAAATCGTGGCGGCAGTTTAACGCGTAAGCGAACAGCGCGGCGCAACGTGCAACGTCCACGTCGCAGACCTGGAGACACAGCTTGACGATATGCATAGTTGTATGCACACTGACAGCGTGGGCAAACCAGCAAGCACCTCATCTTCATTGCATTCCGGGCGACGCGAGACAGGAAACCGGAAGCGGAGCATCCCCGAACGGATGGCCAAGCAACGCAACGGCGAAGCACCGCCGCGCGGCAAGACCCGGCTCACGATATACCTCGACATGGCTGTCGTGGAATACTTTCGGTCGCGCGCCGGCGGCCGCGGTTATCAAACCCTGATCAACGAAGCCCTCAGGCAGACGATCGCGCAGGAAAGTCTGGAAGACGTCCTGCGCCGGGTGTTGCGGGAAGAATCTCGGCCCTACCAGGTTGGAAAGGCAAAGGTTTGAGCAGGCGCAATCTGGAGCGCCGTGGTCGGACCAGACCAGGTCCGCATTCTCGTACGCGGGCCTTTGCTTAAGCGCCGATGACTGAATTTCGCGACGAACTCAAAGCGGTCGCATTGCCTGCCGCAGTGCTGATCATTGCGGGCATCGCCGCATTGATCAGTCAGAAATTGTCGAGCACGCTGGGCAATTTCGGCGTATTCGGGCCTTACACGATCCTCGCCATCGGTACCGCAATCACGCTATGGTTCAATCGCGGCCACGCGTTCATCGCACTGCTTTCGCTGCTCCTCGCCTTCATTGCCTACCGCATTTCGTTCAACTTCGGCGCTGATGATTTTCCCTTGCGTGCGGTGCTGACTGCTACGTCGATCTTCGTCCCCGCCAATATTCTGATCGTGTCGATGTTGCCCGAGCGCGGGATCGTATACTTCCGCAATTACCGGTGGCTTCTGCTCGGCCTGGTCGAAGTACTGCTGACTGCGTGGGTCGCCACCGCAGGTCACACCGCCCTTTCCGGCACCGCGTGGCATGCCGCGCTGGATCACTGGCTGCTCAAGGCTGAACCTACCCCGTTACTGGGCCGCATATTCATGGCAGCCGCATTGGCCGCAGCGTTGATCCGCGCCTGGAAACAACGTTCGCCCCTCGACGTCGGCATGGCCGGCGCGCTGATTGCCTTCTTCATTGCGTGCGAATGGCCCGATCGGTCGGCGGTTTACGGCACATTCATGTTCGCCGCGGGTGCGATATTGCTACTCGCCGTACTGCAAGAGTCGCACCGAATGGCTTTCCGCGATGAACTCACCGCCTTGCCCAGCCGGCGTGCACTGCAAGAAAAACTCGCAGCCCTCGGACCGGCGTATACCATCGCCATGGTCGACGTCGATCACTTCAAGAAATTCAACGACACGTATGGCCACGATACCGGCGATCAGGTCTTGAAACTGGTCGGAGCACGGCTGGGGGCGATCGATGGCGGCGGAAAGGCTTTCCGCTACGGAGGCGAGGAGTTCGCTGTCCTGTTTCCCGATCGGAAAATCGAAGAAGCGCTTCCCCATCTTGAGGCGCTGCGCAAAAGCATCGAGGACTACAGGATGTCGGTGCGCACCGAGCAGCAACGGCGCAGCGATGCGCGCCGCAAAGGCGATCGGCGCACGACGACCCAATCCTCTCTGGCGTTGAACGTTCCGCAGACGACACCCCCGCTACGTTCGAATCGTCCGGACTGGCTATCCGTCACCGTGAGCATCGGCGTCGCGCAACGGACCGAACTGCTCGATGCGCCGGAAATCGTGATTCGCGCGGCCGACGAAGCGCTCTATCGCGCCAAAGGTGCCGGCCGCAACAGGGTGAGCGTATAACGCGCGACGACCTTCTTGATTTACTTCTCACCACGAAGACACGAAGAAACACGAAGAAAGGCAGAACGAGAGAATCAGGGTCTTGCGCCTGAGTTGCTGTACGCAATATTCTGGGGCCATGAAGGTCGCCAATTACATGAGATAGAAAAGCTGTTCACACAGGCAATGCTTTCCGCTCACGCAACTCCCAACCACACCCACCCGAAGGTGACTAAACATACTTTGCCCTTTTGGTTTTCTTCGTGTTTCTTCGTGTCCTTCGTGTCTCAAGGGAACACTTGTGCCGCTTGCGGCGCGTGGTGAGATTTAACGCTTTCACTTGACGCCATATTTCGCGCGGTAGTGCTGGCCCAACACTTTGCGAGTCTGGCGGCGCAGCTGCGAAGTCGGCGGCGCCTGCGGCTTGGTTCGCGGCGACCTGGAATTAGCCGGCTTGACTGGTTTCACCTTCAACCGTTTCTCCCTTAAGCCTTGCGCGCAATTCCGTCTTCAGCACCTTGCCGTAGTTGTTCTTCGGCAGTTCCGATACGAACCGATAACTCTTCGGCCGCTTGAAGCGGGCGATATGGTCGAGGCAAAGCGCATCGAGTTCTTGCTCGCTCACCCCATCACCGGGTCGCACCACCACGAAGGCGATCACTTCCTCGCCCCACTCCGCGTGCGGGCGTCCAACGACGGAAACTTCGCTGACCGCCGGATGCCGCAGCAGGACTTCCTCGACTTCGCGCGGATAGATATTGGAGCCACCGCTGATGATCATATCCTTCGAGCGGTCGCGCAATGTCAGGAAACCGTCTTCGTCGAACGAACCGACGTCGCCGGTATGCAACCATCCATTGCGCAAGGTCTCCATGCTGGCATCGGCATTGCGCCAGTAACCGCGCATCACAGTGTCGCCGCGCACCAGGACCTCGCCGATTTGTCCTGCCGGTAGTTCCCGGTCCTGCGCGTCGGCGACGCGCACCTCGACCGGAGGTTGGGCAACTCCAACCGAAGCCAGCCGCTCTTCGTAACGCGGCTGGTCGCGCTGCGAAATCTGCCGTTTCGAAAGCGCTGTGATCGCCATGGGCGATTCGCCCTGGCCGTAGATCTGCGCGAAACGCGGCCCCAGGGTATCCAGCGCGGCCTTGATGTCCTGCAGATACATCGGTCCGCCGCCGTACACGATGGTCTTGAGACCGTCGAGTGCGGGCGCGTGCATGCGTGCGTGAGCCACCAGGCGATGGACCATCGTGGGCGCCGCGAACATCGTTACGCCGTTCCAGTGGCGGCAGAGCTGGAAGATTTCCGCCGGATCGAAATGGCCGCTGTCCGGAATAACCTGGTTTGCGCCGGCCAGCACGTGCGGAAAATTGTATTGGCCCGATCCGTGCGACATCGGCGCGCCGTGCAAAACGCAATCTTCGGGCGCGATAGTGTCGACCGCGGCGAAATAGGAGAGCGACATGCACACCTCGTTGCGATGCGTGATCATCACGCCTTTCGGTCGGCCGGTCGTCCCGCTGGTGTAGAACAGCCATGCAATGTCGTCAGGCGCCGTATCGCTCATGGCGATGGCGGCTTGGGTTTTGCACAGCGCCGTGTACTCGGACGACCCCGCTTCGATTACGCGCTCGAGCGCGGGCAGATTGCCACGCAGCGCATCAACCGGGCCCGCGAGATCGGATGACGCGAAGCAAACCCTGGCGCCAGAGTCCTCCAGGATGTATTCGATTTCTTTCGGATGCAGCTTGGCGTTCATCGGCACCGCGGTCAGCCCCGCATGCCAGGCCGCGTACCAAATTTCGACATACTGCGGGCAATTGCCCATGGCCAGCGCGACGCGATCGCCCGGCATCAGGCCAAACGAATGACGCAGGGCGGCCGCCATCGCAGCGACCCGGCGCATGAGGTCGCCATAGCGTATCCAGACGCTTTCGCCAAGCGAGACGGCGGGACTATCCGGAAATGTGCGCGCCGATCGCGCGAGGAAATTGGCGATGTTCACGGGCGAGGGGCGAGGGGCGAGGGGCGAGGGGCGAGGGGCGAGGAAAGTCTTGTTTCGGTCAACCAGCGTGTCAAGTTTCTCGCGAAGCGGCGCCGCAAATCCTGTGAGCCTTGGAATTCGGTCTAAGTCCGTCCCTCGTCCCTCGCCCCTGGTCCCTCGTCCCTGCTCTCAACCCGCACTCCCCGAGCCCACCCCGAGGCCGCTGGCGTAGCGCTTGTTCCAGATGTCATGCCCCAGCGAGAAATCGTTCTTGCCCGACTTGTCTTCGCCGCGCATCAGCCACAATGGCTGGTCGTAGATGTTGAAAGGCGCATTGTCGCGGCGCTTGTCGCGCAGCGACCGATCGTAGTGCGAGCTCGCCGGCATGTAGCGCATGATCAAAGCCGCCCTGCGCTGTCCCGAGGTGTTCGCGAGCGAGCCATGGATCATGCGCACGTCGTGCAGCGACATCTGGCCTGGCTCGAGTTCGACGTTGACCGCCTTGGCCTCGTCGAACTGGTCGCGGTCGAGTTCGAGATTCAGCACCAGATCCTTGCGATCGCTGACATGATGCCTATAAAGCTCCTTGCGCTTGTGCGACTCGGGGATGAAGCGCATGCAGCCGTTTGCCGTCGACACCGGATCGATGGCGATCCACACCGAGCACGTTGCCAGCGGGCGCATCGGCCAGTATTCGCCGTCCTGATGCCAGGGTACTTCCCGCCCCTTGACCGGCGGCTTGCACAGGATACGGCTGATCCACAACACGATGTCCGGCCCGATGATTTGCTCGACCATGTCCAATACCGGCGGGTGCCGGGCTGCGGTCATGAACGGATTGGCACCCGGTCCGCCAGTCGGCGGCAACATGTGCGGATTCGCCAGGTCTTCCTGCGCGACATCGGTATAAGTCGCCAGCAGCCGGTCGAGACTGTCGCGCAGGCTTCGCAGCAAGGGATCGGGGATGCGGTAGCGCGGGAAGACATAACCGTGCTCGTGGTAGTGCGCCAGTTCATCTGCGCTGAGAGCTTCTTTCATTTCGTTTTTCCTGCACGCCAAAGGAAAGTCGATGCTAGCACAAGCTTTGCGTGGCTTGACCCGGCGCCTCACTGCAGCCCGAGATTTGGGATTCCCGGCGATTGCGGTCACCGCAAACGGGGTCGCGGCGCAGACTCGAATGCGGTAGGCTTTTGTCCGACTGACTGCCGGACGGAATCCCCGGCATGCAGCGCAAGCCGGCCTGAAGCCCGGCATGAATCTAACACGCAGCTAAAATCGGAGAACGAACAATGAAGCTGGCAAAGGGACTATTGTCAATGATGCTTGCCATTCCGGCGGCGGCGCTGTATGCCGCCGAAGCGCCCGAAATGACCATCGAGCATTCCATCGTGATCAATGCACCGCCCGAAGCGGTATGGGAAGTGGTCAGCGACTTCAACGGTCTGCCGCGCTGGCTGTCGACGATCACCGACAGCAAGATCGTCCTCGGCAAGAACCGCCAGGAAGGCGCCATCCGCGAGCTCACGCGCGCCAACGGCACCAAGGTTCAGGAAAAACTGATCGTGTACGAGCCCTGGAAGATGACCGTTGGCTATACCTATATCGGCGGCCAGGTCGGCGCGACCGATTATTTCCCCCTAATCACGGTCTCCGATGCCGGAGGCGGCAAAAGCAAAGTCGTGTGGAAGGCGCGGTTCAAGCGTGTCGCGTATTGGACCGACGACCCGCCGCCAGGGCAGGACGACGCAACGCCCCTGGCCGCGCTGAACAAGGTCTATCCGATGGGACTCGAAAATTTGAAAAAGATCGTCGAAGAACAACAGTAGAAGGGACGAGGGAAGAGGGGCGAGGGAAACGGCCTGCTAATTGCAGCCGAATCTTCGCCTCACCGCTTTTCCCTCGCCCCTCGTCCCTCGCCCCTCATCCCTCATCCTCACATGAACCCATTCGATCTGACCGGCAAAGTTGCCATCGTCACCGGATCCACGCGTGGCATCGGCCGTTCCATTGCGGAACACCTGGCCGGGGCCGGCGCGAAGGTGGTGATTTCGAGTCGAAAAGCCGACACCTGCGAACAAGTTGCAAAGTCCATTCGCGCTTCGGGTGGCGATGCGATTGCGATCCCCGCAAACATCGGCGACAAGGCACAACTGGGAAACCTGGTCGGCGAAACACGCCGGCAATGCGGAAAAATCGACGTGCTGGTATGCAACGCGGCCAGCAACCCGTACTACGGTCCGATGGCAAATATGCCGGACGAAGCCTTCAACAAAATCCTGCAGAACAATATCGTCTCGAACCACTGGCTCGCCAATCTCGTGTTGCCGGAAATGGCGCAGAGAAATGACGGCGCCGTGATAATCGTGTCTTCGATCGGCGGACTGAAGGGTACCTCTTCGCTCGGCGCTTATGCCATCTCTAAAGCCGCTGACATGCAACTCTCGCGCAATCTCGCCATGGAATGGGGCCCGCACAATATCCGCATCAATTGCATCGCGCCCGGGCTGGTCAAGACCGATTTTGCGCGAGCGTTGTGGGAGAATCCAGAAATCCTGCAGCGCTACGAATCGCAGACACCGCTGCGCCGCATAGGCCAACCTGACGACATCGGCGGAATCGCCGTCTTCCTCGCTTCCCGAGCAGCGGCTTTCATCACCGGACAGACCATCGTCGCGGATGGCGGCGTGACGATCGCGGGATAACCGTTCACCGCGTGCAACGCGCCTTCGGTTCTGCCTTGGCGCATTTCCGGATGGGTTAAATAAAGTCGCCCGATAGCCGTTATACGCAGGTAGGGCATACAAACAATACCAGCAATCCACCCGATGAAGCTTTGGCCTCTGTACTCCGCTACAACTCTTGTGCTTCTCCACTTGTTCATTCGAACAGCGGACGCTGCAGAATGGGGATTTGACGCCAACGCCGGCCTCGAGCATAGCGACAACGTATCGAACGCCGTGGAAGCCGCCGACAAGAAATCCGACAACTCAGCGACCGTCGGGGTCTCAGGATCAATGTTTCGCCAGTTAGGCGACAACACCGGTTTGGGCGTGGGCCTGGTTGCGGAATCCGCATCTTATTTTCGCTATTCCGGCCTGAACAATCTCGGCATTGGCATTCGCGGACAACTTCGGCAAAAATTTGGCCTGGGCAGTGATGCACCCTGGGCCGCTCTCGCGCTGCGTGCGCTGCACCGTGACTACCACTATGACTATCGGGACGGCTGGCAATACGATGCCGGAGTGTCGGCCGGAAAAACATTCGGCGAGCGTTGGAACCTGAGCGCGTTCGTGAAATACGACAGATACGAAACGGACAGGCAGCAGCCAGAAGTGCTGCCCGGAGTGTCCGCGGCGGCATACGACGTCGCAGGATGGACCTTTGGCGCGCGCACCGCTTTTCTGCTAACTCAGAGGGATACGCTTTCTTTCCTGGCATCCCGGCGCCACGGCACGGTGACTGCGGTGACGCCGATCGATCCCGAGATCCTCGAATACTCGAGCGCCGTCGCGTTCGATCCTGTTTTCAGCGGCAACCCGATCGCCTATCGCATCAGTACGGACACCGACACGCTATCGCTCAACTGGAGCCACGCCCTCGGGCGTCATTCGTCCTTCAATCTTGGATATGTCTATCTCCGCAGCAAGGGCGACGAGGAACTGGGCGCTTACACGACAAACGTGGTCAATCTGAGCGTTTTCTACAGCCGGTAATGGCATCCACTCCCGCAAATCTGATCGTGATTCTGGCCTGCGTCCTGGCGCAACCTTCCGTCCTGGCCGGGGAGATACGTGCGCTCGTGCTGGACGGCGAGGGCAAGCCGCTGTCCGACGCCGTGGTCGTTGCGTTTCCGGCTGATGCGCGCACTGAGCAGGCCAAACCTGGAACGGAAGTCGAAGACCAGATCGACAAGGAGTTCGTGCCTTACGTCCAGGTCATACGCGTGGGATCGACGGTACGATTTCCCAACAGGGACAACATCCGCCATCACGTCTATTCTTTTTCCGCCGCCAAGAAATTCGTGTTGCCTCTATACAGCGGAACGCCCGCGACCCCGGTACTTTTCGACAAGGTTGGCGTGGTCAAGCTTGGCTGCAACATCCACGACTGGATGATCGGCTATCTGTACGTCACCGACGCCCCCTATTTCGGGAAAACGGCCGCGCCGGGTCGCGTCGAGTTGAAGGATCTTCCCGCAGGGACCTATCGTGTGCACGTCTGGCATCCGCGCCTCGACGGCGGGGAAGAAGCAACCGCGAAACAGATCGAAGTCAAGGACGACGCACCGGTCTCCGCGCAGTGGAAGATCAAGCTCAAACGCGAATTCCGGCCGCAACGTGCACCGCTGCCCGGGGATGCGGGATACCGCTAGCTGGTGAAATATCCGGGCTGGCTCCGTCGTTCACGTCCGGCGTGCCAGCAAAGCGTCGACTTCCAGACGGTTGGGGGCTCCGTTTCTCCCTCCGTGCCGGCCGCACTTGATTGCCGCTGCCGCCGCGGCGAATCGAATGGCGTCTGCGGTAGCCTGGCCTTGAGCCAGCGCCAAAGCATACGCGCCGTGAAATACATCCCCCGCGCCAAGCGTGTCCACGGCGTCGACCGGGAATGCCGGACAATGCCGCACTTCGCGCGGCGCTGCCGATTCGATCCACAGTACGCCGGCGTCGCCTTGCGTGACCGCCGCGACACGAGCCCCGTTCGCCAATACGCGGCGTAGTCCGGATTCGCCGTCGTTGCCGGCGTAGGTGTCGAGCCCGCGCTGCGAAAAGACAATGTGGTCCGCGGCACGAGCGAGAGGTTCAAGGATTTCCACCGGGGCAATCTCTGCGTCGAGGATGGCAGGAATGCCGGCCATGCGTGCAGCATGCAAGGCAAGCCCTGCACCTTCCGGCCAACGTACATCCGCAAGCAGTGAACCTGCGCCGGCGATCTGATCGAGCGGCAGCCAATCCGCCGGCGCCTGCAGCGCGCTGCCGCGAAATCCCACCACCAGTCGTTCGCCGCGGGCATCCACGATCACCGCGGAATGAGAAGACGATCGCCCCGGAAAACGCCGCAGATACGAGGTATCGACGCCTTCGGCGATGAACTCCGCGTGGATGGCGGCAGCAATGTCATCCGCGCCGGTCGGCCCCCAGAAAACGGCTTCACCGCCAAGACGTGCAATGGCCACCGCCGCGTTGGCCGCCATTCCTCCACCGCTTTCGTCAAAACGATGTGCGGGAATCTTGCCGCTGTCAGTTGGCCAGGCATCCACGGCAAACACGCGATCGAACGCTGCGTGTCCCACGCAGATGACACGCGGGCGCGGTGCGGCTACGCTCATCGGTCAGGCGCGAAGGCGCATCAAGCCGTTTTTGCGGCCCGCATCGCGGCCAGATACTTCGAAAGGAGTTCCTGCTCGGTGCGGGTGCGCTGGCTGGCCGGACACGGGAAGCGCAGCAACAGGGTTGTCCTTCCGCCCTCTCCCAGCCTGATGCTCACGCGAGGTTCGGCCGAAGGCATCACGATGAACTGTTCGCCCTCCAGTTCGCGCAAGGCGGCATGTGCGGGTCCCACGTATTCCGAACAGACCGAATTCGCAACCTCGTTGAGGATGCGCCGTGCCGTATCGAGATCGCTTCCGCCGGCGAGCGGAATGCTGACCATCCCGAGCTGGTAGTCTCCGAGGCGTGAATAGTTTCTCATGGCATGGGTGATGTAGAAGCTGTTCGGGAACTGGACCACCCTGCCGGTAAACAGATGCTCCTCGCTCATTTCCAGCATCGTCGTGGTCAACAGTGTCTGGTCGATGACTTCGCCCTTGATATTGTTGATCTCGATGACGTCGCCGAAGCTGAAGCTTCTCGAGGTAGTGTGCTGTATGTAGCCGAGCACGGATGTGAACAATTCCTTGCCGACCAGCACTACCGCGACGCTCAATGCCGCGAGCGACAATGCCGCCGCCCGCAGTTCCACGCGCCAGATGAAAATCAGCGCGATAAAGGCAAGCAAAAGAGAGAAATTGCGCCAGAACACCGACGCGCGCAACTTGGTTTCCCTGGACAGCCAGCCGCGGCCGCGCAATACCGCCGAGATCGCAATGTTGGCGAGAATCACCGCCGAGACGGTGACAATGGTCCAGAGAAATTCCGGGGCGATTTCATACAGAAAAGAATCGGCTTTCATCATGTCGATGGATCAGTGACCCGCAATGTATCGGAAGCCCGGTCATCCGGGCAACTGCCGAACCTGGACGGCGCTTCGCGGTCTTACCCGCCATCTCTGCCAAACAGGAGCGTTATGGGTATCGCACAAGTCGACCGATGGGTGGAAATCGCCCGAATCGTATTTCCCGATGGCGCGCAGATCACCCATCCTCCAGCGGGCGAATCCGTCTGGCTCAAGGTGCGATGGAAGATCGGGACGGACCCGAAGCGGCCGCAGAAGCCTGCCAGGAGCATCAACATTTATTTCACCCGCGAATTCTGCAAGGCCTATGAAAGTCTCGAGGCCGGACGCCGGTCCGAGTGGGATGGCAAAGTACGCGAATTGCTCGCCAGCAAATTTGCGACGTTCAATCCGGATCACAATGCGCCGCATGGCGCTCCGGTGCCGGGAGAATCGTGGTTCGTGACGCCGGGCGCGATCCGGGCCTAACAAGGGACGAGGGGCGAAGAACGAGGGATGAGGGGAAATTCAAGATTGAAACTCGACGACCGAAGGCTCTTTCCCCTCGACCCTTATGGTCGAAGACCGGTATCCCGCCACGCGGGGCGTCCCTCTGCCCTCGCCCCTAACTCCTGTAGTCCACGCCCTTGCGATCTAGCATGCGCAACAGCGCATCCCATGCCTTGTTGGTTTCCGCGCCGCCGGGTCCCTGGAACTGTTCGAAGCCCTTGCGTGCGGTCTGCTCGTCGATCAGGCCGACTTCGACACGTCCGCCTGCCAATGCGTCGATCTGGATCTGGCACGCGGTGTCGAGGTAGTACATCAGTTCGAATGCCTCGCTGACGGTATCGCCGAGGGACAACAATCCGTGATTGCGCAGGATCATCGCCTTGGATGTCTTGCCGAGGTCGGCGGCCATGCGTTCACGTTCGTCGAGCTCGAGCGCGATGCCCTCGTAGTCGTGGTAGGAGAGCATGCCGTAGGTGCGCAGCGCATGTTGGCTCAGGGGCAGCAGCCCGTGTTTCTGCACCGAGACGGCGACACCGGCGCGAGTGTGCGTGTGGATCACGCAATTGATTTCGGGCCGCGCCTCGTGCACGCAGCCGTGAATGACAAAGCCGGCGTAATTGACGCCCATGCCGGTGATGTCGTCGACGACATTGCCTTCGTGGTCGATCTTGACGATGCTCGACGCGGTAATCTCGTCGAACATGAGGCCGTACGGATTGATCAGGATGTGGTGCGAGCCGGGGACGCGTGCGGTGAAATGCGTGAATATCAGATCGGTCCAGCGGAACTGGGAGGCTAACTGGTAAGCCGCGGCAAGCTGGCAGCGCACTTCCCATTCTTCCGGGGTGACGCGGGCGCGCACGCTCTGCGCATCGACGGATTTGAGTTTTCGGGCTTTTTCGGTCATCTGGCAAACCTCCTCAGGACATCAATGATACACCGCACCTGATGGCACTGCCTCAGCCGTCCAACTCGGGGTAATGGCGAAAGATGCCGTCCTGGTTGAACGCGATGCGCCGCTTCGACGCCAGGTAGGCGGCGATGTTCGGGCGCGCCGCGATACGGTCGTGCAGATCGATCAGCCGCGGATAATCCGACGCCTGTTTTTTCATGGCTTTCGGAAACGCATAACGCAACCCGGCGATCAACTGGAACACCGACAGGTCGGCATAAGACAGCCTGTTGCCCGCCATGAAACGCCTGCCCTTGCCGCCCGACAAGACCCGTTCAAAGTAGCCGAGGAATTTCGGCATGCGCTCGGTGCGGAAATTTTTTGTGCGACGGCGCGCCTCGGCCTTCTGCTGGTGATAGTAAAGCGCGCTTGCTATCGGATGGTGCGTGTCGTGAATCTCCGTGACGAAATCGGCGACCGTCAGCTGCAGCTGGTTGACCCAGATGCGCCCCTCGTTGCTTCGCGGCGCGAGTCCGTGGCGTTGCCCGAGATACAGCAGGATGTTCGCAGTCTGCCCGATGATGAGCTTGCCCGCTTTCAGGAAAGGCGGCGCATAAGGTGTCTCGGCCAGTTTTTCGTCGTCGAGGAATTTTTGCATCGCCTTGATGCCCATGCCTGGACCGGACCGGCGGGCGACATCGATGTACTCGGCCCCTGCTTCCTCGAGGGCGAGCCGCACGTATTCGCCGCGGCCCTGAATCGACGGCCAGTAGTAGAGTTTGTATTGCATGAAAAATCCTCCAGATTTTTAGGGGTGAGGGGCGCCCCGCGTTGCGGGCGTCCCTCATTCAGACTATTTCGCGCCGGACGCGAGAAACCCGCCGTCCACGGGAATCACGATGCCGGTGACGTAAGCCGCGCCATCGGAGGCGAGGTAGCCCACCGCCGCCGCGATTTCCTCCACCGTGCCGTAACGGTGCATCGGGATGGCGTTGGTATAGGCCTGCCGGAACTCCGGCGAATGCAGCACGCGGGTCATCGGGGTGTCGACAGGACCGGGGGCCACCGCATTGGCGGTGATGCCGTGTTCCGCCAGTTCGACGGCCATCTGGCGCGTCAGTCCGATCACCGCCGCCTTCGAAGTGCCGTAGCCGGTGCGGCCCACGCCCACCGCGCGCATGCCGGCGACCGAAGCGATGTTGATGATGCGTCCCCAGCGCTGCGTCATCATCCGGCGCGCACCTTCCTGCGCGCACAGCAGCGCGCCGGTCACGTTGATGTCCAGATGCGCCTGCCAGCTCTCGAGCGGAAAATCCACGAAGGGAAAGGTCTTGGCTATGCCGGCATTGTTCACCACGACGTCGCATCGTCTCCACTTCCTGTCGATGAGGCCGAAGGCGGCGGCAACCGAGGCGGCCTTGCCGACGTCCATTTGCAATGGCGCTGCCGACAATCCCGCTTGCGCAAGTTCGTCGGCCTTGGCGCGCGCCTGGTCCTGGTCAATGTCGCCGATCAGCACGTGCATGCCATCGCGCGCCAATCGGTCCGCAATCGCGGCCCCAATGCCTTTCGCCGCCCCGGTAATGAGCGCGACGCGCTGTTGCCCTTGTTGTTGTGCCATGCCTGTCCTCCTTGCCTCCCGGATTCGAGTGATCTTGTGCGATGCGCGCTTCACATGCCCCGGGCCTGTCCGAAGTAATCGACCTTGCCCATCTGTCCGCCCTTGAGCGCGATTTCCAACCCGTCGATGCGCCGATCGCGGGAATGCCCGCGGCAAAGCGGCGCACCAGGAGCGATCTCGGCCTGCATCTCCAGCGCATCGAGACCGATCTCCTGCGCCGCGTAACTGGAAGTGTCGCCGCCGGCGATGACCACGCGCCTCACGGCAGACCGTTCAAGCAAAGTGCGAGTCATGAGCCCCATCGCCTTTCCGAGCGACCGGGCCGTGCTCTCCCCTGCCGGCACGAGCGCGCGCGTGGCACTCAGGCTCGGATCTTCCGGCCCCGAAGCCGAATACACCACCACGCTGCGGCCCGACGCGAGCGATTTTCCTGCACGATCGATCAACCGTTCGATAGCCGCAAGCGCCCGTGTCGGCTCCACGAGATCGCCTGCCGGCGCACGCAGCGTGTCGAAGCCGTTGTCCCCGGCCCACGCGATCTGCTGTGCCGTCATGGGCGAGGCGCTGCCAGACATGACCAGAATCTGCGACACCGGTGCGGGTCTCGGGAATGCGGTCGCATGTTGCGGAATCGTTCCGCTGCTACGCCAGTGCGCGGCGAGCCCGTATTCGACGCCCGAGGATCCGACGACGACATGCGGGTGCCGCTGCGACTCCTCCCAGATCAATCGACCCGCGGTCTGCAATCGCGGTTCGTCCAGTACATCGTAAAGCAGCATGCCAGGCGATGCCTGAAGTCGCTGCGCCTGTCGAACGCCGACCGTTTGCGCGTCGCCGTCCAGGTCGGTAACGCTCATGAGCGAGACCGGCGCCCGCGACTGGCGCCCGAGATGGATGCGCAAGTCGGCTTCGTGCATCGGGGTGGTCGGATGCCGCGACATGGTTGGGTGGCGGTCGAGGCGATGGACGTCTTCGCCCGCCGCAGCAAAATGATTGCCGAACACCGTGTAGCGCCGCAATTGCGGCACCCCGGCGAGCACGGAAATGTAGCGGCCGCCGTTCAGATCGCGCCGCGCCATGTCGACGACGTGGCCGATATTGCCGATCTGCGGCGCTGAGTCGAAGGTCGAACACACCTTGTAGTGCAACAGCGGCGCGCCCAGTCGCCACAACTCGCGCAACACCGGCGCGAGTTGGGTGTCCATTTCCGCCGGCGACATCGCCCGGCTCATGCCCGCCACGCCAATGCACTGGATGTGCGGAAAACGCTCGGTGAGCAGCGCTTTGTCCGGGGGTGCCAGGAACAGCACGGCCTTGAGGCCGGCGAGGCTCAGCGCCTCGAGGGCATCGGTCGAACCGGTGAAGTCGTCGCCGTAGAAGGCGAGCAGCAGCCGCGCCGCCATCAGTTGCGCTTGCCGAATTTCTGGATCGCAGCGGCAAGTTCCGGCCGCGAACGGGCGTAGTCATCGATCGGCGTCCCCGACATGGCAGCCTCCCAACCCTGCTGCATGCTGCGTACGCCGGCTGCCGTGCCGCCCGGGTGCGCGATGATGCCTCCGCCTGCCAGGTGGATCACGTCGATGGCGCCGGTGGCTGAGTAGATGACTGGTGCCGAGCCTGCCCACTGCGCCGATGAGATTGCCGGCATGACACGGTAGCCGCCGAACATCGGCGTCAGGCAATCGCGGATCGACTGCGCCACTTCGTCGTTGTCCTCGTAGAACTTGCTGTTGAATCCCCCCACGTGCAGGTGATCGACACCCGCGAGCCGCCAGATTTTCTGGAATGCGGTGAAGCCGATGCCGAGCATCGGCGCGCGGGCCATGGCGCCGAAGTAGGCCCGATGGCCGTGGATCGGCAGTTCGCAATGCCGCCTCAGGTGCACCACGGCAGCAAGGCCCACACAGTTGACGTTCACCATCACACAGGTTCCACCGTGCCGGCGCACGAGTTCATGGCCGCGCAGCACGTCCTCCATATCACCGGTGATGTTGAAGGCGTACATCGCCTTTTTTCCGCTCTTGTCCGCGATCCTGTTGATTTCATCCATGACTGCCGGTACCCGCAGCTCGAGTGGCGCGTACGGCGGATCGGCGTTGAGCTCGTCATCCTTGATGAAATCCAGTCCCGCGTTCGCGAGGTCGCGCACCAGCGGGCGCAACTGCTCGATGGACAAGCCCACACTAGGCTTGATGATTGTGCCGATCAGCGGCCGGCCTTCGACCTGCGCCAGCCGGCGCGTGCCTTCGATACCGAAGCCCGGACCGGGATACTGCTTGGCGAAAGCCTGCGGCAGCGCAAGGTCCACCAGCCGCACGCCCGATAGCTCCTGCAACTCGTAGAGATTGCCTGCCACGGTCGACATCAAAGCCGGCAGTGAAGGTCCGAAGTTGAGCAGCGGAAAGGAGATCGACACCAACCCACGGCGATACTGCGTCTGTCCGCCGGCGGGCTTCGGTGCCTTCGATCCGGGCAAACTCGCCGAGGAAACAGAATCGAGCTGCTCGACGCTTTCGACGCGCGCGCCGAATCTTTCCTTCAGCTCCACCGTTTCGCCCGGCACTGAGACGAAGGTCCCGCTCGATTGCTCGCCGGCAAGCACCGTCGCTGCATGCTCCAGGCTGTGCGGCGTTTCGATCAGGTACTTCGCATGGATGCGTTCGTTGTCCAAGTGAAAAAATCCTCCAGATTTTTAGGGACGAGGGGAGAGGGACGAGGGAACTAATTATTTACGAAGCTTCAATTCCTCGCCCCTCGCCCCTCATTCACACCCATCCCATTGCCCCGCACAGCGCGCCCGCCGCAACCAGCAGCAACAGGTGCACGCGAGTGCGCCAGACCATGATTGCAGCTGCGATCGTCAGTAGTATGTGATGCCAGCCTGGCGTCTGCGCACTGAGTATCCAGCCGGTCGCAAACAACAGTCCGACTACGATCGGCGCCATGCCCGCCTTGAACGCCTGAACCGCCCGCCACTCGCGACGCGTATGGCCCCAGCGGGCCGCGGCAAGCGCCAGCGTCGTCGACGGCAGCATGATGCCAAGCAAGGTCGCCGCAGCGCCGGCCAGACCGGCCGCCTGATAACCCATTACCGCGACGAACAGGACGTTCGGTCCGGGAGAGGCCTGTGCGATAGCAATTGACGCATTGAACTGCGCATCGCTCAGCAATCCCATTTGGTTGACCATCACGCGATGCATGTCGGGCGCAACGGTAATGGCGCCGCCGATCGAGAGCAATGACAGCAACAGAAAATGCCCGAACAACGCGATCAGGTCGGATCCGCTCATGATTGCGACGGCATCTCGAAACGTGAGCGCAAGCGCAGCCAGGCATAGGCGCACGCCACCACGCCGAGGGCAAGGATGATCCATACCAGCGGCCAACGCAGCAGCGCGACCGCCGCAAAGGCCGCACCCAGCAACGCGCCGCATACGGGTGCTTGCATTGGATTGCTGCGCAGCGCGCCGACCAGTTTGATTCCGGTTCCGACGATGAGCCCGGCAGAAACGGCGCCCATCCCGCGAAGCGCACCCGACACCATCGTATTCACCGCGTACTGCGCATAGAGCGCCGTGAGGATCAGCACGATGACCAGCGGCACCGCCATCATGCCGGCCAGGGCGGCAAACGCGCCCCGCCATCCGAAGAAGCGATCACCGACCATCAGGGCCACGTTGCAGACATTGGGTCCCGGCAGAACCTGCGCAACGGCGAGGATATCCACGAACTGTTCGCGCGTCAGCCAGCGCCTCTGCTCGCACAGGACGCGCTGCGCCACGGCGAGCACGCCACCGAAACCTTGCAGCGCGAGCAGGGTGAACGCGACGAACAACTCCTTCTCCGAGGACGGCTGCGCGTGCAGGTGGGAATCGTCGATCATGGATAAATGGATAGCGAAATGACTTCAGAGATTGGAAAACGCCTAACCCTCTGTCTACATCTCATCACGAAGACACGAAGTACACGAAGTGGCACGAAGAAAGCAAGAGACAAGAATAACGGGTTTGGCGGCAGTACGTCATAGTTGGCGTCAACTATTGGACGCAATGTCGATATCACAAATCCATTGCCGTTTTTCTTTCGCTTTCCTTCGTGTACTTCGTGTCTTCGTGATGAGATGTAGATGTCGTAGCAATAACCAATGCGGGTAGATCAATCGTGCAAGAGCGTCATTAACGACGGGCCGTAGCGCTCCAGTTTTTTCGCTCCGATGCCGTGGATCGTGGAAAGCTCGCCCATGTCGCGCGGGCGGGAGGACGCAATCGCCGACAAGGTGGCGTCGTGAAAGATCACATAAGCCGGTACCGACTGTTCGCGCGCCTGTTCGCCGCGCCATGCCCTCAGACGCTCGAGCAATGTCGCATCCGCATCGGACACTCCCTGGATCGGCGCCTTGCGGCGAATCGTTGCGGATTTTCCCTTGCGCGGCGCCATCCGCCGCATGTCGATGCGCTGTTCTCCTTTCAGCACCGGACGGCTGGAGTCGGTCAGCCGCAACGCACCGAACGCGGCATGGTCCGGGCGCACGAACCCCAGCGTCACCAGCTGGCGGAATACATCTCGCCAGGCGGCTTCCTCGATGTCGGCACCGATGCCGAAGACGCTCAGGTCGTGGTGGCCCCACTGCGCGACCCTGTCCGTGTTCTGGCCGCGCAGTACGTCGATCAAATGACGGGAACCAAAGCGCTGGCCGGTGCGGAATATGCACGACATGGCCTTGCGCGCCGCCTCGGTGGCATCCCAGGTCTGCGGCGGCTCCAGGCAGGTATCGCAATTGCCGCACGGTGTGCTCGCCTCGCCGAAATAATCGAGCAGTCGCACGCGTCTGCAGCCTGCGGTCTCGCACAGTCCCAGCAGCGCTTCAAGCTTGGCAAACGACACGCGACGGTAATCCTCGCTGCCTTCCGACTGATCGATCATGCGGCGCTGCTGCACCACGTCAGCAAGTCCATAAGCCATCCAGGCGTCGGCCGGGGCCCCGTCGCGCCCGGCCCGGCCAGTCTCCTGGTAGTAGCCTTCGATACTCTTCGGCAGGTCGAGATGGGCGACAAAGCGCACGTCAGGCTTGTCGATGCCCATGCCGAATGCGATCGTCGCGACCATGACGATGCCCTCTTCGCGCTGGAACCGGGCTTGATTGAGCGTGCGCGTGGCCACATCCATGCCGGCGTGATAAGGCAGGGCCGTCACTCCCTGCCCTTCCAGCCACGCGGCGGTGTCTTCGACTTTCTTGCGCGATAAACAATAGACGATGCCTGCCGCGCCGGCGTGCGCCTCGCGGATGAAGCGCAGCAACTGCTGGCGGGCATCCTGCTTGTCGACGATCGTGTAACGGATGTTCGGCCGGTCGAAACTGGAAACGAAAGTGCGCGCATCGGCCAGCGCCAGCCTTTGAATGATTTCGGCCCGCGTCTGCTGGTCGGCGGTTGCGGTCAAGGCGATACGCGGCACCGATGGAAAACGCTCGTGCAGCAGGCAGAGTTGAAGATATTCCGGCCGGAAGTCGTGCCCCCACTGTGAAACGCAATGCGCTTCGTCGATCGCGAACAGCGCGATCCTGGATTGCTCAAGCAAGTCCAGCATGCGCGGCATGACCAGCCGCTCCGGGGCGACATACAGCAGATCGAGTTCGCCGGCGCGCAAAGCCCGCTCCGCCGCCGCCGCGGCGCGCGCGTCCAGCGTGGAGTTGAGAAATGCCGCACGCACACCGAGTTGCCGTAATGCCGCGACCTGATCCTGCATGAGCGCAATCAGCGGCGAGATCACCAGCGCGGTTCCCTCACGCAACAGCGCCGGCAACTGATAGCAAAGCGATTTGCCGCCGCCGGTGGGCATGAGAACCAGTGCATCGCCACCAGCGGCCATGTGCTCGACTATATCCTGCTGCGCACCGCGAAACCCCGTATACCCGAAGACGCTTTTGAGGACATGCAGTGCGCGCTCCTGCGATGAGCGTGAAGGTGAAAGGTCTGGGGTCAATTTAGGGCAATCCAATTCAGTGCTGCGTGCTCTTCCGAACCTCGTGGACCTTCCTGTTTTTCAGGATGCCCGTTGTTTGTTTCGCCCGTTTTTCTCCGCCATCGGCTCGGTCGGCGAGTCAGCGGGTGTCGCCGCGCCGGCCTCGCGCGTCATGGTTTTATACAACAGCTTGACGATTTCATTGGCCGGAATCGGCTTGCTGAAGTAATAGCCCTGGATCTGATCGCAGCCAAGCGAACGCAGGAATTCGAACTGTTCCTTTGTTTCCACGCCCTCGGCGACCACTTTCAGCTGCAGGCTGTGGGCCATCGCAATGATTGCCTCGACAATTGCGCCATCATCCTTGCTTTGCGGAATGCCGCGCACGAACGACTGGTCGATCTTGACGCTGTCGAATGGAAAGCGCTTGAGATAAGCCAGCGACGAATAGCCCGTTCCGAAATCGTCCATCGTCAGGTGGAAACCAAGCGCCTTCAGTTCGTTCAGCACTTTTTCCGCATGCTCCTGATTGCTCATCACTGCGCTTTCGGTGATTTCCAGTTCGAGCGATTCGACCGTCAAACCGGTTTTGCTGACCGTTTCGGAAATGAATTCGACGAGGCCCCGGTCCGACATCTGCCGCGCGGAAATATTGATCGCTATGCGCAGTTGTGGCAGCCCGCTTTTCTGCCATGCGCGATTTTGCACACAGGCAGTCTGCGCGACCCAGCGCCCGAGCGGCACGATCAGTCCGGTCTCTTCCGCGATGGAGATGAAATCTCCGGGCGCGACGAAACCGAGTTGCGGACTTATCCAGCGTAGCAGCGCCTCCAGGCCGGTGACCCGCCCGCTGGCAACGTCGATTTTCGGCTGGTAGTAAAGCACGAACTCATGGTTGTTCAGCGCGTTGCTCAGGTTCGACTCGAATTCAAGGCGTTGAACGGAGTGGATATTCAACTGTTCGGAATAGAACTGAAAAGTGCCCCTGCCTTCTTCCTTGGCGCGATACATCGCGATGTCCGCATTCTTTAGCAGCGATTGGACATCGCGCCCATCGGTCGGGTAGGTGCTGATGCCGATACTCGCTGCAGGCCGATATTGCCGGCCGGCGAGAACCATCGGTTTGGACAACACTTCCAGAATCTTCCGGGCCACCGTACTGGCCTGATCCTCGGCGGTCAATCCTTCGGTGAGTACAGCGAATTCGTCCCCGCCAAAGCGGGCAACCAGGTCTATCTTGCGCACGCAAGCGGAAAGCCGCTCCCCGACCGCGCGCAATACCTCGTCGCCGGCGTCGTGGCCGAGGCTGTCGTTGATGTTCTTGAAACGGTCAAGGTCGAAAAACAGAACCGACAACATTTTCCCGCTGCGCTGCGCACGCAGCAGCGCCTTGCTCAGCGACTGCCGGAACAGGCTGCGGTTCGGCAGTTCGGTGAGTTCATCGTGATCGGCGAGGAAGCGGATACGCTCTTCCTGTTCTTTTTTTTCAGTGATGTCCTGCAATACGGCGTTCATCCTGCGCGCGGTGCCGTCTTCGGCACGTGTCACATGGCCGCGCGCAAACACATGGACGATCTTCTGGTCGCTGCGCAATAGCCGGAACTCGTCACTCCACAGCGGCGACTTGGACTTGATCGTGGCAAGAAGTTGCTCCTGCACCCGGCCCCTGTCGTCGGGATGGATGTGGTCGAACCAGGCCGCCATGTTGAGGCCGGCCTCTTGGTCATCTGGCCCGAACACTTGCCCATAGTTCTCGCTGCGCCATAACCTGTCGGTGGAGAGTTCCCAGTCGAGCATGGCATCATTGGTTGCCTTCGAAGCCAGGCCGAAGCGTTCCAGATCCCGCCACATGACATCGTGCGTGAGCTTGCGGCGGGTAACATCCCTGGCGATGACGACCCGCGCCTGTTGCCGGGCAAACTGCATGCGATAGGAAATCAGTTCGACCTCGATCGTAGCACCGTCCTTTATCCTGCAGGTCCAGGTACCCGCCTCGCCTGACTGGGGTCCAAGGCCCATCAGAGTCTCGGTGAGACGCTCCGCGTCCTGCGGTAATGCAAGATCGAGGAGCGTCATTTTGAGAAGCTCCTCGCGCGAATATCCAAAGTCGCGCGCTGCAGCCTCATTGAACTCGAGTAGACGCCACTTGCGCGTGTCACAGATGAAAGTCGGGACCGGACCCGTATTGAAAAGAGTCTGGTATTGTTCTTCGGCGCGCTTCAATACTTCTTCACTGGAAGCGACGGATGCGACCACGCTGCGCGCCTGGGCCGCCCCGGAACGGCGACGCACGCCAATGAAAATCAGGATACCCAGAGCAGCGCCGAGCAGCGCCGCGAGCACCGGACCAGCGGGATACCCATAGAACAATGAACGAAGAATTTCCGGCAACGCGCGGAAAAATTCCGGCATCCCCTCCAGTATCGGTCTGATTTCCTGTGGCAACGCCACCTATTGCTTACTCCCGAATTGAGGTCGGCCCGGGTGCGTAATTTACCCTATAAACTGCTCTTCACGCGCATTTAGTGAGATGCAGGGCCGGGCGTATTTCCTCGCCCTCCCGGCAATTGCGCATGGAACCTTTATCCCGGATTTGCAAACTAAGCGTTATCCTTGTCACGGGCAAATGCTGAAACCATGTTGGTAAAATTCGACAGCGAAGCAGGCAGTTTTACCATGAACGGCGATATTGCCGTGCAGCTTCTGCGCGCAATGGGCCACAGCGGCACCGTGCCAAGCGCGATTCTCCCCGCCGACATTCCAGCAGCGCTCGTCCTGCTAAAGACAGCGGTGGCTGAGACAACACAATCGTCGCCCGAGTCTGCGACCGGAGGCGACAAAGAGGAAAAGGAAGCGCCGGTTTCCTTGCGCAATCGGGCTTTTCCACTGATAGACCTGCTCACGCGTGCCGCCGCGAAGGGCGCGGAAGTGATGTGGAAGTAGAAACCCGTGATGGGTGAAGCCGTGACGATTGTGACGGGGTAATAGCGGATACAGCTTTTGAACTACGACCGTCACGTCGTCACGGCTTCATCTGTCACCCGTCACGGGGCTACTTCGGTCTCGGCTCCTGCAGCCCCTGGTCCGGCGGGTCAGCCAGTTCCTGACTTAAGTCACCGCCATGCCCCGCAGTCCCTGCATCACGCAGAGGATGGCGCAAATGCCGAGCACTGCAAAGGTCAGCGCGGCTCCCCACGTTCGCCCGAACCGGAACCGGTCGGTGAAACTCAGCGCATAACCGTGCAGGAATCGCGAAACCAGCAGGCCGATACCCAATGCGTGCAGGACATAGACCGACGTGTGGCCCATTTCCATAAAGCCCATCATCACCAGAATCAGCGGCACGTATTCCGCGAAATTCCCGTGAGCACGAATCCGTCGCAACATTCTCGGGTCGCCGCCATCTCCAAGCGGGATCCCGTGCTGCCGAAACTGTATGACGCGCCAACTCAGCAGCAAGAAAAATACTGCCAGCATTCCTGCGTACAGTGGGGTGATTACCATGGCATTGCCTCCGACCGGCCGTTCTTGCCGCGCAATATTGTCGCCGAACCGGGACCTTCCATGTTGGGAAAGGTGCGTGCGAATTCACCCTTTGGCGTATCGCGTGCTGGCGGAACGTGCGCTATGCAACTCGGCCCGATTCGAACTTGAGACTGAAGGTTGATCTCAAGATTCGGCACGCCGCAACCAGGGACGCGCCCGCACACTTATCCTTTCGCCGCTTCCCTCTGCGCGTCCTGTTCAAGCTCTTTGTAATCCCGTGGCGGCTCGTGCAGCGTTTGGCGGCGGCTCTTTTCCAGACCTTTTACGATCGCCACGACTGCTTCGTTGTAGGGAGTCGCGATGCCAAGCGCTCGGGCCTCCCGCACCAGCGCGCCATTGAGCGCATCGATCTCGGTGCGGCGCCCCTGTTCGATGTGTTGCATCATCGAAGGCTTGTTGTAACGGATTCGGCAATGATCCTTGATTTTCTTGCGCGGGTCGCTTTCCGGCAGTTTCAATTGCTTGCGGTCGACCACCGCTAATATTTCGTCGATGACCCGGTCCTGCAGTGCGCTGACCTCGGGCGTTCGATAGATTTCTCCGCTACGCAGGCCGGTAATCGCGGTAAGGGCATTGACGCCGCAGTTCAATACGAACTTGCCCCAAATCCAGTTCATCGGGTCCGGGATGATTTCGGTCGGGATCTCGGCTTTGTTCAGCATCGCTGCCACCTGACTGACGCGCGCGCTGTCGCGACCGTCCAACTCGCCGATGGATGTCATGCCTACGTTGGTGTAGGCGGACCGGCCAGCCGCAGGATTGGCGGCGCTGTTCATGGAAACACCGGCAATCACGCGTTCCTTTCCCAGTTCGTCGATCAATGCCTCTACGTTGCCGATGCCGTTCTGCAGCGTGAGCGCGAATCCGCCGGGCTTCAGGCACTGTTTGGCTGTTCTTGCCGCGTCACGCGTCGAATTCGAGTCGGTAAAAATGATGGCCAGGTCGGCAGGCGCCAGACCTGCGTGATCGGTCTGCGCAGGCAGTCTGATGACATGGGTTCCGCGCTCGCCTTCGATCGAAATGCCCTCGTTACGGATCTTCCCGATATGATCCTGACGCGGATCGATCAAGGTGACATCGAATCCAGCACGGGCGAGCAGGCCGCCATAAACGCCGCCCATCGCACCCGCGCCGATCATGTAAGTTTTCATCTCTTCTCCAAGTTAGAAATGACGGCAGGACTGAGGACTTAGTGAAAACCGTTTTGCAGACCGGCGAAGCAAGTCCCTGAGTCCTGAGTCCTGAGTCCCAAGTCCTGAGTCCTGAGTCCCAAGTCCTGAGTCCTGAGTCCTGCCTTTGTGCAATCATATCGGCAAAACCTCGCGACATCCCATGCGCATCCTGCCGGTCTTCCACACCATCCACACCAACGACGTGAACCTGCGCTGCGTCGTGGAAGGCGAGGGACCCTTGGTCCTCATGATCCATGGCTGGCCTGAATCCTGGTATTCGTGGCGGCATCAGATCAGCCCTGTGCGCGATGCGGGCTATCGCGTCGTGGTGCCGGATGTGCGGGGCTATGGTGGCAGCGATGCGCCACAAGCCGTGGAAGCCTACGATATGGAAAGCCTGGTAGGCGACACGCTGGGGTTGATCGACCATTTCGCGGAAAAGCAGGCAATCCTTGTCGGGCACGACTGGGGCGCCCCGATCGTCTGGAATACCGCCGCGTTGCATCCAGATCGCGTTCGCGCAGTGGCCGCGCTTTCCGTGCCCTATTCCCCGCGGGGCAAGCAGTCATCGCTCGAACTCTGGAGGCAGATCTACACTGGCCGATTTTTCTATCAACTCTACTTTCAGGCGCCCGGTGTAGCCGAGGCCGAGCTCGAGGCCGACATCCGCACCTCATTGCGCAAGATCTACTACGCGGGTTGCGGTGATTCACCCAAGGGTATGTTCCGCCCCGATAAGCGCCCCGATGCGAGGATGCTCGACGATCTCCCGGATCCGGGCACCTTGCCGGACTGGTTGACTGAAGACGATATCGACTATTACGTGGCGCAGTTTCAGGCGAGCGGATTCCGTGGGCCGCTCAACCGCTATCGCAACCAGCAGCGGGATTGGGAACGGCTGACTGCGCTTACCGGTGCACGCATCACCATGCCATCCTGCTTCATCGCCGGCAGACGCGACGGTGTATTGAAGTTCATTCCAAACTTCGACATGGTGGAAAACATGAAGCGCTGGACGGACGATCTGCGCATCTGCGAAATCATCGACGGCGCCGGACACTGGATACAGCAGGAAAGGCCGGAGAAAGTGACGAAGCTGTTGCTCGGCTTTCTCGCAACCCTTCGCGAGGGATAAGGGGCGAGGGACGAGGGACGAAGGAACTAATTCAAGAGCTCTAAGGCTTCAAACCCTCGCCCCTCTCTTTTCCCCTACAATCCCCGATCACTCATCAATCAGGAATCGTCATGGCATCAACCAAAACCGCAAGCGGACTGGAAATAGAAGAGCTGATTCGAGGCGAAGGGGATGTTGTTGCGACGGCGGGCCGGCGCGTCACGGTGCACTACACCGGCTGGCTTACGAACGGCAGCAAGTTCGATTCGAGCAAGGATCGCAACGACGCGTTCAAGTTTGGACTGGGACAGGGACAGGTCATCCGCGGCTGGGACGAGGGCGTGCAAGGCATGAAAGTGGGCGGCAAGCGCAAGCTCACCATACCTCCGGAGCTGGGTTACGGCGCCCGCGGGGCGGGCGGCGTTATTCCGCCGAACGCGACGCTGGTATTCGAAGTGGAACTACTGGGCATAGACTGACTCCCGGTTGGCTTGTCCATCGTCAGCTTTGTCCCGCGAGCCGGCTTCTCACGCTCAGCCTCACCAGATTCACGTTCTGACGGAAGGCGTAAAGGTTATCCGCATAGGCAAGCGGCGTATTGATGCTATTGACCGCAAGCTCGATCTGGTCGAGCCGCACAAGCAGTTCCCTCAATTTGTCGGTCGTGGAATTTTCGTCCAATTCAAGTTCCAGTTCCTTGAGTTTTGCATACCAGCGGTAGATGCGGGATCGCACGCGCCACCGATAGATCGCTGGAATGATCCGCCCCAGCGGGATCAGCAAGGCCAGCACCGGCAATAACGTGAGCCATAGCCGATCCACCAGGACCGCGGCCCAGTAAGGCAGGTAGCGCTGAAGAAACGGCGGCCCGGCCTTGTAATAGCGCTGCGCCTCGGCACTCAGGGGGAATTCCGAGTTCATCGGAGCGGGAAAATCGCCGGCCTTGCGCAACAGCCCGGCACCGCCGTGCACCTCGCTGGCGGCGCGCATCAACAGAAATGCCAGCGCCGGATGCAATCCTTTGACGGCCAGCAGGTTTGCAGTCGACGAAATGAGCGTGACGTCGTGCCCGGGCAGGTTTTTCACGAAGTCGAACACGCCTTGGGGCAAAGTCAACTTGGTGAGAGAGGGGAAGCGCCTCGTATAGGCTTCGGCGCGATCGAGGCTCAGCAACCTGATTCCGGGAGCAGAGATGAGCTGCTCGACCAGCGGCGACTCCGGAGGGCCCACCATGAATACGGCATCGAGCTTGCCCTGCAGGAGCATGTCGTTGGCCTGTTGTCCACTCTCTACCTGCAGGGTCGTGGGAGGCATGACCGCGGCGTTCACGGCCAGCAGCTGCAGCGCCAGCGCGCGCGTGCCGCTTTCCTCCGGGCCGATCGCCAGCCTCTTGCCACGCAGGCCGCCGAAATCGTGGATCTCCGGACCGCGATAGAAAACCCACAATGGCTCGTAGTAGATACTCCCCAGGGAAACAAGGTCGGGTGCGTTCGCGGAAAAAGCCGATCCACTCTGCAGAAAACCGACTTCGACGTCGGATTTGTCATCGAGCAGCCGGCTGACGTTTTCCTGCGACCCGGCAGAGGGGCGAATGTCGACTCTGACGCCATCACGCGCCAGGATTTCCTGATAGCGCAACGCGAACATGTGATAACCGTCATCGAGGCCGCCGGACGAAAGCACAATCGAATCCGGCGGCGCCGGCTCCACAAATCGCAAGGCAACAGCGAGGGCAACCGACGCGATGACGACCACAGGAACGATGGTCAAAAACAGATCACGCCGGCTCAGGTCGCGAAATTTTATTTTGCGCATTGAATATTTGGCATTCGGCGAACAAGTATTGTTCGCCGGCTCCGTTCGAAGAACCTTGCCCGCAATACTGACCTGTAAACAAAGGAACTGCGTGCCGCCCGCCGAGCCGGGCTTCTAACCGGTCTCCCGTCCCCGTTCGCTCGTGTCCTCGTCGATTTCGTCGACGAAACCCTGCAACCGCTCTATCAGGCGCTCCACGATCCATTCCGGTTCCTGGGCCCACAGGTTCTCCACCGAGGAGTCCTCTCCCGAAGCGCTGTCAGTGCCGGTCGCGGTGACATCCTCCTCTTCTTGCAATAAATGGCTCAACGCCGCCATCAACTTCGAGTAGTGAATCGCCACCGCGTCGCCGGTACTGGCGCCTTCTTCCGTTTCGGCCCTGACGAGCGTGGCAACATGCTCGAGTACGGGCCCGGCTCCCGCCGTCTTGAGCGCATCGGGATCGCTGGCAGCCAGTTGCTCCAGCAAATCGAGAATCACGCGCTCGTGAGCGAAGATTGCGCCGGCGACGAATTCCGCATAGGTCAGATCGATCGATGCGACCAGGTGATCGCATTCCCCCGCGAGCATCTCGCAGATGGGACAGCGCCCGCCCGCCGCGGCGGCGTCATCGTCCTCGTCATCTTCCTCCGGGTCCTCGGCAAAGTCGTCTTCCGGTTCTGCAGCGGACATGATCAGTCCCTTTCCGGACAAGCAGTGCGAAAGGTTGCGGCCGATTGCCGACGCGGCGGAGGATTGTCCGGCGGCGATGGCAGGGGTGGCACATCGATCGGCGGGGGATTCTGAACAGGTGGTGGATCGTCCGTCGGCGGCGGCTTGATTGGCGGAGTGCCGCTCCCAGGGCGCCCCGGCGACAGGATAGTTTGCGGTCTTGTCGTCACGATAATCTGCAGACCCGTGCCGCGGCTTCCGGTTCGCCGCCGGTGACCGCGTTTTTCGTCAGACCCGGCATTCGGCTTGCCTTCAAAAGCTCGTCCTTCCTGGGTCGGGTCATCTGCTTGATCTCGTGCTCCCGCCTTGCAGCCGACGAGCGTGACTCCACGGCTTCTGCATACACCAGCGCAACCGGCCGGCGAGCCCGCGTGTAGTTGGCTCCCAGCCTGCCGGCCGAATTGTGCTCATTGACCCGCCGCTCGACATCCATGGCGATGCCGGTATAGAGCGTGTCGTCTGCGCAACGGACTATGTAGACGAACCACATGATTGACGGCCCAGAACCAGGGGGCGGGGGATAAAACCGGGCCGCGCGGATCTCACTCTATGCCTCCCGCATCTGCCGTCGGCTCGCGTCTATCACTCTTCATCTCCTCAACCATCCTGCGCAATTCCGCAACCTCCCGCCGTAATGCCGTCACCTCAGCCCGGAGCGTCACGGTGTCTGCGCCCTCGCCCGCCTCCGAGGGCGACGCGGAATTCGCCGGCGTGTTGTCCACTGCGCCGCCCAGCAAATGGGCCCAGCGATGCTCGCGCGATCCGGGTTGTTTCGCAAGTTTGACGATCAATGGTCCAGACGGACGCGAAACCATCTCCCCCAGATAGGCGTCAACGCTAGAGAGATCGGCGAAGCTATAGAGGCGCTCGGAGGCTGTGCGCAATTCGCCCGCGGTCTGGGCTCCACGCAGCATCAGGCAAACGAGAAGCGCGGTCGTACCCGAGTCGGTACCTAGCACTTGAGGAAGATTATGAGAGTAGCGCACCACCCGTCGCGAAGCACCCCAGGTATTGGTGACCAGCTTGCGCTCCTTGAGGGTGTCGAGCACCCCTTGAACCTCGTCCTCGCTGACGTCCATCACGGGATCGCGGCTCGTCTTCTGGTTGCAGCCGGCGACCAGCGCATTCAACGACAGCGGGTAGTAGTCCGGCGTGGTCAGCTGCTTTTCGGCAAGCACGCCCAGCACGCGAATTTCAAGCGCAGTCAAAGGCGGCAAAGAGGAATCGGTCATTTCCCGGGCCTTGGGACGAGTAAGCAGAAATTTACACGAGAAAAGCAGGGTGTAGTGGTTATGCCACACCGGCATGCCTGACTTCTGACATGAACGAGGCGCTTCAAGGGGGGTAACTATGTTCGAGATCGGTTCGCCTGTATCCAACGGACGCCGCCGCTTTCTGAAGATGGCGGCAGTGCTCGCTCCAATTCCCATTCCGGAGTTAGGCCACTTCCTGACGGTCGGATTGCCCTGGCCTGCGGCATTCCCGGGTGGTTTTGCGGTTATCAACCTCGGCGCGAACAGTTCGGCACCGATAGTGCATTTCAACGGCGAACGTGTACTGGTTTCGGGCGGCAACCGGTCGGAATGGTTCGCCGTCGTGGGCATCCCCCTCGATTCCAAGCCGGGCCGCTCCTCGCCGCTCACCGTCCAGTATTCTGCCGGCAAGCCCCGCCTGATCTATCTGAGGATCAAGGACAAGCAATACGAATCGGAATACATCAGCGTCAAAACGGATCTGGTGGATTTGACACCGGTCGACCTGGCGCGGTGTGAGCTGGAGCGTAGCCACACGCAAAGCATTCTGCGCGTTTACTCTGAGTCCTCCCCGGCATCGCTGCTGCTTGCCTCTCCATGTGAGGGGATGCGTGCGCGTACATTTGGACAATTGCGCTTCTTCAACGGGCAGCCTCGCGGCGCCCACAGCGGCATGGACATCGCTGCGGAAATCGGCACGCCGGTGTTCGCTGCGGGGACCGGCGAAGTGATCGATGTAGGAGAGTATTTTTTCTCAGGCCGTACGGCAATGATCAATCATGGCCGTGGTTTCCTCACCATGTATGCCCATCTCGCGAAGGTCGACGTCAGGCCAGGCAAACGCGTCGAAGCGGGACAGCAGATCGGCAAAGTCGGGGTCACCGGGCGCGTCACCGGTCCGCATCTGCATTTCGGAGTGTATCTAAATGCGGCGGCGGTCGATCCCGCATTGTTTCTACCATAACGACGACGCTTTCGATTCTGCCTCCTCGGCCATGCGCAACGCTCGGTTGCGAAAGCGCCGTCCATTTCCTGTCGCTATTCCGGTAAAAGTTACGCACCGATTGTAAATCGGAGGGCATCCAACCGTCAGGGCTGCTCCACGACGGCGGCACGCGCATTGCGCACTGATCGAAGGAGCTTCACGGCCCCAAAAGAACGCGGCATGGTAATTGCGAATAGCTGGTTTGCGTTTTTCTTAACAATGCAAAGGAGATTACATTGGCAACCAACAATCAGAAACGCGATATCGATAAAAGCGCAAACCGCGATCCCATCACCGGCACCCCTGGCGCCCACCCTGTCGGCGTCGGAGTAGGCGCCGCAGCCGGCGGTGCCGCCGCCGGCGCCGCGGCTGGTACCGTCGCCGGTCCCGTCGGCACGATCGTCGGTGCAGCAATCGGTGCTGTGGCGGGCGGGCTTGCGGGCAAGGCCGCGGCTGAGGCGATCGATCCTACAGTCGAGGACCAATTTTGGAAGGAGAACTTCAATTCGGAACCGTACTACAAGCCGGGTCGCACGTACGCCGATTACGTGCAGGCGTATCGCACCGGTTACGAGGGCCGCGCCCGCTATGGCGCGAAATCATTCGATGAAGCGCAACGTGATCTCGAAATCGACTACAACAAGCGCCGCGGCACTACCGGTGTGAGCTGGGATGAAGCGCGGCACCCCGCACGAGCTGCGTGGGAACGCGTGGATCGGAGCAAAGTCAGTTCATCCGCGCCCGGTGGTCGCAGATAGCCGATCAGCAAGCGCGCGGATAGCGGCCCTGCCGGAAGTCAGGGCCGCTTCCATTTTGTGCCATCGCACCATGGGACCGGGAAACTTCAGCTCGTCTTTTTCCCAAGGGTTTTGGCCGGCTGGTCTTTACGCGTGCCGGGTCCTGCTATATCGTCACCGCGTCCATCTCTTTCGCATTCTTCATGCAACGTCGTCACTTCCTGCAACTGTTCACCGCAGCCGCGTCGCTGTGCGCAATCAGCGCGAGGGCCAAATCGCTTCCGAAGTTTTCCGCCGTTCCCGGCGGCGTCGCCGTCGTCAAATTAGGCGCGGGTTCGGCGTTGCCCGCGGCACGCTTCATGGGCAATAGAGTGCTCGTGCTAGGCGAAGAATCCGAATGGCTCGCCGTTGTGGGCATTCCTCTTGAAACCAGCGCAGGCGAAAAATTGGCTTTGACGATCGAGCACGCGGACCGCGCACCAGCAGTTGTGCGTATTGCTGTCGGCGCCAAGCGATATGCAATCCAGCGGCTGACCGTCAAGCCTGGCCAGGTTGAGCTCTCGCCGGAGGATTTGGCGCGTTACCAGTTGGAGCGCGTGCATCTGTCGGATTTGCGCAAGACGTTTACCGATACGGAGCCGGATGCGCTGGCATTGATGCAGCCCTGCGAAGGAGCGCGTTCGAACACTTTCGGCCAGCGGCGGTTCTTCAACGGCCAGTCGCGCAATCCCCACAATGGCATGGACATTCCCGCGCCGGATGGCGCGCCGGTCGTCGCCGCCGGCGAATCGCAAGTGATCGATGTCGGCGATTACTTTTTTTCTGGAAATACCGTGATACTCGACCACGGCCGAGGTTTTCTTACGCTGTATGCGCACCTCAGTGCGGTCGAAGTCGCACCCGGCGATCGTGTCGCAACCGGCGCCCGCATCGGCAGAGTAGGCGCAACGGGCCGGGTCACCGGACCGCATTTGCATTTCAGCGTTTATCTCAATTCCGTGGCGGTCGATCCAGGCCTTTTCCTTCCGTGACGGAAGGAAAAGGCAGGGGTCACACCGTCACGCCATCCGGCGCACGCACGCGCTTCGTCTCAGCCATACGTCTGCGTCCCCACCCGCTGCGGCCGATGGGTTCGATTCCATTTGCCGCCAGCGTACGGCGCAAATCTTCCAGCACGCCCTGGCGCCGCCGCAGGAAAGCACCCGCAAAACAGCGCCAGAACACCCAGCCTACGCGCTGCAGCGTGCGCTGCCGGCGCATATCCTCGATCCATTGCTGCGGTCCCTGATACTTGTCGCCATCGCACTCGACCGCCAGGCGGGTGTCGTCCGAACCTTCTACCACCAGATCGAGACGATAAGCTCCCACGGCTACCTGAGGCGTGACGTGGTAGCCCTCGCCATTGAGCCAATCGAACAGTTCACGCTCAACGCGTGATTCGCATAGCGCTCTCAGATCCGTCACCCGCGCCGGTTCCACCGCGAAAGGCCGGGCGAAATGCGCGATGAGCCCCTGTCGCAACCTGTCGGATTCGGCGAGGTGATGGAGTTCCACCGAACGCACCAGGATCATGCGGTCGCGGGCGCGCGAGGCGGCGACATTGAAGCGCTGCGAAAACGTGTCCCGCGCAGCCGGCGCGCCGATGTCATTCGGGGCACAGACCATCGACAAATACATGATGTCGCGCTCGCGCCCCTGGAATTGACGCGCGTCACCGCAAGTAACGGCGTGTCTGCGCAGGATGTCGGCGCCGAGTTCCTCCGTGAGCCTCTCCCAGATATGCAGCGCCTGCTCCTCGCCCAGCAGGGAAACAACGCCCACTGAACGCTTTTGCATCCTCGGGTCGGCCGCCAGCGCCTCGATATCCCTTACGATGAACTCCACTTCCGCCCGGTTGATGTTCCCGTCGCACCGCGCATCGCCGACCAGATAGTCGAGCAACGGCGGATCGAGTCGCTGGGATGCCGTCGCGAGCCGCAGCGGATGCAGTTCGTGGTGGTAGAACTCGCGCTTGGAATATTCGATGATCGGCGCGACGCAGCGAAAGTGCTCTTTCAGCATCACGCCGCTATGGGCGAATACCACTTTGGCAAGATCGTAGATGGAGCGGTCCGGCGACATCTGCGCGGCATACAGGGGAACCTGGTCATGGAGGTAGCGCTTCATCAGCGCATTGATGCGTTCTTCTTCGATGCTCACGGTCTGCGGCGCCACTTGCTTGTCGTCGCCCACGACCAGGATTTTTCGCGCGCGCAACAGGACGGGCAATGCGGAAATATCGGACTGCGACGCCTCGTCGATCACGACCAGGTCGAAACCGCCCAGTTGCGCGGGGAGGGATTCCGAAACGCGATGGTGCGGCATGATCCAGCACGGGACCGATAGTTGCGCCTCGTCGGCCGCGGCCCTGGCGTCGCGCCGATAGCGGAACGCGCGTTTGCCGGTGCCTTTGCCGATGCCGTGAATGGCAGTAAGGTACGCCTGCAGGGCGGCGCGCGCGCCCGGGCTGGCATTTTCGGCGACCTTGAGCCAGGTGCGTTTGACAACGAGATCCTCGTAGGCGCGGGCCAGGTCATGTTCGACCTCGATGCGCCCCGCGGAAAGTTTCTTCATCTCGTCGTGCGCATCGATAGCCTGCAAATGCGTTGCCAGCCGGCGCAACCGCCAGTGCCTCTGCAGGGTCGCGTACGAAAGTTTGTCGTCGAAATCGGTGGCGTTCTGACGCAACGCCTGCGCCAGTTTCGGCGCGCCGGACGCGGCGATATTTGCCGTAACGTCGGCGACTACCGCGAGCGGCGCGGCGAGCGCATGCAGTCGCGCAAGTTCCGCACCCAGCGTATTCCATGCTTCCAGCAATGCGGCTTCGTCCACCGCCGGATTCCCCAAGGTCCCGGTCAGAAATTCACGCAGGCGGTCGATGATTCGCCCTTGTTTGCCCTCGAGGGCGCGGTGCAGCCCCTCAACGACCGCGGCAACTTCGCCAAGCTGGGACTTGGTAAGGTGGTAAGCAAGCGCAAGTTCCACTTCGGCCAATACGGCGGAATTCTGGTCGACTGTCGCCGCGCGCGGCCAGCCGGGAAACACCTCAACCGCCTGGTCACGGAGCGCGGCTTCTTCCGCTGCCAGATGCTTCAACCTGGCGTAATGGGCAAGTTGCGAGTCTGCGGAGAGCCGGCCCTTTGCGTCGGCGGACATCACTGTCTGGAAGCCGATTTCCGGCGCCAGCGCATTCCATCTTGCGGTCAGAGTCCGTCGCGTCTTCTGCAGTTCCAGATGGTTGAGCACGGCCTTCCAGTCGGCCATGTCCGCCGGGCGGACTCCGTTGACGCGCACCAGGTCGAGAAGTTTTTTTGCTTCCGTACGACCTAACGCCATCAACCCGAACGCCCGCCTTCCCTGTGCCAGATTGTTGACGGCCAGCAGGAATTCCGCGTCGGCCTCAGCTACTTCGGGCATCAGCACGGGACGGGCAAGCGCCTGCATGCGCTGAGATGATGCGCGATCCATATCTGCAGCCAGCGCTTCCAGCAGGTCGAACAGCGCTTTCGGTTCTCCGCTGCGAATGCGGCTAGCGGTATCCGCGCTCCAGGACAGGCGCAGTGCAAAGAGCTCATCGCGCAAAGATTTCACGCGCGCGATGCGTTCGACCAGCGCGCGCGCCGCGATGATCGATTCGGCGCCTGATCCCGCCGGCACCGCCAATTCGCTGGCGCGCGACTCACGGACGATTTTCGCGTAGCGCTGCAGATCGTCATGCGCCCGTACCAGTAACAGGGGATCCGGAAAATCGCCGGGCGCAGGCAACGGCTTGCCCGCGTAGTCGATGTCCGCGCCAAGCTGCCCTCGCGCTTCACGCAGCCGCGCGATGTCCTCGCCGGAAAAGCGGGGCATATATTGCCGTCCGACCCCCAGGGCATCGGGAATCCATTCGAACTCACCCGCGTTTTGCACCACTTCCGCGGCGCCATCCTGCGGGTCCACGCTTTCGCCTTCCAGTTCGATCCGCGAGACATTCAGTTTCGCCCACCGCCAAAGATCGGTATCGATGCGCTTGAGTCTGCCGTGCAAACCGTCGATCGTTTCCACCAGTCCATCCACCTGACGCTTCGTCGCCTGGGTGTCGAGGCTCTGCACCTCCGTGGCAATCTTGCGGATCGAGCGCTCGAGTTGGTCGACCCCGTCAGACTCTGCGTCGAGCAGGGCAAGGGCCAGGGGCTGTATTTGCGCGGGCAACTGATCGCGCAACACGGCGAGAGCCGGGTCCCGCATCGAAGTCACCAGCACTCGTTTGCCGTTCGCGAGCCAGTGACAAATGATGTTGGCGATCGTGTGGGTTTTGCCCGTTCCGGGCGGGCCCTGGACGACCACGCCGTCGGATATCTCCAGCATCTGCACGATGCGCGCCTGTTCATCGTTGAATGGTTTGGGAAAGAACAGATCCTGCGCATCCAGTGGTTCGGTCGTTCCGCGCGCATGGTAAGCCGCCGTCACGCCACGATACGACGGCAACTCGGTTGCGGTCGCAACGGTCGACGGTTCGGTCACCAGCGCCGCAACCCCTTCAGGCAACTTGCTCTGCTCATCGAGCGCCGACACGAGGCTGCGAAAGCGCTCGAGGTCCTGCACCGCAGCCACCGTGCTGCGCGGTCGAGCGAACAAAACCCACTGACTGGTTATTTCGAAGCCTTTGGCGTCGTCCGTCTCCCGCGCGTTGGACGCATTGGCCTGCGTACGCTCGATTTCACTCCGGGCTATGGCCAGCAAGGCACCATAGCTGTCAGGTTCGAACGGGGATATCCCGTCCATGGCCGTCGCAAGAAACTTCTCCGCTTGCATCTGCGCCTCGGACGAGGCCGCACCATCGCCGTGCAGCAGGCCTTCCAACTCGAGCCGCACATCCATATCGCGGGGACGAACTTCGGCCGCCTGAGTCGAGGGATTGAAGCTCAGTTCGACTGCCCGTGTGATCAAGGGACATGAAATGCCTGGCCCAGGGCCGGCGGTTTTGCACACGCCCATGCCCCAGACGAGTTCGAACTGGCCATCGACCAGCGCTCCGGCAAGCTCCTGTTGCAAGGTAAAAAGTCCGACATACACCTGGGCGAGCCGCCTGCGCTTTTTCTCGGCTTCAGCCCACGGCAGCCAGGCGGATTCCAGATAGCGTGCGTACTGCGTCTCGACTTCGGACCGAAAGGCATAGTCCGCGAACCTTACGCGGGAGCGCGGATCGACCGCCGGTTGGCCTGCATGCGCCGTGTTTCGCTCCGGCTCGACTTCGTCACGATGCGTGCCGGCAGCGATAAGGGCTGCGCCCTCGACTTCCGCAGCGAGCTGGGGTTCCGAGCCCGGCGCCGCGCCGACGTTCAACCACGGCGAAAGCCAGGGACTTGGTGCTTGCGGAGGGACCATCGGTTTCGGTGGAGGTGACACCGACAGCCAGATTTGGTCATCCCCCTCCGGACCGCGGTCATCGAGCCGCAGGCCTTCTACTTGGTGCGCCTGATCTTCGAACAACAAGAAGCTGCCATGGCTGGCGACATGCGGCACGGCGCGAACGCGGGTGCGCAACGATTGCCGGGCGAAATCGACGAGCGCGATGAGGCGCCGCTGCTGAATAGTCACGGCGGTTGGACGTTTCTTCTTATTGATGACTTCTGTGATTCTGCGTGTGGCGCTATCGTACCTGCATCCTGATCGGCAATCGATAGCCGTCACGAAGGCGCGCACTGCTGCACCCGGCCGGCGCTGGCCAAAACCGGAAGGAGCGTTCGAAGTGTGAAAGACTTAGAGGGGAAGTTGGAAGTGATGGGTGAAACGTGAAAGAAAAGCAGCTTCCTCAATGAAGCTCCTGACCACCTGACGAGGATGGTGACGACGTGAGTTTGCCCGATCCCGTCACGTCGTCGCCGGCACGCTCTTACGCTGCCTTCTTCGGCGCAAACAACTGTTTCACCTCTGCACCCATGGCGCAGCGAACGGCATCCTCGACGTTTTCCAACCACACGAACTCGAGCTTTTCGCGCGCAGCGGCGGGCACGTCTTCCAGGTCTTTTTCGTTGCGTTTCGGCAGCATGACGGTCCTGATGCCCGCGCGCAGCGCGGCAAGCACCTTCTCCTTGACGCCTCCGATCGGCAGCACCAGCCCGCGCAGCGATATTTCCCCGGTCATCGCGACATCTGCGCGCACGGGCTTATCGGCCAGCAAGGACACCAGCGCAAGGAACATCGCCACGCCGGCGCTTGGACCGTCTTTCGGGGTCGCGCCGGCAGGGACATGCACGTGCAGGTCGGCCTTGTTCAGCGCTTCGCCGATATACATTTTTGCCAGGGTCAGTGCCGCTTGCGCCGATTCCTTCATCACGTCACCCAGTTGGCCGGTCAGGATCAGCTTTCCCGAACCGGGCACACGGGTGGCCTCGATGAACAGGATATCGCCGCCGACTGGCGTCCACGCCAGTCCGGTCGCTACGCCAGGCATCGCGGTGCGCTGCGCAAGCTCATTCTCGAAACGGGACGCACCGATGATGGCGTGGAGGTCCGCGGCATCGATCAGCACTGATTCCGCTTTGCCTTCCGCGATCTTCATCGCTGCCGAGCGAAGCGCCGCCCCTATTTCGCGCTCGAGATTGCGTACTCCCGCTTCGCGCGTGTAGTCGTGAATAAGAGCCCGGATCGCTGCGTCGGTCATTGAAACCTGCTCGGCCTTGAGCCCGTTCGATTCGAGCTGGCGTTTGACGAGATAACGTCGCGCTATTTCGAGTTTTTCTTCTTCAGTGTAGCCGGGCAGCTGGATGATCTCCATGCGATCGCGCAGCGGTCCGGGAATCGTATCGAGCTGATTCGCGGTGGCGATGAACATTTCTTTCGACAAGTCGAAATCCACCCCGAGATAATTGTCGCGGAACTTGGCGTTCTGCTCCGGATCGAGCACTTCCAGCAACGCGCTCGACGGATCGCCGTGAAACCCGCCTGCGCCGAGTTTGTCGATTTCATCGAGCATCAGCACTCCGTTGCGCGATTCCGCGCGCCGGATCGCCTGAATGATATTGCCAGGCAAGGCACCAATATACGTGCGGCGGTGTCCGCGGATCTCCGCTTCGTCATGCGTCCCGCCCAGGGCCACGCGCTGGAACTTGCGCCCGGTGGCGCGGGCGATGGATTGTCCGAGCGAGGTCTTGCCCACTCCAGGCGGACCCACGAAGCACAGGATCGGGCTCTTGCCGTCCGGATTGAGTTTCCTCACCGCGAGGTATTCGAGGATGCGGCGCTTGATCTTCTCCAGTCCGTAATGATCCTCGTCGAGCACCGTCCTCGCCTGCTCGATATCGATCGGTTTGGTCTCGGAGATCTTCCACGGAAGCTCGCTCAGCCATTCCAGATAGGTGCGCAGCATCGAACCCTCCGCGCTGCCTTCGCCCATGCGCTGCAGGCGTTTGAGTTCCTTCTTCGCGTGCTTGAGCGTGTCTTCGGGCATGCCCGCTTCGTCTATCGCCTTGTTGAGGTCCTCGATCTCGGCCGCGCCCTCTTCGTCCTCGCCGAGTTCTTTCTGGATCTGGCGCATCTGCTCACGCAGCACGTGTTCGCGCTGACGGTGGTCGAACTCCTTCCTGGTCTTGTCGCCGATCTCCTTGGAAAGCTTCAGGACTTCGACGCGCTCGCCCAACAGGGCCAGCACCTTGTCCAGGCGGCTCTTGAGGTCGAAATTCTCGAGGATGGTCTGCTTCTCTTCGTTCTTGGCGTCCAGCAGATTGGCCACCATATCGGACAGCAGCGTCGGAGAAGTCATTCCCTGCACCACGCCGGCGAGTTCGTCGGGCACGTTCGGCAGCAACTGAATGGCTTCGACCGAGCGTTCTTTGAGTTGCAGGAAGCGCGCTTCTATTTCCGGGGTGATTTCGTCCGAAGTTTCGACGATGGCCACGCGAGCCACCATGAAGGGCCAGCCTTCGAGAAACTCGAGCACGCGGAAGCGCGACTGCCCTTGCACGACGAGATGGTGGGTGCCTTCGTTGGTCAGATAGCGCACGACCTGAGCCACCGTGCCGACCCAATGCAGATCGTCAGGCGTCAGATCGTTCTTCTCCGGGTCGCGCTGCAGCAGAAATCCGACCGGTTTTTCTCCGCGCACTGCTTCCTGCGCCGCCGCAACCGAGGCGCTGCGCCCGATCGTAATCGGCGACATGATGCCCGGGAACAGCACGGCGTTGCGTAGCGGAACGATAACCAGCGCGTCTTCCGGCAACGGCTTCAACACCGGATTACCCTGCGCTGACGAGGGCGCTCTCGCGGCCTTGCCGCTTTCATCCGGCGAAAGCATCTCCTGCATCGTGGGCCAGAAATTCATGTCGACTCCTTCTTGCTGAAAGTGAGCGTGAGACACCCGTCCTGCAAATTCCTGCCGGTGAGCGTGAGCGCCTGCATGGGAAGGCCGATACGGCGCGAGAAACGTCCGTACGGAATTTCGAGCGCGTGAACGCGTGCCCGCTGGCCATCGGCCGACTCCAGCGGAAAGGACCGGCGGGCGGAAATGCCGATGGCGCCGGGCTGCAATTCGACGAGCACAGAATCGGCGGCCGCGCCGGGCAAGGCCACGTGCACAAGGACGGCGTCTGCCGTCTCGATAATGTCCACTGGAGGCTCCCACGCGTGGGACCGCTCCGCATCGGGACGGCAAAACTGGCGGTGCAGCCGGTCAGCTTGCTCCAGCAGCGAGAGCGCTTCGCCCCACATCAGGTTGGAAAGATCACGCGACGTCATTTAGGCCTCCGTTGTGCCTCGTACATGGCGGCACTCGGGCGGGATTCAAGGGTGCGACTCGCCCCCGGGAGG
>Ga0207689_10000090_pt1 | contig 73443 bp, 67 predicted proteins | sample KBSMisM52_FD_184312 | JGI IMG/M metagenome (GOLD analysis project Ga0207689, IMG submission 184312) | Miscanthus rhizosphere microbial communities from Kellogg Biological Station, Michigan, USA - KBS Miscanthus M5-2 (SPAdes) (version 2) | ecosystem: Host-associated > Plants > Roots >...
GTGGGGGGGGGGGGGGGGGGGGGGGGGGGGGGGGGGGGGCCGTGGAGGATGTGTGATGGGCGGCGGCGGAGCGCTCGCCACCGGTGTCTCAGCAGTCATCTGCGATGGGCGCAGCGCCTCGACAGCGAGTGGCGTGCTGTCGTCATCGGGCCCGGCTTCGAGCGAGCGAAGTGCGTTCGGCGAGAGCGCGACGGTCGACGTCGCGAATTGCTTGAACGCCGTGGGATCCGGATTCTTGCTCGCGAGCTCCGAGCGGAGGCGCTCGCGAATGGACTCATCCACGATCAGGTAATCCCTCGCCCCCGAGAGCAGCTCGCTCAGCGTGATCTCGTAATCTTCATTCGTCTCGAGCCCGAGCTCGCGGCGATGAAGGCGGTAGGGGAGAATGCTCTGGTGAAGCTCGGCGACCGTGAACGGCTGGGTGAGATACTGCGGATGTCTCGCGCGTACGATGCGGGCGAGATGCCGGAACATTCGATCGAGGTTGTCCATGTCGTTGTCCTCCTCCCCTCCTCACCCGGTAAAACTATCGACTAGGGCCTCGACGCCTCCTCTACCCGCTTCTCCTTCTCCTCACGGGCGGCGCGCACTTTGGACGTGCCGAAACGATCCAGGCTCCGAGCGACGATGGACGGTTTTCCCGCCCACCCTTCGTCGTAGCCCCAGTGATACCCCATTGCCAACCCGAGGAGCAACGCCACCAGGAATTTCGTCATGACACACCTCCCCCTCTGTCCGCGTCAAACGCGAACTCACGTGACCGAGTTGGGGCGCGCCACCACCGGGTACGGCCGCGACGCGCGAAAGGCGTCGTCGGTGGGAAATGCCTGCGGCTCCACGGTCACTCGTTCTTTCTCACGTTCCACTGCCAACCACTCGTCGAACTTCGACGGCACGATGCCACCGGACTGCGTTTGCTCTCGCGCCGCGCGAGTCGCCAGGTGATTGGCGTACTCGTTCTGCGGATGTCCCTCGTGGCCGCGAACCCAACGCCAGTCCACTTGATGCCCGCCGTCGCGAACCACGTCCACTGCTTGCTGCCACAACTCGAGGTTCAGAATCGGTCCCTCTTTTCGCTTCCAGCCCCTCGACATCCACCCGCGCACCCACTCACTCATTCCCTTCACCAGGTACTGCGAGTCGCTCGTGAACACCACGCGAAAGCGCACGCCCTTTCGCGAGATCGCGCGAACGGCCTCGATCACGCTGCGAAGAGCCATGCGGTTGTTCGTCGTCGCGGGCTCGGAGACCCAGTAGTCCCACCGGGTGAGACTTCCGTTCCGCCCCATATACTCGATGACGCCCGCGGCCCCGCCCGGGTTACTGCCTTCGCGGCCATTTCCGAGGCAGGACTCGTCGGCGTAGATCGCGACGAGCGGCGGGCGAGCCGGAGACCCGGATTCCGATGGGCCGCCGCTCACCCAAGGACCTCGAGGCCGTCGATCTCGTCGATGTAGATCTTGAGATCGTGACCGGTCACCGGGTGGCGGGCGTCCACCACCTCTCGGCCGTTCTCCAGCCGCAGGGCGAGTGGTACGACGACGTACTCCCGTCGCCCCCGGCGCTGAAAGGCCAAACGTGTGCCCTGCGTCACAGCGCGCTCGAGGGCGTCGTATTGGGCGTGGGTCAGCTGCGCCATGCGGCCATCGGGTCGCGACACCAATGAAGCGCCAGCTGCGCGAGCACGCGCGTCGCCCGCTCGATCTCTTCGATCATCACATACTCCTCGGCGGCGTGGGCCAGGCCGATGTCCCCGGGACCGAAACAAATCGCCGGGATACCGGCCGCGTTGAGCAGCGCGGCGTCGGTCCATGCGGTCATGCCCTGGACGCGTACGTCCTCGTTCGATTCACGGAGTGCGCTCTCCAATGCAGCGACGATCGGCGCATCGACCGCGACGTCGCTCGGCTCCTGCGCGAACGTCACCGTCACATCGGCGCGGAAATTCTCTCGTCGCTGGCCGGCTCGCTCGCACACCGACTCGATCTCCTGTCGCACCACATCCGGAGATTCGCCCGGGATGGTGCGACGCTCGATCTGGACCGTGCACTTGTCGGGGTACGTCGACATGCCGATTCCGCCCGAGATCATCGACGCGTGCACTGACGGTCGGCCGAGGAGCGAGTGGCGACGCTTGGGCAGCTCCTCGGCGTCGAACCGGTCCAGTTCGGACAATACCAGCCCCGCGTGGCGAATCGCGTCGACGCCCAAGTCCCAACGGCTTCCGTGCGCCGCCCGACCGTGCGTCGTGACGTCGATCCACACGAACCCGAGGTGGGCCGGCATGATCGCCAAGCGAGTCGGCTCGGTGACGATCGCCGCGTCGGCGCGGATGCCTCGTTCGATCAACGAGCGAGTGCCGGCGCTCTCGTATTCCTCGTCGGCGACCGCGGCGACGATCACTTCGCCGTCGATCTCGCCGGCAATCCGCGCCGCGGCGGCGCACATCGCGGCGATTCCTGATTTCATGTCCGACGAGCCGCGTCCGTAGATGCGGTCACCCCACTCGGCGGCGTCCCAAGGAGCGTGCGTCATTCCTTCGACACCAACGACGTCGAGATGGCCGTTGAACATCAGCACGCGGCCGCCGGGCTTTCCGATTCGCGCTACCACGTTCGGCCGCCCCGGCAACGCGTCGTACAGCTCGACGCGAAATTCCCACTCCCTGAGAATACCGGCGAGCAGCTCGGCGACGGCGCGCTCGCCGGGCGCACCAGGAACGAGTGACGGGTTTCGCGAATCCACGCGAACCAGGGCTCGCGCGAGCGCGACGGCGTCACCGGTTGCTATCGGCACTGTTGCACTCCGTGCTCGTCGATCGCGAACGGTAGTATCTGCCCGAGGCCGGCGATTGCTCCGCGGACTTCCTCCACGTGTTCGCTTCCGGCAATGACGAGAACACACCCGCCTCCCGACGCGCCGAGCGCTTTCGAGCCGACCGCGCCGGCGCGCGCCGCGCGCTCGATGATCTCGTCGATGAGCGGCGTGGGAATCGTTGGATGAAGTGATCGCTGATGACGCCACTGCTCGCCGACCAGCTCCGCCAACGCGTCGAGGTCGCGCGCTCGGAGCGCATCGACCATGTCTTCGGCGGTTTCGCGCATCTGCTCGAGCGCGGCAAGCACTCGCGGCTCTCGCGCCGCGTAGGCCCCGAGCACCGCGTTGATCGTCTCACCCGAGATTCGGCTCTTTCCTGTATAGATGATGAAGCAGCGCCGCTCGATCTCGGCGCGAAACTCGGAATCGAGCGGGATGCGAGTTACTTCCGTCTTTTCGGACGAGAAGCGTAACGCGAGCGCGCCGCCGAATGCCGCGGCGTAATGATCTTGTCTGCCGCCAGGAATTCCGAGGTCACCTATCTCGATTGATCGGCTGAGCTCGGCGATCTCGTCGAGGGACATGGCGCGTCCGCTGACAGTCGCCAACGCGGCGACGGTCGCCACGCCCGCCGCCGAGGACCCGCCGAGTCCAGCGCCGATCGGAAAGTCGCAATCGAGTTGAATGCGGACGTCGTCGATTTGGAAGCGGCGTGCCGCGGCGGAAGCGATGGAACGATCGCCCTCTCGATCGCCCGCAACTTCGGGCGCGCGCGCATCTTCGGCGCTTGCCGTGCGCGTTACGGTGACGGTCGCGTAACGGGCAATCGCGACGTTGCAGACAAAGCCGCCCATCTCATCGGAGTAGGGCGGCACGTCGGTCCATCCGCCGCCGAAATCGATGCGCGTCGGCGCGTGCGTGACGATGGTTGCGCTCAAGCAACGCTAAACGTAGTCCCCGCACGAATCTTCGCCAATCGCGCGAACTCGGGCCCGGTGGCGGGCATGCCTGTTGCTGCCCTGTCACCCTCTATGGCCGATTTCACGCACTACCTGAACGACTGCAAGTTCATTCTCGTCTCGAACCGAGAACCGTACGAGCACATTCGCGGCATGCATGGCGTCGAGGTCAAGCAGCCCGCGGGTGGACTCGTCACGGCGCTCGATCCGACGATGCGCCGCACGCACGGAACCTGGGTCGCGTGGGGATCGGGAAACGCGGATCACGAGGTGTCCGACGAAACCGGACGCGTCGCCGTGCCGCCGGGTGAATCCTGCTACACGCTGCGTCGTGTCTGGCTCGACGACGCGGACGTCAACGGCTACTACCACGGATTCGCCAATCGCGCGCTTTGGCCGCTCTGCCATATGCTCATCCAACACTTCGAGTATCGCACGGAGTTTTGGGAGCGGTATCGCGCGGTGAACCTGCGCTTCGCGCACGCCGTGGCCGACGAAGCGGAGCGCTGCACGGGCCGCGCGATGGCCTGGATCCAGGATTACCACTTCGCTCTGGCGCCGGAATTTCTCCGGGCAATGCGGCCGTCGCTCTTCATCAATCAGTTCTGGCACATCCCGTTTCCGCCGGCGGACATTCTCCGCTTGTTGCCGTCCGGGACGCACGAGGCGGTCCTGCGCGGCTTGCTCGGCAACGACCTCCTCGAGTTCCAGATCGACCGATACGCCGTCAACTTTCTCGACTGCGTCGAAAAGTTCGTTCCCGAGTCGCGCGTCGATCACGTTCACCAAACGGTGACCTTCCGGGATCGCGTCGTGCAGGTCGGCGCATTTCCGATCAGCATCGACGTCGACCGTTTCGAGGAGATGGCCTCGTCGGCCGACAGCGTCGCCCGGGTGAACACCCTGCGCGAGCGATACGCCAAAGGCACCCGGCAGCTCGGAGTCTGCGTCGATCGCATCGACTACACGAAAGGCATCCCGGAACGCATACGCGCGCTCGAAACACTTTGGGCGGAGTCGCCCGAGCTGCGCGAGCGGTTCACGTTCATTTTCGTGGCCACGCCGTCGCGGACGGATCTTCCGGCGTACAACGCGCTCGAGCGCGACGTCGTTCAGTCCGTGATCGCGATCAATACTCGCTTTGGCACGCCCGAATGGACGCCGATCGTCTTGATCAACGAGAACGTCGACTCGGATCTCCTCTCCGCCGTCTATCGCTCGGCGGACCTTTGTATCGTTTCGTCGCTTCAGGATGGGATGAACCTGGTCGCCAAGGAATTCGTCGCTTGTCAGATCGACGAGCGTGGCGTGCTGATCCTCAGTCGCTTCACCGGATCAGCCGAAGAAATCGAGGGCGCGGTCCTGATCAACCCCTTCAACGTTGATGGTTTCGTCGCGGCGATTCGCACGTCGCTGGAGATGTCGCCGGACGAGCGCAAGCGCCGCATGCGGCGGATGCGCCGGCAACTCCACAACTCCACGATTTTCGACTGGCTCGACTCGATCCTCGCGCGATCCGCTGAGATCATGGGGATCCAGCACCAACCGGCGCTTGCCTGACGCGCTCGCGACCCCGGCGCTCCCGCTCACTGCCGCGATCGGGGAGCGGCTCCGCGGTTCGCCGTTCGTTCTGCTGCTCGACGTAGACGGAACGCTTGCACCGATCGCGCCGCGTCCCGAATACGCGGCTCTCCCGAACGACACGCGCCAGATTCTCGCGGACTTGACCGCTGCCGCGAACGTGCGCGTCGTCGTGATCTCCGGACGAAGCGCGGAAGATGCGCGTCGCCTCGTAGACGTTCCAGGCGTTTGGATCATCGGCAATCATGGAATCGAAGTGGCGGCGCCTGGTGAAGCGCCGTCCGCCCGCGACGCCGTCGCCGGCTTTGCTGATTCAGTCGCGGAGGCAGCGGGGCGGGCCGAGAGAATCGCCGACACGCTGCCCGGCGTGATTGTCGAGAACAAGCGATGGACGCTGAGCGTGCACTATCGCCTCGCGCATCCGAGCGTCGTGCCCAGTCTCACGGCGCGCATCGCCGCGATTGCGAAAGAGCTCGGCCTCGCGCTCACCGGCGGCAAAGAGGTCCTCGAGCTGCGACCGCCGGTAGAAATCGACAAGGGAACTGCCGCCATTCTGGTTGCCGAGGAGCTCGGCGCCCTTGCCGACAGTGCGTCCGTCCTGTGCGCCGGTGACGACCGAACGGACGAAGACATGTTTCGAGCGTTCCGATCGCGGCTACCAAACGCGGTCACGGTGTGGGTCGGCCCCGAATCCGCTGTCGAGCGGACGACAGCGGAATTCCACGTTCCCGACACCGCGGCGATGTGTGAGTTGCTCGAGGCGGTGTTGAACCTTCGACGCGCGATTGGGTGAGCGCTACTTCTTTTTCTTGGCGGCTTTTGTCGGCTTGGTGCTCTTAACGCTGGCCACTTTTGCCGGCTTGCCCGCTTTGGCCGGTTTCGCAGGCTTGGCCGGGGGCGGTGGTGCGGCGGCCTTTTGCGCAGCGGGCTTTTTCTCCGCGCCCTTCGCATGAGCGGAGTGTTCCGCCTTCGCCTCAGGCCGATGCGCGCTGTTCGACGGCGGCGCTGCCGGACGCACGGGGGTGGGGGGGTGCATTCGCGGCGGAGCGGCGGCGAGTTGCGCCGCCGCGCGTGCCGCCGCCTCGGCTTTCGCGGCAGCCGCGCGATCGGTGGCGACCTTTGTGGCGGTAGGCCGGGTTTTTTCGCTCGCTGGTCGTTTGGCGTGCGCAGCCTCGGCCTCACGGATCAGCTTATCGCCCTCTTCGGGTGTCATCTGCCCACGCCGCACCATGTATTGAACGAGATCCCTGGCGCTCTCGATCGCGAATCCGGCGATCCCCGCGGCGGCGCTGATCACGTCTCGCATTGCCGCCGAGACTTTGGTCCCTGCTTCTTGACTAATGAGCTGTGCGCGCTCGGCGAGCTCCGCGACCGTATCGCGCATGTCGGCACCGCGATGGCCCGGCGACCGGCGCGGTGCCGCCGTCGCGTCCGATGCTTCGGCGGGCGCTGGAGTGCCGGGGGAAGAAGCGGGGGCGGGGGCGGGGGCGGGCTTGTCGGCCATTTCGTTGAACCTACGCGACGGCTTGAGCTTCGTCGTGCAAGTCGTCAGCGTCGTTGTCGGGCACGGATGGGCGCGCTATCTTCGCGCGGCCGGCGGTTTGACGGCGGAAGTATATGATTCGCCAGCAGCTACGCAAGCCGGACTGGAGAGCTTTGGGACAGCCGCAAGCAGTTGCGCAGAACGGCCGGAATAATAGCACAATTGCGTGTTAATGCCGCCATCAACAGATCAGTCTTTGTTGTCCGGTGTCCGAATCCTCGACCTTTCGAGGGTTCTTGCTGGACCGCTCGCTACCATGATACTTGGCGACCTTGGCGCCGACGTCATTAAGGTCGAGCGGCCCGGCGTCGGGGACGATACCCGCGGCTGGGGCCCGCCTTTCGATGCCTCGGGCCGCAGCGCCTACTATTTGAGTATCAACCGCAACAAACTCGGAATCGCGGCGGATCTGGATTCAGAGGAAGACCGGCGGCTCATCGAACGGTTGCTCCGCGAGGCCGACGTGGTCGTCGACAACTTCCGGCCCGGGACGCTCGAGCGGCGCGGCGTGTCGCCCGAGCAATGGTGTGCCGACCGGCCCGACTTGATCTGGTGCACCGTCACCGGGTTCGGTTTGTCGAGCGATCGCCCCGGCTACGACTTCGTGGCGCAGGCGGAGTGCGGGTGGATGGCGATCACCGGCGAACCGTCAGGCGATCCAATGAAAGCGGGGGTGGCGCTCGCTGACATCCTTGCGGGGAAGGATGCGGCGATCGCGGTGCTCGGGGCGCTCGTCCGAAAGCAGCGAACCGGGAAGGGAGGCCGCTTCTCGGTTTCACTTGCCGACAGCGCGCGCGCAGCGCTCGTGAACGTGGCTCAAAATGCGCTCGTCAGCGGCCGCGATGCCGCACGCTGGGGAAACGCGCATCCCAATCTCGTTCCATACGCGATGTACCACGCCGCCGATCGCGGCATCGTGATCGCCGTTGGCAGCGATGCGCATTGGGCCGCGTGCTGTAGTGCGCTCGGACTCGATGAGCTCCGGAACGACGCCGCGTTGGCGACGAATACCGGCCGCTTGGCGCAGCGCGATCGAATTGTGCGCGCGATCACGCAGCGAGTCGCCGAAAAGCCCGCGGCGCATTGGGCGGAACGCCTCTCACGCGCCGGTGTGCCGAATGGTCTCGTTCAAACGGTGCTCGAAGCGCTGCGCGACACTGATGCATCGCCCGTCACTGGAGTACCGCCGAGTGTTCCGGGCGCCATTCGATTCGAGCCGCCGGGGCTCGACGAGCACGGGTCACAAATTCGAGCCGAGGGTTGGGGCGCGTTTCGCGGGCTTTAGCGGCGTGTTACCCGGCAGCGTTTGCCGGTGTGACAACGGTGTTACCTCCAACGCACGCGGTCGTCCTTTCCACGTGGCGACCCTTCTTGATCAGCGACGCGGGCCCAGCACCGCCCTGTCCGGAGAAAAGGAAGTGGGTTACTCTGTTGTCGTGAAGACGACTGAGCAGGCTCCGCGGACCGAACCGATGATCGCTGATCCGGAAAACAGCGATCAAATGGTCATCCAGCGCGTGTTGAGCGGGAATCGCGACGCATTCAAGATTCTGATTACCCGCTACAGCGATCCTCTCTATCGACATGCGCTCTGCATGACCGGTAGTCCGGACGTCGCGGAAGACATCCTGCAACTCAGTTTCATCAAGGCCTATCAGCACCTCGCCGAGGTGCGTGGCCGGTTCGATGCGTGGGTCTTCAGAATCGTTGCGAACGGTTGCAAGGATTGGCTGAAGAACATTCGACGGTCTCATCTCAGCTACGACGAAGATGACCAACCGTCGGCGTATGCGACTCCGGACGAAGAGTTGGACCGGACGGAGTTGCGAAGTGATCTCGACCGCGCGCTCTTGACGCTTCCGGCGTCACTGCGAGAAGCGTTCGTGATGAAGCACGTCGAAGGCCGCTCATACGAAGAGATGGCCGATCTGCTCGGTACTACGGTCGGAGCGTTGAAGATGCGCGTACATCGCGCGCGTGAAGCGCTCCAAGCACTCTTAGAGGAAAAGTACGCATAATGGTTGACGATCTCCGCTCCGATGACGGCCTTAGCGGGTTTGACGGCCACCATCATCGTGTGTCGCGTCGCTTCGAACAGGAGCGTCCGCTCGCCGATCGAGAGGTGCCGCTTGGCCACCAGGAATCCGAAGCCCGCGTGCTATCGCCGCTCGTGCACGCGTGGTTGGACGGCGAGCTCCCCGAAGCGAGCGTTCGCAAGGGCGATACGGCTCGTGACGTCGAGTTCTGGAAGCAGATCAACGTCGAGGTAGAGACGCGACGCCGCATGCGGACGCCGGTCTTTGTCGAGACCAAGATCATGAACGCGCTGCCGCAGACGGCGCCAGTCGCGATCAGCCCATGGTGGCGCCGGGAGTTCGTCATCCGGCCGACCTATGCCCTGGCCGTTGCCGCCGCTCTGATCGTGGCCGCGTCAGCCGTTACGGCTACCCTCATCGTGACGATGCGATAGCAGCCGTATGAGAAATGAAAGGCCGGCCCCCTCGGGCCGGCCTTTTTTTGTTCAGGGGGCCGATTACCCCTGTCGGACTGAACCTCGGGAACGCAGTTTGCGCAGCGGACTCATCGTCGAGCAGTTGGTCGTGTGATGGCCATCGTGAGGGAGCGGGGCGCATGTCACAGGCGGAACGGTTCGAGCAGCTGCTGCACGAATTCGAGCGCGTCGGGGTTGATCCGAACACGATCAGCGCCGGGCTCGCGGTGCGGGAGGAGGATGTGTTGCGCGCTCTTGCCGCGCTGCCCGACGGCGCCGGTCCGGAGGCGTTCCTTTCCCAGCTTCGCATGGTGATGACGGCGGAGGCGAAGTCGTAGCGCTGCCGACGTCGTTCGCCGATCTTCCGGTATGATGCGTTCTGTCCGTCCCCGACGGACCATCGTGATCGGGCTTCTGGCGACTGCGCTGTCCCAACCTGCGCTCGCACAAGAACGCCCCACCTCCGACTCGTCGTTTTCGGCGCTCGTCGCGCGACTCTCCGAGACGGGCGGCTATTTCGACTCGGACAACATCATCTCCAACGAGTCGTCGTACCTCCAGGTCGCGAGCCAATTCGCGAAGGTCGGCACGCACGGAGGCGTGTATATCGGCGTCGGCCCCGACCAGAGCTTTTCGTATATCGCGCTCGTTCGGCCGTCGATCGCATTCATGCTCGACATCCGGCGCGATAACCTGCTCGAGCATCTGCTGTTCAAGTCGATCTTCGCGCAATCGCGAAATCGGCTGGAGTATCTCTGCCGACTGTTCGGCAAGCCGATTCCCGCCGACATCGACCTTTGGAACAACCGGTCGGCGAGTCTCATCATCGGGTACCTCCAGCAAACGCCAACCGATTCGGCCAGCGTTCAGGCCTATCGCCGCGCGAGCAACGATCGCATCACCGGGTTTCGCGTGGCGCTCGACGCGCGCGACCGCACCACCATCGACCGCTACCGCGCCGAGTTCGTCACCGACGGACTCGAGACGCGCTACTCCAGTCTGGGCCGCAACAACCGGATGGACTATCCGACATTCGGACAGCTCATGCTCGCCGCGGACCGCGCCGGCAAAGCCGTTGGCTACCTGGCGGAGGAAGACGCGTTTCAGTTCGTTCGCTCGATGCAGCTCCGTGATCGAATCGTGCCGGTGGTCGGCAACGTCGCCGGCGACAAGGCAGTGAAGGCGATCGGCGCGTACGCGAGAGACCACGGGCTCAAGGTGTCCGCGTTCTATCTCTCCAACGTCGAGCAGTACTTGATCACGCGCGACGGCGGCTTCGACGAATACGCCGCCAACGTGAAGACGCTTCCACACGACAGCACCAGCGTGATCGTCCGCAGCTATTTCGGGCGGTTCGGCGTGGCGCACCCATTGTTCACGCCGGGGCGTGGCAGCATCAGCACGTCGATGATCGAGCGCTTCGACTCGTTCCTCAAGCGCTTTCAGGCGGGCGAAATCCGGACGTATCCGGACCTCGTTTTCAACGGCTTCGTGCAGCCGTAACTGTGCCCAGTCTCGGCCCGGCCGGCCGGCCCGCCGCCGAGCTTCGCATCCTCGCGCTCGGCGATTCGTACACGATCGGTGAAGGCGTCGCCGATGCGCACCGTTGGCCCGTCCGTCTCGCCGACATGCTTCGCGATCGCGGTCTGAACGTGGGGACTCCGAGAATCATCGCGCGCACCGGCTGGACCACCGACGAGTTGTCCGCGGCGATCGACGCGGCGAACCCCGACCCCGACTACGATCTCGTCACGCTTCTGATCGGCGTGAACAACCAGTACCGCGGCCGCGGCGACGAGGAGTACCGCGCGCACTTCCAAACGCTCGTCAACCGCGCGACGGCGTTCGCGAGAGGAAAGGCCGCGCGAGTACTCGCGGTTTCGATTCCTGATTGGGGAGTGACGCCGTTCGCGACGGGTCGAGATCGTCCCGCCATCGCGCGAGCGATCGATCGATTCAACGCTGTGAGCCGGGAGGAGACGCGCCGTGCGGGCGCGCACTACGCCGACATCACGCCGATCTCGCGTCGCGCTCTCGGCGACGCGTCGCTCATCGCGGCGGACGGTCTGCATCCGTCGGCGACGATGTACGCGGCGTGGCTCGACGTCATCTTTCCGCTCGCGCTGCGGATTCTGTCGTGAGGGTTTTCAAAGGCCGGTCCCTTTCGCATCTTCAGTGTCGCGCACACGAGGCTCCCATGAAACGAACCGCACTTCTCCTCTTTGCCGCGGCTTGCGCCAGCTCGGGGACGACGGTCGAAGACACAACCCCGAAACAGGCGGCCATCTTCCAGAGCGCCGAGACCGGAACGCTCCTCACGGAGCGCCCGCGCGCTTCGATGATCAACGTGGCGGCCCCGGCGTCGAACGTGTGGTTGGCCGTCAAAGCCGTGTACGCCGAGATGGAGATTCCGCTCAGCGTGGACAACCAGGCGACGCATCAGCTCGGGAATGCGAACTTCGCGAGGAGCCGCTCGCTCGCGGGCCAGCCTATGCCGAACTTCGTCGACTGCGGCTCAGGGATGACCGGTCCCAAGGCGATGACCTACCGGATTTACATCTCGCTGCTCACGCAGGTCACCCCGAACCCGAACGGCACGACGACGGTGCAAACTACGTTCGTGCCGATGGGTCAGGATGTGAGCGGGGGTAGCTCCGACAGAATTCCCTGCGGCTCGACTGGTCGCTTCGAGCAGGTTTTTCTCGACAAGGTGAAGGCGACGCTCGGCAAGCCCTGACTCGGCGGCTCGGCGGCTCGGCGGCTGGCGCGGAACCGTAGACAGAGGGCGTCGCGCTGTCCAGACTTCGAGTCTTCCCCCGATTGCAGCAGGAGAACGGCCATGCGTTTTCGACCCACCGCCGCAGTATTGATTATCGGATTGGCTTCGATTGCCGGCGCACAGAGTGCGGTCGCCAAACGACCCATTCGCGTCGGCGACATGTATCGCGTCAAGAACGTGAACGATCCGCAGCTCTCGCCCGACGGAAAGTGGGTCGCGTACACCGTGACGACGACCGACTCCGCAAAGGACAGGAGCGACACCGATGTGTGGATGACGTCGTGGGACGGCACCCAGACCATTCAGGTGACGTCCTCGCCCGACGGCGAAAGCAATCCGCGATGGAGTCCGGACGGACGTTATCTGTCGTTCATCTCGTCGCGACAGGCAGGGAAGGGTGGCCAGCTCTGGTTGCTCGATCGCCGCGGCGGCGAGGCGAAGCGCGTCACCGAGCTCAAAACGGGAATTCGCGACTACGAGTGGTCGCCGGACGGCAAGCGGCTCGCGCTCGTGATGAGCGATGTCGCGCCCGACGCGGACACGACGAACAAGAAGCCCAAGCCGATCGTCGTCGACCGCCTGCACTTCAAGAGCGACGCCGGCGGCTATCTCGATTCGACGCACACGCACATCTACCTGTTCGATCTCGAGACTCGTCAGACGACGAACCTTGTGCCGGGACTGTTCGACGAAAACGAGCCGACCTGGTCGCCCGACGGAAAGTGGATCGCGTTCGAGAGCAAGCGCGTGCCGGGCGATCTCGATCGGTCGAACAACTCGGACGTGTTCGTAGTCGAAGCGCGCGGCGGCGCGACGCCGAAGCAGCTCACGACGTTCGACGGTCCCGACGGCGGCCCGCTCGCCTGGAGCCCGGACGGATCCACGATCGCCTACCTGCGCGGCAGCGACGCCAAATACAGCGCGTACAACGAGGACCGCCTCGCCGTCATTCCGGCGATGGGCGGTACGCCGCGCGTTCTGACGGAGTCGCTCGATCGCCCGGTGAGCAACCCACAGTTCACCGCGGACGGAAAGTCGATCGTCTTCGCTTACACTGACGACCGTGCCCGGTATCTCGGACGCATTCCCGTCGCCGGCGGCGCGGTAGAGAAGTTGGTCGACGGCCGCCGCGTCCTCGGCGGCTACTCGATGACAACCGACGGGAAGGTCGCGGTCCTCAACGGCACGGCGAACACCCCGTCCGAAGTCTTCGCGCTGGAAAAAGGCGCGCTCCGTCAGCTGTCGCACCAGAACGATGCGTGGCTCAAGGAAGTGCAGCTCGCCACGACCGAGGACATCAGCTTCAAGGCGAAGGACGGCAACGAGGCGCACGGTCTTCTCGTCAAGCCGATCGGGTACGTCGCGGGGCAGAAGTATCCGTTGCTGCTCCGGATCCATGGCGGGCCGAACGGCCAGGATCAGCACTCATTCAGCCTCGAGCGCGAGCTGTTCGCCGCAAACGGCTATGCCGTGCTCAACGTGAACTACCGTGGGAGCAACGGTCGCGGCGAGAAGTATCAGCAAGCCATTTTCGCCGACTGGGGTAATAAAGAGGTAGTGGACCTGCTCGCCGGCGTCGATTACGTCGTTTCAATCGGCGTCGCCGATCCGGACCGGCTGGGCATTGGCGGGTGGAGTTACGGAGGCATTCTCACCGATTACACAATCGCTACGACCAATCGCTTCAAGGCCGCGATCTCGGGGGCGGGAAGCGCGCTCCAGCTCTCGATGTACGGGTCGGACCAGTACATCTACCAGTACGAGCATGAGCTTGGCGTGCCGTGGAAGTCACAGGACCTCTGGATCAAGCTTTCATACCCGTTCTTCCACGCCGACCGAATCTCGACGCCGACGATGTTCCTGGGCGGCGACAAGGACTTCAACGTCCCCGTGATCGGCGGCGAGCAGATGTACCAAGCGCTCCGGAGCTTGAACGTTCCGACCCAGTTGATCGTCTATCCTAACCAGCACCACGGTCTCTCGATTCCCAGCTTCAACTACGACCGGCTGCAACGCTACGTAGCCTGGTACGACCGGTTCCTGAAAAATTCTCCGATCCAAGCCGGCACGATCCGGCGGTAATGACGGATTCACAAATTCTCTTTCGAAATTCGAGGTTATCGCTCATGCGACGAATGCTGGCCTCCGTTCTCCTCCCGTTCGCCGCGGCCGCTCCGCTGGCGGCGCAGCATTTCGAGGGCACGGTCAACATGAAAATGACCGGCAACGGTCAGAACGCCGAGGGAATGGCGATGCGGATGGCCATCAAAGGCGATCAGCAAGTCACGATCGTCACGTTGCCGGCGAACTCAGGTCCGATGGCGGGGCAGGAAGTGCGCGCGATCATGGACCCCAAGTCGAACACGATGACGACGCTGATTCCGATGCCGCCGGGCATGGGCGCGATGGTCGGCAGCCCCGACGCGAAAGGCATGAAGATGATCATCGACATGTCGAAGTCGGCCGAGCGGGCCTCGGCCTCGAAGGCGGAGATCAAGAAGCTCGGCACGAGCCAGAGGATCGCCGGCATGTCGTGCGACGACTATCAGATCACTGACGAGAACGGGAAGTCGGTCAAGGCGTGCATCACGTCGAGCCTCGGTCGTTTCATACTCCCCGATATCACTGGCGGAATGGGTCGCCGCGGTGGCGGAGGTGGTCAGCCCGCGTGGGCGAAGACGTTCGGCGATCGTCCGGCGTTTCCGCTCAAGGTGTGGTCGGACGACGGCACCACGAACATGGAAGTGACGTCAGTCGACCGCGCGCCGGTCGCGGCGAGCCTGTTCGAGATTCCGGAAGGTTACGTGGACATGTCCGCGTTGCGCGGACGGAGCGGCGGACTCTAGCTCGCTACAGAGCGCGGCGCAGGAACGTCAGCGCCACGCCGTCGCGAAAGAAATCAGGAACGCGCGCCTCGTCTCGGAAGCCATGCTGGCGCAGCAACGTCAGCGTGGTTCCGAGCGCGGGATCATCTGGCATCTCGGCCAGGATGAAGTCGGCGCCCGAGCCCCGGGCAGCAGTGGCCACCGCGTCCATCAGACGCATTCCTACGTCCTCGATCTCGATGCCCGGCGCGAGTACCGCGGTGTGTACGCGGGCCCCGCGCGCCGTGCCGGCGATGATCCCGAACAGCGCTAGCGCCGCCACCGTTCCATCGCGCGCGATCACCAGCGCTCGGTGCTCCGGATCGTTCCCGCGCTCGGCGAGCTCCAACACCTCGAGCGCGCGATCGATGTACGGCGTGATCCCGAGCGTGCCCAAGAGCAGGACGCGTGTCGCTTGGGAGTCTTCGGGTTGGAGCGGCCGGGGATCAAGGGCGAAGTAGCCGGGCACGACTCAGATTTGCAGCGCCCGTCCGAGCGTCGCCAGTGCCGCCTCCTTGGTCACCTCGGAGAGCGTCGGGTGAGCATGCACGGTCTCGCCAATGTCGTCGGCCGACGCGCGATACTCGAGGCCGAGCACGACCTCGGCGATCAGCTCGGAGACGTTCGGTCCGATCATATGCGCGCCGAGGATCTCGTCGGTCTTCGCGTCGGCCACGAACTTCACGAACCCGGTGGCGTCGCCGAGCGACCGGGCGCGTCCGTTGGCGGAGAACGGGAAGCGTCCCGTGCGATAGGCGCGGCCGCTGTCCTTCACTTGCGTCTCGGTCAATCCGACGGAAGCGATCTCCGGCCAGGTGTAAACGACGTTCGGGATCGACTTGTAGTGCATGTGCGACGGCTTGCCGGCTATCACCTCGGCGGCGATCACGCCCTCTTCTTCGGCTTTGTGCGCCAACATCGGTCCGGGGACGCAGTCGCCGATGGCATAGACGTGCGGCAGGTTCGTGCGCATTTGATCGTCGACGAGAATCTCACCGCGATTGCCGATGTTGAGGCCGAGTGCCTTGGCGTCGATGCCCGTCGTCGACGGACGTCGGCCGACGGAGACGAGCACATGGTCACCCTCGAGGCGTTCGGTCTTGCCGTCGTGCTCGACTTCGACGAAGACACCGTTCTCGGTGACGCCGCCGTTGGTCACGCGCGTGTTGGTGCGGATGTCGAGGCCCTGCTTGCGCAGGGTGCGGTCGGCTTCCTTGATGATGTCGGCGTCCATGCCCGGCAGGATCGTGGGCAGCAGCTCGATCACGGTGACCTTGGCGCCGAGTCGCTTCCAGACGGATCCGAGCTCGAGGCCGATGACACCGCCGCCGATGACGATGAGGTGCTTCGGGACCTGCGGGATAGTGAGGGCGCCGATGTTCGAGAGAACGCGTTTCTCGTCGAACTTGAGAAAGGGGAGCTCGATTGATACGGAGCCGGTGGCAATGATGACGTCTTTTGCCTGGTAGGTGGCGATTTTTTCTGCGGGGGGGGCCCCCGCACCGCCAGCCGCATCCACCTCCACGATGTTCCCCGGCCGCAGCGTCCCGCGCCCCTTGGCCCACGTGATCTTGTTCTTTCGAAAGAGGAACTCGATCCCGCGCGTGTTCTGCGCCACGACCTCGTCTTTCCGCTGGAGCATTGTTGGGAGATCGAGCGTCAATGACCCGATCCCGATCCCGTGCGCGGCCGCGGCGTGCTGCGCGAAGTCGTAGTGCTCGGACGACGTGAGCAGCGCCTTGGACGGAATACATCCGACGTTCACGCACGTGCCGCCAAGTGTTTTGTCCATCTCGACGCAGACGGTCGACAAGCCAAGCTGCGCGGCGCGAATGGCGGCGATATATCCGCCCGGTCCTCCGCCGATTACGACGACGTCCACCGAGACTGGAGAGCTGTTGTTTGCGGATTCCATGTTCGAGAGAAAAATGCCCGCCGTAAGCTGATCGGCGGGCCGTCGAATCAGTCGATCAGCATCGACGCCGGATCTTCCATCAGCTCTTTCACGCGCACGAGAAAGAGCACTGCCTGTTGACCGTCGATGATCCGGTGGTCGTACGAGAGCGCGACGTACATCATCGGGCGGACCTCGACCTTGCCGTCCACCGCCATCGGTCGCTCCTGGATCTTGTGCAGCCCGAGGATGCCGACCTGCGGAAAGTTGATGATCGGCGTCGAGATGAGTGAGCCGAACACGCCGCCGTTCGTGATCGTGAAGGTGCCGCCGGTGAGATCGTCCATCGTCAGCTTGCCGTCGCGCGCGCGTTTCGCGACAGCGCCGATCTCGCGTGAGATGTCGATCATCCCTCTGCGATCGGCGTCCTTGATGTTCGGCACGACGAGCCCCGCGTCCGACGCCACCGCGATGCCCATGTTCACGTAGTGCTTGTAGACGATCGCGTCGCCGTCGATCTGCGCGTTGACGACGGGATACGTCTTGAGCGCCATGCATGCCGCCTTCACGAAGAACGGCATGAACGACAGCTTGACGCCGTGCTCCTTCTCGACGCGCTCCTTGAGCCGTTCGCGCACCGCGCTCACGGCCGTCATGTCGATCTCGTTGAACGTGGTGAGATGCGCCGTGGCGTGCTGCGACTCGAGCAGATGCTCGGCGATGCGCTTGCGTCGCGTCGACATCTTCTCGCGCGTTTCCCGCTTGCCGTCGGCCGCCGGCGGCGGGGGGGCAGGCCGCGGCGCAGGAGCCGTCGCCTGCGCCGGGGGCACCCCCGGCTGGGCTGACGGCGGCGCGGCTGCGGAGCGTTGCGCGCCGGCCGCCGCCTCGAGCACGTCGGGCTTGCTGATCACGCCACCACGGCCAGTCCCCTGCACGCGCGACAAATCCACGCCCGTCTCTACCGCGGTCTTCTGTGCGGCCGGCCCCGCGCGGACTTCGGCCGGCGGGCCCGGGGGGGGTGACGCGGGCGGCGCTGCCGGAGCAGGCGCCGGCGGCGGGACAACGGGTGTGGACTGCGGTTGGTTGCGCGGCACAGGCGGCGCGCTCTCCGCCGGCTTCGCCGCCGCCGGTTGCGCAGGCGCGGGCTGCGCCGCGGCTGTCGCGCTCTCGTCGATCTCGGCCAACAGGTCGTCCACGTGGACGACATCGCCTTCGGCGTGCGCGCGCTTCGTCAGCACACCGCCGTTCATCGCCGGCACTTCGACCGTAATCTTGTCCGTTTCCAGCTCCACCAGCGTATCGCCGGGAGCGACGGCATCGCCTTCCTTCTTCAACCAGCGCGATACGGTCGCCTCGACGATCGACTCACCGAGCGGCGGGACTTTGATGGACGTCATTCACGCGAACCCGAGACGGTAGACTAATTTTTCCCAGACGGCGGAATATAACCCGATCCATGTGCGCGCACTGACGATCTCCGGTCACGGCGGGCTCGATGTCCTCGAGCTGCGTGACGACCTTCCCGTGCCCGAGCTGCGTAGCTCGGCGGACGTGCGCGTGCGCGTTCGCGCGGCCGCGCTCAACCATCTCGATCTCTTCATGCTTGGCGGCCTCCCGGGCATCACGATCAAGCCGCCGTGGCCGCTCGCGTCCGACGCGTGCGGAGTCATCGACGCCGTCGGGTCCGAGGTGAAGAACCTCGCCGTCGGCGACTTCGTCGTCGTCAATCCCGGCTTGAGCGATCGAACGTGCGAGTACTGTCGCGACGGCGAGCAGCCGCTCTGTCCGCGCTTCGGCATCCTCGGCGAGCATTTTCCCGGGACGGCGGCGGAGTATGTCGTCGTGCCCGCGGTGAACGTCCGCACCGTTCCGGCGTCCGTCGGCGACGACGTCGCCGCGGCGTTCACGTTGGCCACGTTGACCGCGTGGCGAATGGTCGTGTCGCGCGCGCGTGTCCGCGCCGGCGAGGACGTGTTGATCTGGGGAATTAGCGGCGGCGTCGCGCTGGCCGCGCTTCAGATCTGCAAGCAAATCGGTGCCCGCGTGTGGGTAGTCTCCGGGAGCGACGCGAAGCTCCAGCGCGCGAAGGCGCTGGGAGCCGACGTCTTGCTCAATCGCGTCTCTGTCGACGTCGGTCGCACCGTGCGCGAGCACACGGCTAAACGCGGGGTCGACGTCGTCATCGACAACGTCGGGCAAGCGGTGTGGGCGCAGTCGCTGTTTGCTCTCGGACGCCGTGGACGACTCGTGACGTGCGGCGCGACGTCCGGCCCGTTGGTCGAGACGGACGTTCGCCGCCTGTTCTGGAACCAGTGGACGATCATGGGCTCGACGATGGGGAACGACGCCGAGTTCGACGCGGTCGTCGCGGAGTTTCGCGTTGGTCGTCTCATTCCGCCCGTCGATTCCGTCTATTCGCTCGACGACGGCCGCGCGGCGTTCGAGCGACTCGCGAGCGGCGAGCACTTTGGCAAAGTCGTGATCAAAGTTTCATGACGGATGACACGGCACGCTACGAGCCGCGCGAGGAGCAGGAGATCCGACAGCAATATTCCGCCGGGCAACCGCCGACATGCCCGCGCGACGGGACGGTGATGACGGCGCGTTCGATCGGCGGCGGCTCGTTTGGTCTCGGATATGCCCGTAAGCGAGAGTGGCTGATTTGTCCCAGTTGCAAGCGCAGCGTGATCTTCGATCTCAAACGCGGCACGCGGAACTGACGACGATTACCCCTCCCGACACGGGCGGGTAGATTCCACCTCGATGCAACAGCCAGATACCGCGAACTTCAGCGACCGTCTTCAGACGAGCATCGCGCAAGTCTTTGGACAGACGCTGCCCGCCCTGATCGGCGCGCTCGTCATCGTCTTCGCCGGCTATTTGCTGGCGAAGGTGCTCGAGAAGCTCACCGAGCGCGGGCTGCGTCGCATTCGCCTCAATCACCTGCTCGCGCGCGGTGGTGTCATTCAAGCCGTGGAGCGATCGGGCACGCATGTGAACCCGACACGCGTGCTGGCGAATCTCGTGTTCTGGCTGGTGATGTTCACGGTGATCTTGCTCGCGGCGAACGCGCTCGGGCTCGACTCGCTGGCCAACGTGGTGTCGACGCTCGTGAGCTACATCCCGAGCGTCATCGCGGCGATCGTCATCATCCTCGTCGGCATCGTGCTTGGCGGGTTCGTGGGCGGTCTCATTGCCGCGTCGGCGGGCGCCGTCCACGGCGGCCGCGCGCTCGCCCGCCTCGGCCGCGGCGGCGTCATCCTGCTCGCGGTGTTCATGGCGCTCCAGGAGCTCGGGATCGCGACGGATATCGTCACGACGGCGTTCGCGATCCTGTTCGGCGCGATCGCGCTCGCTTTGGCGCTTTCGTTTGGGCTCGGGAACCGCGAGCTCGCCGGTGAGATCACCCGCGACTGGTACGAGCGCTATCGCCGCGAGCGGGCCGAAGCCATGGCGCGCGAACGGCTCGAGGAAGAAGCCGCGGAAGCCGAGATGGACGCTGAGGAAGAAGCCGACCGCCTCCGCCACACTCCGCCGCGGTCAGCTCCGCCCGCTCCGCCCGAGTAGCCGGCTCGTCCGCCCGACCACCGTCGGATGCGCACGAACGAACCGGGCTCATCCGATGTCGACCAGGCCTCAATATACGGGATTTATTCGCCCGCCAAATCTGCCCCGGTCTGTCGCGCATAAAATCATGGAAATAAAAGACTTGCGGCGACATAAAACGGTTGCCTTGAGCGGCGTTTTTTGGTAAATTTCGAGGTCTCCCTCTGCCCTCGACGGTTACCCGCCTCATGACTGCTCCGAACAACCGCGAACGCATCCTTCCGCGCCTGATCGACGACGAAATCAAAGAGTCGTTCATCAACTATTCGATGAGCGTCATCGTGTCGCGCGCGCTGCCCGATGTGCGGGACGGTCTCAAGCCGGTGCATCGGCGGGTGTTGTATTCGATGTTCGACTCAGGCCTCGTGCCGGGCCGCGCGTTCAAGAAGTGCGCAACGGTCGTCGGCGATGTGCTCGGCAAATATCACCCACACGGCGACTCGTCGGTCTACGACGCGCTCGTGCGCATGGTGCAGGACTTCTCGCTTCGCTATCCACTGATCGACGGGCAGGGGAACTTCGGATCGGTCGAGGGCGATCCCGCGGCGGCGTACCGCTATACCGAATCGCGGCTGATGGCGATCGCGATGGAGATGTTGGCTGACATCGACAAGAACACCGTCGACAACGTCCCCAATTTCGACGATTCGCGTGAGGAGCCGTCGGTCCTACCGGCAGGCATCCCGAACCTGATCGTCAACGGGTCGTCGGGCATTGCGGTGGGCATGGCGACGAACATTCCGCCGCACAGCCTGCGCGAAGTCGTCAGCGCGATCATTCACCTCGTCGACAACCCCGAAGCCACGCCCGGCGACCTGCGGAAGTTCGTCAAAGGGCCTGACTTCCCGACCGGCGGCTACATCTACGGCCGCGCCGGCATCAAGGATTATCAGGAGACGGGCCGCGGGCGCATCATCATGCGCGCGCGCGCCGTGATCGAGGAGAAGGAGTCCTCGAACAAGTCGCAGATCGTCGTCACCGAGATTCCGTACCAGGTCAACAGCGCGAAGCTCATCGAGCATATCGCCGAACTGGTGCGCGACAAGAAGCTCGACGGCATCTCCGACCTGCGCAACGAGTCCGACAAGGACGGCATGCGCATCGTCATCGAGCTGAAGCGCGACGCGATCCCGCGCGTGGTGCTCAACCAGCTGTACAAGCAGACGGCGATGCAGTCGACGTTCGGCGTCATCATGCTCGCTCTCGTGCCGGACGCGAAGACGGGCAGCCTCGTGCCGAAGGTGATGCCGCTCAAGGAAATCCTCGAGCACTACATCACCCACCGACACACCGTCATCGTCCGCCGCACGCAATTCGACCTCGACAAGGCGCTCGAGCGAGAGCACATCCTCGAGGGCCTCAAGATCGCCGTCGATAACATCGATGCGGTCATCAAGGTCATCCGAGCCGCGGCCGACGTCCCTGTCGCCAATGCGCAGCTCCAGAAGCGCTTCAAGCTGACCGAACGGCAGGCCGACGCCATCCTCTCGATGCGCCTGGCCAAGCTCACCGGGCTCGAGATCGAAAAGCTCGAGGAAGAGCTGAAGGAAGTCCGGGCTATGATCAAGGACCTCAAGTCGCTCCTCGACTCGAAGGACAAGCGGATGAAGGTCCTCAAGGACGAACTCCAGGAGATCGCCAAGAAGTTCGGCGACGAGCGCCGCACTGAGATCACCAGCGACGAAGGCGAGTTCACGATCGAAGATCTGATCGCCGAGGAAGAGATGGTCGTTACCATCTCGCACTCGGGCTACATCAAGCGCACGTCGGTCTCGACGTACAAGAAGCAGCGGCGCGGCGGACGCGGGAACAACGGCGCCACGCTCAAAGACGAGGATTTCGTCGAGCACCTCTTTATCGCGTCCACGCACGACTACGTGCTCGTGTTCACCCACGATGGACGCTGCTTCTGGCTCAAGGTGCACGAGATCCCGCAGGCGGGCCGCGCTGCGAAGGGCAAGCCGATCGTCAACATGATCAACGTGTCGCCCGACACGCAGGTCTCGGCCATCGTCACCACGCGCGACTTCCCGGAAGATCAGTTCTTGCTCTTCGCGACGAAGAACGGCACGGTGAAGAAGACAGCGCTCGCGCAATACTCGAACGTGCGGGCCACGGGCATCAAGGCGATCAAGATCGAGGAAGGCGACGAACTGATCGACGTACAGGTGACGAGTGGAACCAACGACATTGTGTTGGCCACACGCCACGGTCTGTCGATTCGATTCCACGAACAGGACGTCCGCGAGATGGGCCGCGACACGACGGGCGTGAAGGGGATCGAGCTCGGACCGCGCGACGAGTTGATCGGCATGGTCGTGATCAAACGCGAGGCGAACCTGCTCGTCGTTACCGAAAAGGGCCTGGGCAAGTGCTCGCCGATTGATGAGTACCGCGTCCAAAAACGCGGTGGCAAAGGCATCATCACCGTGCATCGCACCGAGAAGACGGGCGACGCCGTATCGATCAAGGAAGTGCTCCCCGACGACGAACTGATGCTCATCACCAAGCAGGGGGTCGCGATCCGCATGCCCGTCAAGGGGATTCGCGTTGCCGGCCGCAATACCCAAGGCGTGCGGCTTGTGAACCTCGACAACGAGGATCTGGTGATGGACGTCGCGCGCGTCGTCCCGGACGACGAGACCGAATCGGGCGAGGACTCGGCCGAGCCGGCGGGTGTCGGCCCGGAGAGCGACGAGGAATAAATTGCCGCGTCGAGTATCCTAAGCGCTCAATTGGGGTCAGACCCCATGGCGCGAATGGCGCAAACCCCATTTAACTGGCGCGATTGGGGTCAGACTCCATTTCAAAAGTGGGGTCTGACCCCAATTGGCGCTTTCCAATTGCCGCTTTCGGGTTCGAGCCGAAACCAGGTGTGACTTTCCGCTATGTCGGATTTCTCATAACTTAGGTCGTGATCGCGACTCAGCTCGTTACACTCGGCGATCTTCAGGACGCCGCCCGCACCATCGGGCCCGTCGCCGTGCGAACGCCGCTTCTGCCGGCGGACATCGTCTCGGAGCAACTCGGCGTTCCGGTGTGGGTCAAACCCGAGATGCTCCAACGCGGCGGCGCGTTCAAGTTCCGCGGCGCTTACAACTTTCTGTCGCATCTGAGTCCGGACGAGCGGGCGCGCGGTGTCGTCGCGCCATCGTCGGGGAATCACGCACAGGCGGTCGCGCTCGCGGCGAAGCTGTACGGCGTACCCGCGGTTGTCGTCATGCCGACGACTGTGACGCCTGCCAAGCGCACGGGGGCCGAGCGTTTGGGCGCGCGCATCGAGCTCGCGGGAACCACGACGGCGCATCGAATGGCGCGCGCCGAAGAGTTGGTCCGCGACGAAGGCCTCACCCTCGTGCCGCCGTACGACCATCCCATGATCATCGCGGGGCAGGGGACAGTCGGCCTCGAGATCGCCGCCGATCTCCCTGACATCGACACCGTGCTCGTGCCGGTCGGCGGTGGCGGATTCAGCGCGGGGGTCGCGGCGGCGATAAAGCTCAGCCTCCCCAACGCGCGCGTGATCGGCGTTGAACCTTCAGGAGCGCCAAAGTTGAGCCGCGCGCGCGAAGCGGGCCGGCCAGTCCGGCTCGAGCATTCCGGCGGACTCGCCGACGGGCTCCTCGCCGTCGAGATCGGGCACATCACCTTCGCGCATCATCAGCGGTATATCGACGACGTCGTTCTCGTGGACGACGCCGCACTGCGCGGCGCGATGCGTCTGCTGCTGGACCGGCTCAAGCTCGTCGTCGAGCCGAGCGGCGCCATCACCATCGCGGCGCTGCTCGGCGGGAAAGTGAAGCCACGTGGCCCGACCGTCGCCGTGTTGAGCGGCGGCAACATCGAGTGGGACGGACTCCGTGAGCTCCTTGGGTGACACGGGACTCGTCGTCGTCGCCGAGCGAAATGAGGTGCTCGCGGGGGCGCTCTCGTGGCTCCTGCGCGAGCACGGCTACGACGTCATCACCGTGTCGGACCGCAACGAGTTATTTGCGGCGATCGAGCACAACGTCCCCGATTTGATCCTGCTCGACTCGAGCGTCAGTACGCGCGTCGGCGACGGCATCCTCGGCGAGTTGCGCGGCGACGACCGCTGGAACGACGTACGAATCGTCGTGACCACCCCCTGGCAGACGAACAACGGCGTCGAGATCGGCCTGCCTTGGGGCGCCGACGATTGTGTCGCCAAACCGTTCCGTGTCGCCGAGCTGCTCGGCCGCGTTCGCACGCAGATCCGCGCCAGCGAGCAGCTTCGATCCGCGCGCGCCGCGCTCGAGGAGACGACCGCGGCGATGGAGCGCGAGCGCGATGCCGCGGAGAACAACCGTCGCCTCGTCGAGATCCTCCATGAGGTGACGGGCGAGCTCTCGGCCAACGAGATCTACCGCCTGCTCGCTCGGCGGATGGCGGAATCGCTGGATGTCTCCAACTGCTCGATCATCCTTGCCCGGCCCAGCGACTCGACGGGAACGATCGTCGCCACCAATCACGACATCGGGCCCTACGCGGCGGAGCTCAAGCTCGATGACATGCCGGAGATTCGCGCCGCGCTGCAGTCGGACAAGCCGTTCTTCGCCGTGAACGTTCGCGACAACCCGTTGTTCGAGGACGGTCGCACCATCCCGTCGCGTGACGGGCGGCGTGTGGAGCTGCGGTCTGTTGCCGTGATCCCATTCGGCATCGACCGGTCCCGTTCCGGTGCACTGCTCCTGCGCACCGGCCGCGACGAGCGCGCGCTCACCGCCGAGGACGTGGCGTTCGCGGATATCGTGATTCGTGCGGCGGTGGCGATCATTCGGCGCGCGCAAACGCTCGAGACGACGCGCGCCGACAACCGCCGGCTCGAAGCGCTGGCGACGACCGATCCGCTCACGAGGGTGCTGAACCGGCGCGCGTTCCTCGACCGACTGACCGCCGAAGTCGATCGATCGCGACGATACGACTCGACTCTCGCGCTGTTGCTCTTCGACGTCGATCACTTCAAGCGGATCAACGACACCGTCGGGCACCTCGCCGGCGACAGCGTCCTCCGACAGATGGGCGCCCTCCTCGAGGACGCGGTTCGCAAAGTCGACATCGTGGCGCGATATGGCGGCGAGGAGTTTGTGTCGATCCTTCCCGAAACGTCGGTCGAGGGCGCGGTCATTTTCGCCGAGCGTCTTCGCGAACGCATCGCGGCGCAATCATTCGACATCGGCAATCAGCGGCTGCTTCGCCTGACGGTGAGCATCGGGATCGCCACGTTCCCGTCCGCCGGCGTCGCGTCCACGGACGATCTGATCAATCGCGCCGACGAGGCGCTCTATCGCGCCAAGGCCGCCGGTCGGAATCAGGTGCGTTCGTGACCAACCGCTGTCCCATTTGCCGCACGCAGTATGGCGAGGACGCGCGCTTTTGTTCGCGCGACGGCAGCCGTCTCGTCGCCGACGCGCGCGCCACCGATCTTGCCGGCCAAACGCTCGACGAGAGATACGAGATTCAGCGAAAGCTCGGCGCGGGCGGCATGTCGGTCGTCTATCTCGGAACCGATCTGCGCACCGGCGCCGAGTGCGCCATCAAGGTGTTGTCGCCGTCGCTCACGCGCGATCGAAAGGCGATGACGCGCCTGCGTCGCGAAGCGGGGTTCGGGATGCGACTCGAGCATCCGAACATCTGCAACATCATCGAGCTCGTCGAGTCCGGGAACGGCACGGTGTACATCGTGATGCCGTTTCTCGTCGGCGAGCTGCTCGTCGAGCGAATCCATCGCCAGGGGTTCATGGCGCTCGACCGCGCGGTTCAGGTGGTACAGGATGTCGCGCGCGGCCTCGAAGCGGCGCACGCGCTGGGCATCGTACATCGCGATCTCAAACCCGAGAACATCATGCTCAGCACGGGCGACGATCGACGTGAGCGCGCGGTGATCCTGGATTTCGGTCTCGCCAAGGATCCGTATTCCGGCGGCGCCGACAAGCTCACGGCGACCGGCATCATTCTCGGAACGCCGGAGTTCATGAGTCCGGAGCAGCTGCGGGGGAAGCCGCTCGACGGCCGATCGGACATCTACGCTCTCGCGCTCGTGACGTTCGAGATGTTGACCGGACAGCTGCCTTTCGAGGGAGAGACGCAGCAGGAAATGATGATGGCGCGACTGAACGGCGCTCCGCGGACGTTGCGCCAGGTTCGGCCCAGCCTGCGCCTTCCGGCGGCCGTCGATATGGTGCTGGAGAAAGCGCTGCGTCGCGACCCGAACGAGCGATACGCGACAGCGATGGACTTCGCCGACGCTTTTATCGCTGTCGTACCAGACGCGCGTTTGACCAACACTCCTTCTTCCCCTCCTCCCCGCGGAAGCGCGATTCGATCCTGATGCCATCGCTCCGATGTCGGAACGCGATCGTCGCCTGGCTCGCGGCCGCCTCGCCGATCGCCGCGCAGCAGATCCGGCCGTACCGCCCCGCGTTCGACGTCCTCGACTACCAGTTGACCATCGAGCTGCCTGATACGGGGGCATCGATCCGCGGAACGGCGACGCTCCAAGTGCAGCGCACAGCGCGAAGCGACTCGCTCGTGCTCGATTTGCTCGATCTATCCGTGACGCGCGCCACCGTGGATGGAAAGAGCGCCCGGTTCTCGCCGACTGACGCCGGCGTAGCGATCGCGCTACCCAAGGGCGCCGGCGGCCAGTTCACGGCCACCGTCGACTATAGCGGAACGGTCGTCGACGGTTTGATCGCGCGCCGTGACTCGGCCGGCCGCTGGACGTACTTCGGCGACAATTGGCCGAACCGCGCGCGGCACTGGATCCCGAGCATCGATCACCCGAGCGACAAGGCGACGGTGACATGGCGGGTGATCGCGCCGCCGTCCCAGACGGTCGTCGCCAATGGCAAGCTTATCTCGACGCGTGACGTGCGCGGGTACGACGGTTCGGCAAAGAAGGAGTGGATCTGGCGCGAGTCGCGGCGGATTCCGGTGTATCTGATGGTGATCGCCGCGGCGCCCCTCGCTGTATATGATCTCGGCGACACGGCGTGCGGCCTCGCGGACAAACAGCGCTGTGTGCCTCAAGCGGTGTACACTGCGCCGGAACAGCGGAATTTCAGCCCGGGGCCGTTCGCCCGCGCGGGTGAAATGGTTCAGCTCTTCGCGAGTCTGGTCGGGCCGTTCCCGTACGAGAAACTGGCCCATCTTCAGTCGTCAACGCGCTTCGGCGGCATGGAAAACGCGAGCGCGATCTTCTATGCGGACGCGGGTTTTCGGCGAGGCACGATGGGTGATGGCGTCGTCGCGCATGAGACGGCGCATCAATGGTTCGGCGACGCGGTCACCGAGCGCGATTGGCCGCATCTCTGGCTCTCCGAGGGGTTCGCGACATACTTCGCCGCGTTGTGGACTCGCGCCGCGCGGGGCGACAGCGCATTTCGCGTCCAGATGGCCGACATTCGGCAAACCATCCTCGCCGACAGCGAGTCCGTCGCGAAGCGCCCGGTCATCGATACGATCGAAACGAATCTGCTCGCGCTGCTCAATCGCAACAGCTACGAGAAGGGCGGCTTCGTTCTGCACATGCTGCGGAACGAGGTCGGCGAGCGCGCGTTCTTTAACGCGTTGCGCGCTTATTACGCAACCTTCAAGCACGCGACGGCAACCACCGACGATCTTCGCGCGGCGATGGAGCGCGAGGTCAAACGGCCGATGAGCTGGTTCTTCGATCAGTGGCTGCGACGTCCGGGCTTCCCCAGTGTCACCGCGGAATGGTCGTATGACGCGGGTGCCAAGGAAGTGGCGATCACGGTGAGCCAGTCGTCGCCGTTCGGGAACTATCAGTTCCCGCTCACCATCGCGGTGATCGACTCCGCCGGCGGACAGCATCGCACGACGCTGACCATGCCGTCCAGCGGCGCAGCGGGCGCGGTTCGGGTACCGCTGGCGTCCGCGCCTGCGAATGTCGTGCTCGACCCCGACGTTGCGCTGCTCGCGCAGTTACAGGTCGTTCGGCGATGAACCGGTGGCGCGTGCTCGCCGCGGCCGGGCTGCTGTTCGCCACGCCAGTCATCGCGCAGCAGAGTCAGATGGCCGATTCGCTCTTGCAACGAGGACTGGTCGAGCAGGCGGAAGCGATGTACTACGCGGCGGTCCGCGCGGCACCACACGATCCCAACGCGAGACTCCAGCTCGGCAGGTATCTCATTGCGCGCGGCGCGGCGCGCGTCGGCACCACGCTGGTCGAGGAAGCCGTGCAATTCGGGCTCGATCACGCGTCCGGAGCGATGGTGCTCGCGCCGGCGTACTTATACCTCGGCGAGTTTCAGCAGCTGTCGCGGCTTCCACCGTCGGCAATCGGCATCGGTGAGGTTGCACGTGCCCGGTGGCTGGTCGATCACCCGATGCGTGTCACCGCACCCGACTCGCTCGTGGCCGTCGATTTCGCGGAGACGATGATCGGCGACACGCTCGGCACGATTCCGCTGCGGATCAACGGCCGACCGTTCACCGCGGTGATCAGTGCAAGGGCGCGAGGCATTTCGATCGGCGATGCGATCGGCACCGCGCTCAAAGCACGTCGTTTCGACGCACCCGACGACACCATTCGGGCCGGTCACCTCGGCGTCGTCGATTCGATTACCATCGGCCGGGTGACGATGCGGAATTATCCCGTGCGCGTCGCGCTCGTGGGCGGGGATCAGGGCCTGACGGTTGGCCTCGATGCACTCATGCCGTTCTCGCCGACGTTCGACGCACGCCGCCGGCGTCTCGAGCTGCACTCCAGCGGCGCGCTCGGTCCGCAGCCGTCCACGGCGACTGAAGTGGCCACACTTCTCTCGAACGGGATGCTGCTGGTCGCGAGCACCGATGGCTGGGGGACCGCGGGGGTGCCCAACGTCGGCAACCAGTTGCGCGGCCGCCGCTGGACGATCGACTCGAGACGAGGACGAATCCTGATCGAGCGTTGAGCCGTCGACGGCTTACCAGCCGTGGTGCTGGAGCTCGACCATCAGACAGTGGTCCTGAACGACGTCTATGCCGGCGCGGGCGAGACGCTCGGCCGCCTCGTCGTTCCAGATCCCTGATTGCATCCAAACGGCTTTCGGAGCCTTGGTCAGGATGTCGTCCACATGCTCGGGCACGCGGTGGCTGCGTCGAAACACTTCGACGATGTCCACGTCGCCCGGGATGTCAGCGATTCTCCTATAGACGCGCTCTCCGAGAATCTCGGTGACGTCGGGATAGTACACGGGGACGGGAACGATCTCGAAGCCGGCACGCTGCGCGTAGGCCGGGACGAAGTGTGCCGGCTGATGCGGCTCGACCTTGATCCCGAGCACGGCGATGCGCTTGGTAGCGCGCAACAACGCGCCGATTCGTGCGTCGTCGTCGATCAGGTGTTGCCGCCAGTCGGTTCCCGTGTCGTGCATCGGCGCGCCCATGCTCAGGTTCGAGTGCGAACATCGTGCACGCGGAACGCTGCCGCGTCAACTCGGACCCTGTAGCTTTATGACACCAATCACGCTCATGTGGAGACGCACGGAATGCGAATGCTTGTGTTAGGCGCGGGACTGCAGGGTTCGGCGTGTGCGTACGATCTGCTCCAGGATCCCGAAGTGACGGAGGTCAGGCTCGCCGATCATCATCTTGCTCACCTGCCGGAGTTTCTCGCCCCGTACTCGGGGCCGCGCCTTCTACCCACGACGCTCGACGTTCGCGACCACGAGGCAGTGCTCGGCGCGATGCGCGAATGCGACGCCGTGATGAGCGCGATCCCATACTACTTCAACTACGACATGGCGCGTCTCGCCGTGCAGGCGGGCGTGCACTTCTGCGATCTCGGCGGCAACACCGAGATCGTGTTCAAGCAGAAAGAGCTCGACGGCGACGCGCGCAAAAAGAACGTGACAGTCGTTCCCGACTGCGGGCTCGCTCCCGGCATGGTCAACATCCTCGCCGAGTACGGCATCGAGCAGCTCGACGAGGTGGAGTCGGTGAAGATCTTCGTTGGTGGATTGCCGCAGCAGCCGGAGCCGCCGCTCAACTACATGCTCGTCTACTCACTCGAGGGCGCGCTCGACTACTACACGACGCTCTCCTGGGTGATTCGCGGCGGACAGCGCACACAGGTCGAGGCGCTCTCCGAGATCGAGGCCGTGCGCTTCGACGCGCCCGTCGGAGAACTCGAGGCGTTTCACACGGCGGGCGGGCTGTCGACGATGGCGTTCCGCTACGAAGGAAAAATCCCGCGCATGGAGTACAAGACGCTGCGGTATCCGGGTCACGCCGACATCATGCGCAACATACGTTCGCTCGGGCTCCTCGACCTCAAGCCGGTGGACGTGAAGGGCACGAAGGTCATCCCGCGCGACGTATTCATCTCCATCGTCCAACCAAAGCTCACGAAGCCGAAGGGTCACGACCTCGTGGCGTTGCGTGTCGTGGTGACGGGGAAAAGGAAGGGCCAGGCGGCCACGAGATCGTTCGAGCTCGTCGATCGGTACGACGAGAAGCATCACGTCAGCGCGATGATGCGGACGACGGGTTACTCACTGTCGATCACCGGAATGATGCAGGCGCGCGGACAAGTGAAGCCGGCGGGCGTCCACACACCGGACGAGTGCATTCCGCCAGAGCTGTACATCGCCGAGTTGGGAAAGCGCGGAATTCAAATCCGGCAGAGCTAACGCCCAGCTAAACAGCTTTCAGCCGACAGCTAAAGCTATCAGAAAGAAGGAACGCGGCAGCCTTTGGCTGCCGCGTTTCGTACAGTTTCGCTGATCGGTTTAGCTGTTAGCTGTTAGCTGTTAGCTGACAGCTCATTCCCTGACAAACTCCGCCATCGTCGCCCCGATCTGATCCATCGCGGTTTTGGCGTTCCACCGATCGGAGCCGTTGTAGATCAGCGAGAACGCGAGCACCTCGCCGTTTTTGGCGGTAACGAACCCGCCGAGAGCGGCGACCGTGTTGGTAGTCCCGGTCTTGGCGTGCAGGTTGCCGCGGGCCGGCGTTCCCTTCGAGCGCCGCTTGAGCGTTCCTGACTCGCCGTCCACCGGAAGCGCGGCGTGGAAGACCGGCCCCCACTCGGCGCGGTGCGCGTAGCCGAGGAGCTCCACCATCGAGCGCGGCGTGACTTTGTCGAGCGTGGAGAGGCCGCTGCCGTCGGCGACATCGGCGACATTCGGCGGTGCCCCGACCTTCTTCGTGAGAAACTCACGCAAGTTGGCGAGGCCGGTCTCGGCGGAACCCGGCTGATTCAGCGCCGAGTGTGCAGCGGCGCGGTAAAGCAACTCGGCGACGACGTTGATGCTTTCGCGATCCATCTCGCCGATGATTTGGCCGAGCGGCGGTGACGCCACGGCCGCGATCTCGGTCGCGCCGCTCGGCGTCGCGGCGAGTCTCGTCTGGCCGTCGACAGCGATGCCCGCCTTCTGAAGCGAAGCGCGCAAGGCGCCCGTCGAGAAGAGCGGTGGGTTGTCTACGACGAGCGAGTACTTGAGCGGCCCTGAGCGCGAACCGATCGAGCCGCGCACCGCGATCGAGCCGTCCGGCCGTCGCGAGGCGCTGATGCGGCCGCCCGTTCCGCCGGATACGGTGACGGAGCTGCTCAGCGGAATCGCCGTGGATGCCGGCTCCAGCGTCACCTGCGCCTTACCGCCATTTGCCTGGACCGCCACCCAGACGAGGTTTTCGTTGAGCGAAAGCGCCGATACGCGCGCCGCGTACGACGCGCCGAGGTAGCTCGACTTCCAACCATCGGGAACGAGCTGGTCGTCGAAGGCAGTGGCGTCGCCAACGACGTCGCCGTGGACGCGCTTGATACCCTTGGCGGCGATCTGCTTCGCCAGCTCGTCCATCGGATTGTCGTCGTGCCAGAAGCGCGTGCTGAGCGACGGGTCACCGACGCCGCGCAGATAGAGATTGCCGTTCAGCGTTCCGTCGGCGCCGATTGTGCCGTCGTGCAGTACCGGTGTGTGGAACGTGTAGTCCGGACCGAAGCGGTCGAGCGCCACCGCGGAGGTGTACATCTTCATCGTCGACGCCGGCTGCATCATCGCGTCGGCGTTCTGCGCGAAGAGCGTGTCGCCGCGCGTGAGCGAGACGATGATCGCGCCCCATTCGCCGCTGCGCGTGTGATGGGCCAGCGCGTCGCCCACGGCGTCGGCCAGCGCGCTGGCGCCGCGCGGAGCGCTCCACGTCGGCGCGGCCGAGGCGGAGTGTTGTCGCGCTGCCGTACGCGTTATCGGAGTGGTCCGTTTTTTCTTGGTCGAACGGCTCTGCGCATCGACGTGCCCAGGGAGGCACGCGACGGTGAACGCCGCCAGACAGGCGGACAAAACTGCCGTTCGTGTCGTACGAGATCTCATCACACGCCTATCGGGCAACATTGGGACCGTCGACTCAGACCTTGAAGAAGATTCTCTTGCGGTACAGCACGTACAAAATAGCGAACCAGAAAAGCACGAAGGTCAACGCGAATGCGAGCGACGCGTTCACCGGCTCGAGCCACGACAGGAAGAGCACGTTGTAGATCCCCGCCTGAAGCGGAATCTTCTTGCCCTGATACGTGACGGTGAAGATCGAGTAGATGCACCGTGCCATCACGCCTGATCCGACGAACGCCACCATCGGATTCATTCCGTAGATGACGAATGGCTTGGTCCAGCCTTTCACGCGGTGAACGTCCACGATCCACATGATCGCCGCGATCGCGACGCAGGCCATGCCCGCCGAGAAGACGACGTACGAGCTGGTCCAGATGCTCTTGTTGATCGGGAACGACCAGTTCCACATCAAGCCGATCATCATCCCGAGAGCGCCGACGGCAAAGAGTCCGTTGAGCCGCTCCTGGATCGGACGCTTCGAGCCGATCCACTGACCGGCGAGGTTGCCGAGCATCGCGGTGCCGATGGCGGGGATCGTCGAGAACGGACCTTCCGGATCCCACGTCAGGCTATTGATCCAGAGATGGTTGCCGAGGCCGAAGCGCGTCCAGTCGAGAAGCAGCCGGTCCCACCACGCGGCCATCGTACGGGGCGCGTCGTTCAGAACGATCTGCCCCATCGCGCCGCTGTCGGGCACCGGCAGCACGGTCATCGCGAACCAGTAACCGAAGAGCAGGACGACGATTGTGATGACCTGACGTTTGACGCTCTTCCCCTGAGACAGCAGCGCGGCGCACAAATACGCGAGACCGATGCGCTGCAACACACCCATGATCCGCCAGTGGTACAGTCGATCGACGACGCGCTCGAGGAAGTTCGGGTGCGCGATTCCGGTGACGTCGCCCCATGTGAAATAGGGGAAGCCGTTCACCAGGAAGCCGAGCAAAAAGATCAGCAGTCCGCGCTTGATGATTTGGCGGCGGATGGCGCCTTCATCGTCCCCACGCGCGCGTCGCGCCGTCAGCGACAGGTGCGTCGTGACGCCGGCGATGAACAGGAAGAACGGGAAGATGAGGTCGGTTGGCGTCCACCCGTTCCAGGCGGCGTGCTCGAGCGGCGGATAGATGGCGCTCCAAGTGCCGGGATCGTTGACGAGGAGCATTCCCGCGATGGTCAGCCCGCGGAATACGTCGAGCGAGATCAGCCGTTCGCGCGGCGGCGCCGTCGGGCGTGCCTCGGCGACCTGCGTCGACGCGACCGTGGCTTCGACGCCGTCGGCGAATTTAGTGCTCGAACCTGGGAGCGTTGTGCTCACATGGACCTCCCGCGTGGGAGCAATCGCGACAGGGGCAAGAGTGACGCCCGGGCCATATGGTTAGGACTTATATCCTACCCGGTTGGTATCGGAAAGGGCCCCAGCGGCTTACGTAACGGAGGCGTAAGTTCGGGTGAAGCTCTCTTCCCGAAAATCCCCACCGAGCATCGAAATGATCGGTCGCAAACTCTCCCGTTTCATGGTCCTCGGGCTGGCCTCCGCCCGGCTTTTCGCCCAAGCGCCGGTTCAGGCCGCGTCGCCCTCGTGGGACCCCCAACAAATCCTGCGCACCGAGAAGTATGTCCACCCACCCGCGCTGATCGAGCGCGTCATCACCGCGCCGCGCGTCGACATCTCGTTCACGTCGCCGAGTCCGGATCGGAAATGGTTCTTGCGGACAGTTGGGCCGGAACGCGGCGATCTGAAATACTACGGCAAGGGCCACATCAACCTGGCCGGCCTGCAGATCGACACCCTCGCCAATCGCGCGAGAACGGTGACGATGAAGGACGACCCCGGGCTCCAGCTCGTCGATCCTCGCACGGGCAGCACGCGGTCGCTCGAGGTAGCAAGCGGGATAACCGTCACATCGCCTGCCTGGTCGCCCAACGGTTCCCAGGTGGCGTACGTCGGCAGCACGAAATCCGCTTCCCATGTGTTCGTCGCCGACGTAGCGAGCGGAAAATCCACGCAGGTCACGAAGACCCCGCTCCTCGCCACTCTCGTGACGAGCTTCGAGTGGGCGCCAGACGGTAAGAGCGTCGTGGTGGTGCTAGTCCCCGAGAACCGCGGCGCGAAGCCGACGCATGGCGCCGACGACATCGAGGATGGCCCGCAGGTTCGATTCACCGAAGGCAAGAAGATGCCGCAGGTGATCCACCCGGCGCTCCTCGAGGATCCGCACGACAAGGCTCTTCTTGCCTATTACACGACGGGTCAGCTCGCGTCGATCGATGTAAAGACAAAGGCGGTCAAGAAGCTCGGCAGTCCGGCGATGATCCGGTCGGTGGATATTTCTCCCGACGGTCAGTTCCTGCGCGTGACCAGGATGGTCGAGCCGTTCTCGTACCGTGTACCGATCGGCAGCTTCGGGTCCGAGCAAGAGGTGTGGGATGCGAGCGGCAAGATGCTCGTCACGTTGAGCAAGACCCCGTTGCGCGAGAATGAGCAAACGGGCGACGACGTTCCCGCGGCAGGTGGCCGGGGCGCTCAACCGTCGGCCTTCGATCCAGGCAAGCGCAATATCCAATGGAACCCGGCGGGCCCGGGTCTCGTGTATCTCGAGTCGGTGTTCCCGTCGGGTCGGTCGACCGACAGCGCCGCGGGCTCAGGCCGCAGCGGTCGCGCGGGCGGCGCTGGTGCAGGCGGTCGGGCGGGAACGGGGGCGGCAGGCAACGCTCGCCCACAGCCGACGAGTGTGCGATACGTCAGCTGGGCGCCGCCCTTTGGGCCCGGCGACACCAAGGTCGTGTACGAAGGCAGCCCGCGACTGACGAGCGTTGCGTACAGCGCCGATGCGAAAACCATGTTCGTCGGCGATAGCGGTACCGTGTTCGCTATTCGCACGGCCGATCCGAGCAAAAAACTCAACCTGGGGCGGGGAGTTTCGCTGCCAGGCGGCGGAGGTTTTGGCGGTGGTGGCCGCGGCGGCTTCACGCGTCGAGGGCAGGGTGGTGGAGGCGGCGTCACGACGGTGGACTCGCTTGGCGTCGGCGGCACACTGGCCATGAGAATCCTGCCGAATCACACGAGCGCGGTCGTGATGGGGAGCGACAACAAGTCGGTGTATGTCTCCGGGACGCGCGCCTTCGGGCCGAACTACAGGTCGAAAGGTCCGCGGCCGTGGGTCGACAGAATCGACATCGAGAGCGGTCAGCGCACGCGGGTCTTCGACGCACCGGCCGACGCCTACGAGCAATTCATCACGGCGCTCGACGACGACTACTCGCAATTCATTTACACACACGAGACGCCGACGGTGATCGCGGATGCGTATCTGCGCGACACGAAGGCCGGAACGAGCAAGAAGCTGACGAACAACAAGGATGTCGCGCCCGAGATCACCGGGGCGGTCGTGAAACAGCTCACGGTCACGCGCCCGCGTGACAACTTCACGTTCCTCGTCGACGTGACGCTGCCGAAAGATTGGAAGCCTGGCGTGAAGCTTCCGGGCGTTCTCTGGTTCTACCCTCGCGAGTTCACGTCGCAAGGTGACTACGATCGCGTGCAGTATGGAACCAACATCAATCGCTTCCCCGAGGTCCCGACCCAGCGCCCGGCCTCGACGATGCAACTCTGGGTAGGTCATGGCTACGCGTTGATCGAGCCCGATCTCCCGATCGTCGGCGACAGCGGCAAGATGAACGACAACTACACGCGCGATCTGCGCGAGACGCTCGACGCGGTCGTGGATGCGGTGGTCGAGGCCGGGTACGTCGATCGCAATCGGCTGGGGATCGGCGGTCACAGCTACGGCGCGTTCAGCACGGTGAACGCAATGACGCTCGTGCCCTACTTCAAGGCAGGCATCGCCGGCGACGGGATGTACAACCGGTCGCTGACGCCATTCGGCTTCCAGAGCGAGCGGCGGACCTTCTTCGACGCGGAGCCGACGTACCTCGACATGTCGCCGTTCTTCCGCGCCGACAAGCTGAGTGGAGCGCTACTGCTCTACCACTCGCTCGAGGATCAGAACGTCGGCACGGCGCCCATCTCGTCGATCCGCATGCTGCATGCGCTGCAGGGACTCGGGAAGACGGCCGCGATGTTCATGTATCCATACGAGGATCACAGCGTCGCCATGTACCAGACGGACCTCGATCAGTGGGCGCGATGGCTCGCTTGGTTCGACGTGTACGTGAAGGGAGCGAAGGCGCAGGGGAACGCCCCCCTGCCGTAGGGCCAGACCGAAATAGGGTCAGACTCCATCCCAAAACTGGGGTCTGACCCCATTTCAAAACTGGGGTCTGACCCCATTTCAAGAACTGGGGTCTGACCCCAATTGAGCGATTTCGCGCCGATGCGTGGGTTTTTGGGACCCTCCGTGTCATGCCAGGGGAACCCACGGAGCTGTGATGCATCGTCCGGCGACCGAAGACGACATCCGACGCATCTACCGCGACACGATCGACGACCTGTATCGGTTCGTCGCGCGGCGGTGCGACGGTGATCGCGCGCTCTCCGAGGACATCGCGCAGGAAACGTGGCTCCGCGCAGTTCGCGCCTGGCATCGGGGCGGCCTTCCCGATCGGCCGCTGGGTTGGTTGACCACGGTCGCCGCGAGGCTGCTGAGCAATCACTTTCGCCGGCCGGGCGAGCAATCGTTGGACGGCGCCGTCGGCGAAGTGCCGGACGAGGACGGCGACGCGGCTGCCGAACGAACGGAGCGGCGATCACTCGTCGAACGCGCGCTCGCCCACCTGCCGCGCGCGCAAACACGCTTGCTCGAGACCTTCCACTTCGAGCGCGCGAGCGTCGGCGAGATTGCGTCGTCCCAAGGCCTGTCCGAGCGCGCGGTTGAGGGTCGCCTGCGCCGCGCGCGGCAAAAACTTCGGAAACAGATCGAGGCGGATCGCACCGCCAATGGAGATGAACCATGACGCACGACACGATGGAGCCGACGCCGGAGTTCCGAGACCATCTCGAGCGAACCGTGGTGAACGCGCTCCGACTGGAGCAACAGCTCGACAATCGCAAACCTGCGGCCCGGACGCGGTGGATGGGTCTGGCCGCCATCATCGTGGTGTCCGTCGCGCTTGGCGCCACCGCCGGCATCGCCTCGGGACAGATTCGCGACTCGGCCCGTCGCGATTCGTTGCTCGAGGCAGCGCGCGCCGACGCGTCGCTTGCCGCGGTTCGGCTCGACGTGGCGGTCGAACGTTTCGCAAACGCTAAGCGACGGTTCGATGCCGGAGCCGGTGACGCGACGTTGGTTGCCAACGCGATCGCGGAGCTACGGGCCATGGAGGTGCAGGTCACGCGGGCGCGCTACAACATGGAAGAGATCACCGCTACCTCGCAGCCGCCGCGCGACGATCTCAGCGCGCCGCTGGTCGGCAGCCGCGATTTCGTGAAGGACCGCATCAACGTGGACCTCTTCGCGGCGCAACAGCGTCTTACTGCCGCCGAGAGCGCGTACGAAGAGACGGAGCGTCGTGCGCGGGTCGGGGCGGGATCGGAGCTTGCCACCGTCGAGGCGAGCGCCGAGGTCACGCGCGCGCGCGGCGCGATGGCTGTTTTGGCGCAGAAGCAGGCGCTCCGCAAGGAGTTCGTCGACCGCGGAACGCCGGTCGAACAACTCACCGCACGCCTCGCGACTGCGCAACTGCAACAGGACGTCGTCGTCGCCCAACAGGAGTTGAAACTCGCCCAGGAACGTGCCGCCCGTCTCGAGCGGCAGCGCGAGGCGGGCGTCGTGGCCGAATCCGAGTTGATTCAGGCCAAGCTCAAAGTTCAGGAGCGCGAACTCGAGTTGCAGCAGTTGATGCTGCGATATAAGCGCTCGAAGTGAGATCCTGGATCTACGACCTAATCCAGCCCACCTGAGCACCCGCTCGACTATCCACGCCGTCCCGCTGCTGCCACCGATAAAACACGACCGAGATGATTGTGTAGAAGTACAACCCACCCGGGATCCACATGATCAACCCACCGATGAGCTGATCGTTCATCGGCGTGATCGCCCACACTCGTGGTGCCGACGCATACATTGGGTAGAGAATGCCGTCCGCGTAGGCGATATAGACCGAGATGATCGCCATTGGGATGCTCATCAAAAAGAGATAGAGCATCTGTCCGGGATAACTCAGCCTCGGCAGCTCGGGAACGGGGCTGAGGACCGGCCACCACATGAGCACCGACGCCGCGAGGAACATCAAGTGCTGGACGATGTGTACCGGATGGTGCGCCAGCGCGAAGTTATACAGCGGGGGCAGGTGCCAGGCCGCGACGACGACGTTGAAGATCGCGAAGGTGCGGATCGGCGACGTGATCCAGCGAGCGATCGGGCCGATGCCGCGTACGGCGATCACCGGTCGGAGCATCTCCGCCGAAACACCCATGACGAGCAGCGGCGCGACGACCAGCGCGAGCAACAGGTGCTGCACCATGTGCGCGCTGAACAAATACGAGTCGCTCAGGTCGTGAAGCCAGCCATTGAGCGCGAAGAACATCGTCGCCAGGCCGGTATAAAACAAAGCGGCGCGCCCGGACCGACGGGTGCGCCGCTGTCCCCACTCGTACAACGCCGCCAACCCGATGATGCCGATGACCGTGCTCGGGTGGACCGTGAAGCTCGTAACGCTCAGACTCGCGCCCGTGTGCAGCAGCGCGATTGCCATCCACATCGTCGCTCTACCGCCCCGCGAACTTCCCGAACAGGAAGAGCAGGGAAATGAGGGTTGCCATCGCGATCATCAGCGGCCCGGTGAACAGCGCGCGGAAGATCTTGTGGTCGTACTTGAGGTGCATGTAGAACGCGACGACGATCGCGAACTTCAGCGCCGACATGATGAGCAGTATCGGCACGAACGCCGGCGAGGCGACGAAGGACGGGACGTAGTACGCCCAGACCTCGACGACCGTGATGACGGTGAGGATCAGGGCCACCCACTTGTACTGCTTCCACGTCGGATGCTCGTGCACTTCGCCCATGGCGTGAACGTCGATCTCAGGGTTCGTGTGCGTGAACTCATCGTGATGGTCGGGCATGATCGGCAGCTATCGGATGAGGTAAACGAGAGTGAAGATCGCGATCCAGACGACGTCGACGAAGTGCCAGTAGAGCGCCGAGATGTCGACGAGCAGCGCGTCCTTGGGTTGCAGCCCGCGCTTGACGTCGATCGCGAACAATGTGAGCAGCCAGAGCACGCCGGCCGTGACGTGCGCGCCGTGGAAGCCGGTGAGCGTGAAGAACGACGAGCCGAAAAGGTTCGTGCGGATCGTCAGCCCTTCGTGCACGAACGACGTGAACTCGAACGCCTGAAACCCGAGGAAGGTGGTTCCGGCGATCGCTGTCGCCATCAGCCAGAACTTGGACGAGCCGAGCAATCCTTCGTAGCCCGGCTTCCCCCTGTTCTCGACCGCGGCCAACGCGAGCACCATGAACAGCGACGACATCAGCAGCACGAACGTCGACATCGACGTCACGGGGATGTTGAGGATCGCGTTCATCTTGGTCGGACACTTCACCGCGCCGAGCACCGCGGGGTCGCAGACCTCGTGCGGATACGGCCCGACGACGCTCCGGCCCTTGTAGATCAGATACGTCGAGATGAGCGACGCGAAGAGCATGCACTCCGACCCGATGAACGCCCAGATGGCGATCTTGCGGTGGTCGAGACCTGTGCTGGTCGCGGGATGTGCGTGGGTTGCCACTGCAGTTGCCATAATAGCGTGAAGGCGTGGGGTCGAATTGTTGTTGGTCTCAGGTCTCCGGTCTGAGGTCCCAGGTGTAACGGCGGTTGTCGTTCACCTGAGACCAGGGACCCGAGCCTGAGACCCTTCAGTTAGCCGTGCAACGGCTCCAACGGCGACGTCAGCCAAGCGTACAGGAACGCTGTCATCGCCGTGGCGCAGAGCATGATGCTCACGATACCCACCTGCAGCTTGCCCTCGTGAATGAAGATCAGGCTGGCGAACATCAGCGTCATGAACAGCGCGACGAACAGCGGCTTGATCGTCGGATACGGAATCGGAATCCCGAGCTCCTCGGCGGTCTTGAGATCGATCTTCGTGGACGCCTGGCGAGCGTGCGGGTTGACGCCGGCTTCCGGCGTGCCCGCGCTCATGTGGTCATGCATCGACGCAACCTTGCGTCCACCGAGTGAGATGTCGCTGCGCTCGTCGTCTTCGCGCGTGTGTGGCACCTCGGCCGTCAGCGCCGGGGACTTCATGTCCCACATCGGGTAGCGCGACGTCACCGTCGGGATCACGGCGAAGTTGTATTCCGGCGGCGGCGACGGAATCGACCACTCGAGCGTGCCGCCCCCCCACGGATCGTCACCGGCGATCTCACCGTTCTTGCGGCTCGACCAGACGTTCCAGAATCCGAGAATCGTGGCGAGCGCCTGAAGTACCGCGCCCCACGTGCTCATCTGGTTGAAGATCTCCCAGCCCTGGCCCGCGTCGTACGTGTACACGCGACGGGGCATGCCGTAGAGACCCGACCAGTGCATCGGCATGAACGTGAGGTTCACGCCGATGAAGAAGAGCCAGAAGTGCCAGTTGCCCCAACGCTCGCTCAGCATCCGGCCGGTGATCTTCGGGAAGTAGTAGTAGAGCCCTCCCCACAATCCCATCATCGAGCCGGCGACGAGCACGTAGTGGAAGTGCGCGACGATGAAGTACGTGTCCGTCTGTTGGAGATCGGCCGGCGGCGAGGCGTGCATGACGCCGGAGATGCCGCCGATCACGAACAGACCGACGAGCGAGATGGCGAATTTCATCGCGACCGTGAACTTCAAGTCGCCGCCCCACATCGTGAAGATCCAGTTGAAGATCTTCACGCCCGTCGGGATGGCGATCAGCATCGTCGTTATGGCGAACGTCGCGTCAGCGATCGCGCCCATGCCGACGGCGAACATGTGGTGAGCCCACACGCCGAAGCCGAGGAAGGCGATGAGAATTCCTGAATAGACCATCACGGGATAGCCGAAAATGGGCTTCCGTGAGAAGGTCGGCAGAATCTCGGAGACGAGGCCGAACGCGGGCAGAATGAGGATGTAGACCTCGGGATGCCCGAAGATCCAGAACAGGTGCTGCCAGAGCAGCGGGTCGGCGCCCGCGGTCATCGTGTAGAAGTTCGTGCCGAAGAACCGGTCGAACTGCAGGAAGACGAGCGCGATCGTGATCACCGGGAACGCGAGCACAAGCAGGAACTGGACGACGAACGCCATCCACGTGAACATCGGCATGCGCATCAGGTTCATTCCCGGCGCACGCATGTTGATGATCGTCGTGATGAAGTTGAACGCGGCGGCGAGCGACGACACGCCGAGGATCTGAAGGCCGAGCATCCAGAAGTCGATGTTCAGGCCGGGCGAGTACGGCATCGTCGTGAGCGGCGCGTAGCCGAACCATCCACCGTTTGGCGCGGCGCCGATCAGCCACGACGAGTTCATGAACAACGACCCGAACAAATACACCCAGTAGCTGAACGCGTTGAGCCGCGGGAAGGCGACGTCGCGCGCGCCGATCTGGAGCGGGATCAGGAAGTTGAAGAACGCCGCGGAGAGCGGCATGACGACGAGGAAGATCATCGTCGTGCCGTGCATCGTGAACAGCTGATTGAACACCTCGGCCGAGACGACGTGACCGTTCGGTCCCTTCAGCTGCCAGCGCATGATGAGCGCTTCGAGCCCGCCGATGGCGAACCAGGCGAGCGCCGTGTACATGTAGAGCGCGCCGATCCGCTTGTGATCGACGGTGGTGAGCCAGCTCCATAGCCCACTCTTCTCGTATTCGTCGGTGGTAGCGTGGGGAAGCCCGACGGCAGCAGTTGCCATGCTATCTCGTCTCCAAGTCGTTATTTCAGCGTCTGCAGATACGCCACGATGTCGGCGATCTGCTGATCGGTCAGGTTCACCAGCGACTTCATCTTGCGCACGGGATCGTACTCGCCGGCGCCGAGCGTCGGCATGGCGACGCCGGGCTTCATCTCCGGCGCGTTCTTGATCCAGCGGGCGAGATGGCGCGGGTCATTCGGAAAGAGGCCCGCGGCGATCGTGGTGCGGGTCGCGATATGGGTGAGATTCGGACCGATCACGCCAACCATCATCGGATTGCCCTTGATGCCGTGACAGCCGAGACAGCCGCCCTGGCTCACCATGAGCTTCGCGCCATTCCCGGCGTCGCCCTTGCCGAGAAGATTGTCGTCGAACGCGAGGTTCGCGGGCAGCGGCGTTTGCGGCACCGTGTGCGGCGGCATCTTGTCGCGAGCGAACGAAACGAAGCCCGCCTGCGCGACAGGGGGCGTTACTGCGGGCGGCTGCTGAGCGACGGCTCCTGGGGGCGCGGCGGCCGCGTTCGCCGGTGCCGCGGTTGCCGGTGCCACTGGCGGTGCCGATGTCGTGGGTGCGGCGGCCGCCGCCCCCGTGGCGGGTGCTGTCGGCGACGTACCTATTGCCGCCTCGGCCTGGTGCGCCGCCCAGCTGTCGAAGTCCGCCGGCGCGACGGTGAACGTCTTGAAGCGCATGTTCGCGTGGCTCGTCCCGCAATACTCGACACAGGCGCCGTTCCAGGCGTCCGCGGTCGCCGAGTCGGGCGTATACCACAGATAGTTCGTGTGATTCGAGACGAGGTCGCGCTTACCGGCGAGCGCCGGCACCCAGAACGAATGGATGACGTCCTGCGTCTTGAGCGCGAAGTTCACCGTGCGGCCGAGCGGCAGATATAGCTCGTTGGCCGTGGTGACGTTGTACTGCGGGTAGCGAAACTCCCACCACCACTGGTGACCGATCACCTCGACCTGGAGGGCGTCGCCGCGCGCCTTCGCTTGCGTCTTGAAGATCGTCTTGACGGTCGGGATGCCGATGAGGATCAAGATGAAGAGCGGAATGATCGTCCACGCGATCTCGAGCGTCGTGTTGCCGTGCACGTGCTCGGGATCAGGCCGTCCCGGGCGATGGCGATACTTGATCAACGTCCAGACGAGGATCCCCTCGACGAAGATGAAGACCGCCGTGCCGGCGTAGATCAGAATTTTGAATAGAAGATCGACGTCCCGATTGAAATCCGTTCGCTGGTGAAAGATCGAATCGGGATGGTTCTGGCCGCACGCGGCGAGTAAGAGCGCGAGGCCGACCGTCAGCGCCGCCGCACCCGCTTTGCGGGTGCCCGGCCGGCGCAGGCGGAGGTGAAAAGGCATGAGCTATCCTTGTACCGGCGTTCTGAGCGCGCGAACCGCCGACGCGCTCGATGCGATTTTTTGTTGGAGCAAGCGGAACCTACCGGCTCGCGTAGGTCAAATCAACCCAGCCGCCCTCGACGGTAGGCACTTTCCCGACACGCCGTTAGCGCGCGTTTTCTCCGTCGGGGACAGACGGTTTCTCGTCGTCGGCCTGGTGCTTCGCCCGCGTCTGAATCGCGGCGATCTCCATGCTCGTTCGAATGCGCGCGACCCCCTCGCGCAACAAACGAACTCGAGTCTGCTCGCTCGCGCCGCGGCTCGTCGCCAGGTTCAGCGCCAAAACCTCGTCGGCGATCAGCGAAAAATGCGCCTTGAGGTTCGCCGCGAGCGAAGGAAGCTGCCGCCGAAGATTCATCACGTACGCCGAGGTCGGCTGGCCCCGCTTGTAAGCCACCGCGTATTGCTCGACGATGCCGTGAACCCGCTGCAGCAGAAGCAGCGCCTCGTCCAGCGTCTTGAGCTTGACCGTCCCGGTCGCGTCGATCTTCGACTCGGACGCCACTATTTCACGCGTTCCAGGCGCGGATTGGCTCGCAACCGCCGGCCGACCTTCCCTTCGGCCTTGCCATTCACCTGCACGATGTCCGCGATGAAGTCGAACACTCCTTCGTAGAGCGCCGCGCCGATTCCGTAGGCATCCACCGGAACACCTTCCTCTTCAAAGGCCTGGATGCGCGGTACGTCGAAACCGCCGGAGACAACGATCTTCACGTCGCCGAAGCCTTCGGCATCCAGCGCGTTACGAACGTTCCAGACGAGACTGGCGTTGACGCCGGTCGGCTTGAAATCGCCCATCTGCGGAATCACCGATTTGTCCACCATGAACTCGGCGGTGTCGAGGCGTACTCCCCAGAGACGACCCTCCAACGCCCGCGCCACGTCGAGGCTCGTCTTCACGCAGTCGTTGTCGTAGTCCACCAGCGCGATCACGTCCACGCCCTCGATCGTGTCCGCGAAGCGTCTCGTCGCCTTGACGGTGTCGCCGCCGTATGCGGCGATCAGCGCGTGTGGAATCGTCCCGACGGCCTTGCCGCCGACGAGGGAGGACTGCGCTTCGGTGGACACGAGCTTCATGCCGCCGGCGATCGCCGCATATCCGTCGCGAGCCTGCGCGGAGAAGACGTCGTCGCGCGCCCCGAAAAACATCACCGGCTTGGATTGCGCCGCCAGCGAGATCAACTTGGCGTTGGTGCAGATCCGCGTGCCGCGCGCCAGCGCGCCGAGGCAGAGCGTCTCGAGATGACCGAACGTGTCGTACGCGCCTTCGATTGTGAGCACGGTATCCCAGGTTTCGTACCGGTCGGCCTCGTACAGCGCGTGAACGGTCAGCGCGCTCCAGTCGTCGGCGCACAACTTGAGGATCGCCACGGCTTCGTCGATTCCGCTCAGCCAGCCTTCGCGCTTGCCGCTGAACTGCATCAACACGTTCGTCGAGCGCTTGTCCTGGCGGAGGACTTCCCGCGCGCGCACGAAATAGGAATCCGTATAGAAGCCGCGCTTGATGTCGTCGACGGGAAGATTGAACGCCGCCGCATCCAGGCGCTTTCGTCGTCGCGGAGGCACGGCTACCGAACCCGACGGCGGGTCAGGTCGTAGCCGGAGGACCGGTCATGGCCTCCGGATCGAGCACGCGGTCCAGCTCCTGGCGCGTCAACAGGCCGCGCGACATCACCACGTCATAGACGCCGCGTCCGGTCTCCAGCGCTTCCTTCGCGACCGACGTCGCCCGCTCGTAGCCGATGACCGGCAAGAGGGCGGTGACGATCCCGATCGAGTGCTCGACGAAATGCCGCATCTGTCCCGGGTTCGCCGTGATGCCGTCCACGCAGCGCTCGCGCAGCACGCGGCATCCGTTGCGGAGATTCTCGATGCTGCTCAACAGCCGGAAGGCGATCACCGGCTCGAACACGTTGAGCTGCAACTGCCCCGCCTCAGCGGCGAGTGTCACCGTCACGTCCGAGCCGATGACGTCGAAGCAGATCTGATTCACGACCTCCGGGATCACCGGGTTGACCTTCCCCGGCATGATCGACGAACCGGGCTGCATTGCAGGGAGGTTGATCTCGCCGAATCCGGCGCGCGGGCCGGAGCTCAGCAGACGGAGATCATTACAGATCTTTGAAAGCTTGACCGCGCAACGCTTGAGCACGCCAGACAGCTGCACGAACGCTCCGGTGTCGGCCGTCGCTTCGACGAGATCCGGCGCCGTGATCAGGGTGAGTCCCGTTATACGCGACAGCTCGCGGCAGACCTTGCCGGCGTATCCGAGCGGCGCGGTGATGCCGGTGCCGATCGCCGTCGCACCCATGTTGATCTCGCGAATCAGCGCCTGGGCCTCGCCGAGCCGGTCGACGTCTTCCGTGATCGTGTGGCCAAAGGCGCTGAACTCCTGGCCAAGCGTCATCGGCACGGCGTCCTGTAATTGCGTGCGCCCCATCTTCACGAACGCGTTGAACTCGGCGCCCTTGGCGAGGAACGCGCTCACGAGCTTCATCATCTCGGCCCGAAGCTCCTCGATCGCCTGATGGAGCGCGAGCTTCACGGCCGTCGGATAGACGTCGTTCGTCGACTGGCTGAGGTTGACGTGGTTATTCGGATGCACGGTGCCGTAGTCGCCGCGTGGCTTGCCGAGCAGCTCGAGCGCGCGATTCGCGATCACTTCGTTTGCGTTCATGTTCGTCGACGTACCGGCGCCGCCCTGAATCATGTCGACGACGAAATGCTCGTGGTGACGGCCGGCGCGAATCTCCTGCGCGGCGCGCTTGATCGGCTCGGCGACTTCCGGCGCGAGCAGTCCGAGCTCGGCGTTCGCCACGGCCGCGGCCTCCTTCACGGCGGCGAGCGCCTCGATCAGCGCCGGGAATTCACGGAGCACTGTCCCCGTGATCGGAAAATTCTCGAGAGCGCGGAGGGTCTGCACGCCGTAGAGCGCATCGTCGGGCACAGCCCGCTCGCCGAGCAAGTCGTGCTCCGTGCGGGTCCGCGCGCCGGTGAAGCCGAGCGTCCGTCCGCGTCCGACGAGTGTCGCGTCCGTCGCGGCGAGCCGCTGCGCGATCGACCGCGCGGCGCGTCCTATGAGCGCGGCGTACACCGACGGATGCTCCTTGAGCATCTCATGAACCTGCGCGGCCGTGAGCACGAACGCCTCGGTGTGCTGCACGGCGCGTGCGCTGGTGCCGTGGGGCAGCTCGTCGAGCAGCAGCCCTTCTCCAACCGCTTCGCCGGCGCCGAGCGTGACGAGACGAACGTGCCGTCCCTCCTGTCCCTTCTCGATCGCGACGGCGCCGGCGACGATGATCGCGAGAAACTCTCGCGGCGAACCTTCTTCGAACAGGACCGCGTCGGTCGGGTATTCGGCCGGAGTGACGAGCTTGGCGAGCTGGTGGAGCGCGGAGTCGGGGAATCCTTCCAGGAAGTGCGTCTGGCGGAGTCGTTCGCGGACAGAGGCGGACATGGGCCTTCAAACTAACGCTTCCAGCCCGAATCACCGATTGCTGTCCAACCACGGGGAGAGATATCATGTAACAGCCCCTCCAGGAGTCCCATGTCCATCTCCCGTCGTGACTTCATAGGCGCCGGCGCCGCCGCTGCAGCCGGTGTGACCCTCCCCAAGCTGGCCGGCGCGATGCCGGTCATCACCGTCCGTGAACGTTCGGAGCCGGTCGCCGGAGCCTTTGCCGGGCGCCCCGTCATCGTTTCCGCCGCCAACGGGTTCGACAGGGATCCGAGCGGCAAGCAGGGCATTCGCGTCGCGTATGAAATGCTTACCCGCGGCTCGGACCCGCTCGACGCCATCGTGGCCGGCGTCCAGATCGTCGAGCTCAATCCGAATGACCAGTCGGTGGGCCTCGCCGGCCTCCCGAACGAGGACGGCGTCGTCCAGCTCGATGCCAGCTGCATGCACGGACCGACCAAGCGGGCCGGCTCGGTGGGATGCCTCGAGGACATCGCCGAGGCGGCAGCCGTCGCCAAAGCGATCATGGACCACACTGATCACATCATGCTCGTCGGCGCGGGAGCGAAGAAGTTCGCGCTCGAGATGGGCTTCAAGACGCAGAACCTGCTCACGGAGCAAAGCCGGCGTGATTGGCTGCGTTGGAAATCGAAGCTCAATGCATCCGACAATTGGCTCGACCCGGTGGATCCGCCACCGGGACCGACGGCGCCGGCGGGCAGCAAGCGTCCGTCGCCCGACAACCAGTACTCCGGAGCTCATGTGTATCGCGACGCCGCTGGCGTCGCGCATACCTATGGCACGATCAACATGAACGCGGTCACGGCGACGGGCGACATCGCGTCGGTGACGACGACGAGTGGCCTGTCGTGGAAGATCCCTGGTCGCGTCGGGGACTCGCCGATCATCGGCGCCGGTCAGTACTGCGACAACGAAGTCGGCGCCGCCGGATCAACCGGGCGTGGTGAGGCGAACATCAAGGTCTGCGGCGCCTTCCTCGCGGTGGAGTTCATGCGGCAGGGCATGGCGCCACAGCAGGCGCTGATCAAAGTCATGGAGCGCGTGATCGCGATGACCGAGAAGCGGCTGCTCGACGAACGCGGGCGCCCCTACTTCCAGCTCCAGTACTACGCCGTGAACAAGAAAGGAGAGTACGCCGGCGCGTGCGCCTACGAGGGATCCAAGTTCGCCGTCGCTGACGCGAACGGCGCGCGTCTCGAGGATTGTGCCTATTTGTACAAGCGATCGGAGCAGCCCAAAGGCCCGATCAGCGGCACGATGATCAAGCCGTAACCGGATTCCTGACCGGCGCCAACCGCCCTCCGGCGATTGGTGCTGGTCGCTGCGGCTGCGTGGACGGAGGCGTTGGTCCTCCGTTCGGCGGCGCCGGCGTTTCGTCGAGGCGCAGATTCGCGACGAGCCGGCTCAGTCGTTCCGCGGCGCCGGACAGCGTCGCAGCCGCGGCGGCGATCTCCTCGGTGCTGGCGCTCTGCTCTTCGCTCGAGGCAGCGACTTCCTGCATCGCCGCGGCGAAGGACTCGGTGCCTGCCGACATCGATTCGAGCTTCTGCTGCATCTCGTGGACGAGGCCGTTGGCCGTCGTCGCGGCGCCGGCGATCGTCGCCGTCCACCCGTCCGCCTCGGCCACGGCCGTCTCGATCTCTCCAAAGGACCGCGACGCATTCTCCGTTACGCCTCGTACCGCGCGCACGGTGTCGACAGTCCGCGCGCTCGTGCTGCGCGACGCTTCCACGCCGCGAAGCACGCCGCTCACCACTTGCTCCGTGCGCTCCGCGGCGTCGGACGACATCGCGGCGAGTCGTCGAACTTCTTCCGCGACGACGGCGAAACCGTGTCCGTGCTCGCCGGCACGCGCGGCTTCCATGGCGGCGTTGAGGGCGAGGAGTTTGGACTGCCGCGCGAGCTTCTGAACCAATGTCACGAAGGTGCGAACCTCTTCGGACGCCTGGGCCAGTCCCTCGATCGCGGCGGCGCTGGCTTCGACGTCGCCACTCAACCCGACGAGCGACTGGGCGCTCTCGTCCAGTCGCGACCGATTGTCCAGCGCGAGCGTACGAAGATGCTCGTTGCGACGCACGCCTTCGCTTGCGCCCGTCTCGAGCTCGCCGGCGATGCCCACGAGGTGGTCGGACGCCGCCGCCAGCGTTTGGATCATCGCGGCCATCTGGCTCGCTTGCTGGCTGAGGTCCGCCGCCGTGTGCGCGATCTGGCCGGCCGATGCGGCCATCTCCTCGGTGCTCGCCGTAATCTCGGTGGTCATGGTCGCCGTTTCGGACGACGACTGATTGAGCGCGACCGCGAGCCGGCGGAGCTCGTCGATCATCGCCGAGATCGCGCGGGCGAGGCGTCCGATCTCATCGTCGAAACCACCGATGTCATCCACCCGCGTCGAGAGATCGCCGGCGGCCACCGCTTCTGCGGCGCGTGCCAGCTTCGCGGCCGGATTGGTGATGCGCCGCTCGATGAATCCGCTGACGAAATACACCGACGTGACGAGGAGACCCAGCATCACAATGATGCCGAGGATCAGGAACGTGCGCGCTACGTGATACGTGTGCGACGCGTCCTCCTCGCTCATGTGGGAGACTACGCGCCAATGGCTGCCGTTCGTCAACGCCACCGAACCCCGGCGCGTCGAGTCCGTCATGAAGGCGAAAGTAGATCCTGGCGTGGCGGCGGCCACGGGCGCCGCCGCGCGGAAAACCTTGAATCGAGCAGCGACGCCGGAACTGGCGATGACTTTCCCGGCCGAGTCCAACAGGTCGACGCGAATTCCGTTTCCGCCCGCGGTTCCCTGCGATAGAACGGAATCGACGACAGAGAGTCCAAATTTGACTTTGACTACGCCGGCACGCGCGTTTCCGTCTCGAATGACCCGCGCCAACTCGACAACCGTACGCTGAGTCGCCGCGTCCGCCGTGGCCTGCGCCGTGGTCTGCCCACTGTTCCAGGCTGTTTGCCACCAGCCTTCGTCGCTCTGTACGAAGTCCGAGGACGGTGACGTCGTGACCGCGTTGTACCCAAACTCATCGGTCACCATGATCTCGGCGATGTCCAGCTTGGGGAGCAGCGTGGCGAGGTACTGCCTGGCACCGTCGTCGACCTGCTGAGAGCGCGTCGCCTTGAACATCTCCTCGAGCCGGGCGATCGGCATCGTGACCAGGCCGCGGGAGCGCGATACCTCGGCGCCCTTCCTCGCGGCAGCCAGCACCGCTGGTGAGCTGGCGATCAAGTCGACTTGGCGAGCCCGCTCCTCGAGCACACGATCAACGAGCTGTTTGCTGAGCGAGGCGGAGTACACGATGCGCGCGTCTTCGTCGCCGGCGATCGACTTTCGGAGGACGACCAGCCCGCCGTAGCCGCCGCCTGCCAGGACCACGAGGGAAACGATTCCGGCCAGACTGAGGAATCGTCGCCGCAGCGAGCGCGAAGAGAATGCGGACGGCTCCGTCGGCCCCGACGGCTCCGACAGCGTGGATGCGAGGATGCTTGTGCTAGGACGCAAGTTCATCGGGGGAGCCGCTAAATTCCGCTATGACTATGACCGACTGGAACGACCGAAACGCGTCCCCCAACCCGCCCGTTGATCCAGACGTGTACGATCCTGCCGTCGTCGAGCGAAAGTGGCAGGATCACTGGGAAGCGCGCGGCACGAACCACACGGACCTCGGCGACGGCGCCAGTCCGTTCTACGCCCTGATGATGTTTCCGTACCCGTCGGCTGAGGGTTTGCACGTCGGGAATCTGTTCGCGTTTACGGGCAACGACATATATGGACGATTCCAGCGGCTCCAAGGGCACACGGTGTTCGAGCCGCTCGGGTACGACGCCTTCGGAATCCACTCCGAGAACTTCGCGCTCAAGGTCGGCGTCCATCCGGCCGATCTGATTCCTAGAAACATCGACAACTTCCGCCGCCAGCTTAAGCGCGGCGGACTGATGGTCGACTGGCGCCACGAGCTGTCCACGACGGACCCGAGTTATTACAAGTGGACGCAATGGATTTTTCTACAGCTTTATAAACGCGGACTCGCCTACAAGAAGCGGGCGGCGGTCAACTGGTGTCCGAACGACAAGACCGTCCTCGCCAACGAGCAGGTCATCGCCGGCGAATGCGAGCGATGCGGGGCCAAGGTCGAACAGCGTTTCCTCGAGCAGTGGTTTTTCCGCATCACCAACTACGCGGGTCGGCTCCTCGCCAACCTGGATTGGCTGGACTGGTCGGAGTCGACGAAGCTCGCCCAGCGTAACTGGATCGGCCGGTCGGACGGTGCCGAGATCAGTTTCCGCGTGCAGGATCTGGAGGAGTTCACGGCGACGGCCACGATCGGGATCGCGACGGGCGAGTTCTCCGCCACGCCGATCGAGATTCGCGTTTTCACGACGCGCCCGGACACGCTGTTCGGCGCCACGTACCTCGTGTTGGCGCCGGAGCATCCGCTCGTCGACTCGTTGACGGCCGATGCCGAGCGCGACGCCGTGGGCGAGTACAAGGCGGCGGCCGCCAAGCAGGACATCGTTTCGCGCAAGGTGAACAAGGAGAAGACGGGCGTCTTCACCGGGTCGTTCGCGATCAACCCGGCGACGCAACAGCCGATCCCGATCTGGGTCGCCGACTACGTGCTCATGGAGTACGGGACCGGGGCGATCATGGCCGTCCCCGGTCACGACGAGCGCGATTTCGAGTTCGCCACCGTTTTTGATCTTCCGATCGTTCGCGTCGTGGCGGGTCCGGAGATCGTGGACTCACACGCGGCGCTCGAGGTCGCGTACACCGAGACGGACGGGGGCCGCCTGGTGAATTCCGGTGAGTTCACCGGTCTTCCGGTGAATGACGCAAAAGTCGCAGTCTCCGATTGGCTCGCCGCGCACGGTCACGGCCGCGGCGTCGTGAACTATCGGCTGCACGACTGGTGCATCTCGCGCCAGCGCTACTGGGGCCCCCCGATTCCGATCGTCTACTGCGACCAATGCGGCACGGTACCCGTTCCCGAATCGGATCTGCCGGTCGAGCTGCCGTACGTGGAGGACTTCCGGCCCGGCGACGACGGCGTGTCGCCCCTGGCGCGCGTGGAGTCGTGGTACCGCGTCGCGTGTCCGTCATGCGGCGGCAGCGCGCGGCGCGAGACCGACGTCTCGGACACTTTCCTCGACAGCGCGTGGTATTTCCTGCGCTACCCGAGCTCCGACGTCGACAATGAGCCGTTCGATCCGGCGCTCACGCGAAAGTGGCTGCCCGTGACGTCGTACATCGGCGGCAACGAGCACGCGGTGTTACACCTCTTGTATTCGCGTTTCATCACGATGGTGCTTCGCGATGGCGGTCATATCGACTTCGAAGAGCCGTATCGCCGCTTCCGTGCTCACGGCACGATCGTGCGCGACGGCGCCAAGATGTCGAAGAGCCGCGGCAACGTCGTGAACCCGGACGAATACGTCGAGAAATGGGGGGCGGACACCTTCCGCACCTACCTGATGTTCCTCGGGCCGTACGAGGAAGGCGGCGACTTCCGTGATCAGAGCATCGCCGGTGTGCGGCGTTTCCTCGATCGCCTGTGGTCAACCATGCTCGGGGCGTCGAGCAACGGCTCTCCGGACCCGCAGGTGATGCGCAAGCTGCACCAAACGATCAAGAAGGTTTCCGAGGACATCCCCGCGCTCAGCTACAACACCGCGATCGCGGCGATGATGGAGTACATGAACGTCGTCCGCCGCGGCGAGCGCGACGTTCATCGGAACGAAGTGCTTCCGCTCGTTCAAATGGTGTCGCCCTTTGCGCCGCACATCGCTGAAGAGCTATGGGAACGTACAGCCGGTGCCGAGGGGAGCGTCTTTGAAGCGGGCTGGCCGGTGTACGATCCGGCGCTCGCGGCAGAAGAGCTGATTACGATGGCCGTTCAAGTGAACGGCAAGACGCGCGGCACGATTCAGGTCGCGCCCGACGCCACGCAGGAGATCGCGTTCGCCGCGGCGATGGCCGAGGCGAGTATTTCCAAGTTCGTCACGGGCGAGCCAAAGAAGATCATCTTCGTCCCGCGGCGTTTGCTTAACATCGTAGCGTAGCCATCGCCCATCGCCCATCGCCCATCGCCCATCGCCCAAAGTCACGCCACCAACTTGGAGAGCCACTCGCCGACGAAGTAGCCCACGCCGGCGACGCCAAGTCCGACGACGAACATGTCGAGGCCCGAGCGAAACACGCTCCGGCCGGTGAACACCGATCGCGCCGCGCCGACGATCCAGTGCGACGCCATCGAAATCACGAAGGCGATGACGACGGCGGTGCGGCCCGATGTGATCAGGAAGGGAAAGACCGGGATCAGCGCGCCGATCGCCGTGGCGAGGCCGGTCACCCACCCTTCGCGGAGCGGCGACATGTGCGGATCGCCGATGCCGAGCTCCTCCTGCACTTGTTCATCGAGCATGCGCTCGGGGTCGGCCATGACTTCGGTGGCCAGCGCATGCGCCGAGTCGGCCGACATGCCCTTCGCCTCGTAGATCAGCGCGAGCTCGTCGCGCTCGACTTCGGGCATAAGCGCGATCTCATCGCGCTCCATGGCAATCTCGTTGGCATAGACTTCCTGCTCGCTTTTCGCCGCCAGGTACCCACTCGACCCCATGGAAAGCGCGTCGGCGATCAGACCCGCCACGCCGGCGACGATCACCGTGTGATGCGCCGACTGCGACGACGCGCCGATCACGCCGGCGACGAGACCGAAGTTCGCCGTCAGTCCGTCGTTGAATCCGTACACGACGTTGCGCAGAAAGCCGCCGGACTCGGTGCGATGCCACGGCTCGCCCGTCTTTCCAGAAATGGAATTGAGCGTCGCCGCATGCTCAGCCGATTCGCGCGCCAGCTTGAGTGACTCGTCGGCGCCCGGAGCGCCGCGCTGCGTGCGGCGGTGCATGTCGAGATAGCCCTTGACCTCACGTCCTTCCTCGGCGAGCAGCATGGGAAGGAGAAAGCCGGGGCCGAATAGCTTGCCGAACGCCGCGAGCAGCCGCGTGCGAGCGCTGGGGTTGAAGCGCCCGGGATCGCGGCCGTGTTCGCGCAACAGCCTGGCCCAGATCTCGACGTGCCGATCCTCGACCTCGGCCAAGCGCCGATAGAGGTCGCTCTTGCGCGCGTCGGGTTCGGCGTTGGCGAGGAGCCGGTACAGGTACGCGGCGTCCGCCTCGTCCTGCCAGTGATGCTCGAATGCGTGCAGGTCGGGTCCGGCCGGAGCGCTCATGACAGGAAGCTAGGCGGGATCGCGCTCGGGGCGATAGCGGTGTGCGTGTGGTAAACCCTTTCCGAGCTCGGCGTGACTGATTCGTCGGACACCCAACGAATCGATGAGGTCAGCATGCGTTATTTGAAGCTTCTCCCGCTCACTGCCGCCGCGTTGAGCACCGTCGCCGTGGCGCAGACGCCGAGAGTGTATCGGCTGGAACCGAGCCTTGCGCCCATGTTCGGGCAGTCGTTCACGAACGAGCCGCGCGCCGTGATTGGCGTGACGACGTCAGGTTCCGCGAACAGCCGCGACACACTTGGCGTGCTCGTGAGCTCGGTGCGAACCGGTAGCCCCGCCGAGAAAGCCGGCATCGAAGAGGGCAACCGGATCTCGTCGATCAACGCCGTGAGCCTTCGCCTGTCGTCGGCTGACGTCGGCGACTACGACATGGCGAACGTCATGACGCGACGCTTGACGCGCGAGCTGGACAAGCTGCACCCCGGCGACGAAGTCGAGCTGCGCGTATACGCGAATGGACAGAGCAAGGCCGTGAAGGTGAAGACGGTCGCGCCGGAGGATTTATACGAGGCAATGACGCCGATTCGGCGTGACGCCGAGCGCCCGACGCTTGGACTGCGGCTCGCGTCCACGGGAAGTCCGCGCGATTCGATCGGCGTCTTCGTGATCGCCGTCGACGAAGCCGGGCCGGCCGCCAAGGCGGGCATCGAGGAGGGCAGCCGAATTGCTTCGATCAACGGCGTCGACGTGCGCGGCAAGAACTCCGAGGACGATGACCTTTTCATCTTCCGCTCGAGCAGCATCAACCGCTTCGAGCGTGAGATCAACAAGCTCAAGCCTGGCGACGACGCGACGCTGCGCGTCGTCTATAACGGCCAAGCGCGAAACGTCACCGTGAAGGTGGCGCGGGCGAGCGACCTACCGCGCCGGCGAGGCTCGATGACGATCATCGGCGGCGGCGACCTGGTCGCGCTGCCCTCGGTCTCGGCGAACGTGCACATCGACGGAGAGCGCATCAACGAAACGGTTCGTCGCGCCATGGAGACCGCGCGCGCGACGACGAACGGCGCGCTGGCCGGTGTGGGGAGGGCGATGGCGGGGTTCGGGGGGAACAGGGTGAGTTGGTAGAGCAGTAGGGAGCGCGGCCTGACGGCCTGGGAGCACGCTCGCTAACGCTCGCTGGGAGCAGGTTCGCTTCGCTCGCTGGATGGAATAACGAAGGGGCGCCGACAGGCGCCCTTTCTGTTTTCGCAGCAGTTGCACCCAGCGCGGCGTCAGCCGCGCGTGCTCCAGGGCGCGCAAGCGCCTGTGCCCCCGGCGAGCAGCGCGAGCGTGCCCCCAGCGAGCGCAGCGAGCGTCAGAATTCTACCTGCGCCCCCAGCTCGACGACCCGGTTCGGTGGTATGCCAAAGAACTCCGTCGCCGAGCGAGCGTTGCGCGACATGATGACGAAAAGCTTCTTGCGCCACCGAGCCATGCGCGGGAGACCCGCATCGTCTGGAGCACGGCGTGCGTCGGGTTTGCGTTCGCCGTTGGCGATGATGATTCGCTCGCGCCCGAGATAGAACGTCGTGTCGTTCGGCCGGGCCTTCACGCCGGACTCGCGAGCGCGCTGAAGAATCTCGGGTACGTTCGGCGTTTCCATGAACCCGTAACGCGCCGTGATCCGGTAGAAGCCGTGCTCCAGCTTTTCCACGGTGACGCGCTCGATCGATTCGATCTCGGGCACTTCCTCCGTCACCACCGACATCAGAATCACCTGTTCGTGGAGCACCTTGTTGTGCTTGAGGTGATGCAGGAGTACGACCGGTACGCCGCTGTTCGACGACGTCATGAACACGGCGGTGCCCTGTACGCGCGGCGGCTTTCGTCGCCCCACGTCGGTCAGAAAGAGGTCGATCGGCAATGAGCCGGAGTGGAGCGCCGTGTTGAGGAGCAGACGGCCCTTTTTCCATGTGCTCATCAACGTGAACACGGCGAGCGCGATGACGATCGGAACCCAGCCGCCGTACGCCACCTTGACGATGTTGGCGCCGAGCAGTGAGAGGTCGATGGCAAGGAAGCCGAGGGTGATTGGAATAACGTGCGCGAGCGACCAGTTCCACCGCGAGCGCGCCACCACGGCGAAGAGCAGCGACGTAGTGGCCATCGTTCCTGTGACGGCGATGCCGTATGCGGCGCCGAGGTTCTGCGACGACTGGAACCAAATGACGAGGACGAGACACCCGACGGCGACCGCTTTATTGATCTCGGGAATGAAGATCTGTCCCGCCTCGCTGCGCGACGTGTGCAGGATCGTCACGCGCGGTGAGTAGCCGAGCTGCACGGCCTGCTGGGTCAGCGAGAACGCGCCCGAGATCAACGCCTGCGACGCGATCACGGCCGCCGTCGCCGCGAGGACAACGAGCGGGATCAGCAGCGCACGCGGCGCGAGGTTGTAAAAGGGATTGCTCACCGCGCTCGGGTCGCGAAGTAGCAGTGCGCCCTGGCCGAAATAGTTGAAAAGCAGGGCGGGGAAGACGAGTGCGAACCAGGCGAGACGGATAGGACGCTTGCCGAAGTGCCCCATATCCGCGTAGAGCGCCTCGGCTCCCGTAACGGCGAGAACGACCGCGCCGAGAACGAGGAATCCAATTCGTCCATTGTCCCTGAAGAACTGAACGCCATGCCACGGGTTGAGCGCGAGCAGGATACGCGGCTCGCGTCCGATTTCGACTAGGCCGAGCACGGCGATCGTGACGAACCAGGCGGCCATGATCGGACCGAACGCGACCCCAACGCGTGCCGTGCCGAAGCGCTGCAGCGTGAACAGGCCGAACAGGATGATGACCGATAGCGGAACAACGAAGCGCTCGAACGCCGGCGTCGCGACGTTCAGACCTTCAATCGCGCCGAGCACCGAGATCGCCGGCGTGATCATCCCATCGCCGTAGAGGAGCGCCGCGCCGAACAGCCCGAGCGCGATGAGGATGATGCGCCGTCGTGAGTCCGAGGAGCGGCGCTCTTGTTGAAGGATGAGCGCGAGAAGCGCGAGGATGCCGCCCTCGCCGCGGTTGTCGGCGCGCATGATGAACACGATGTACTTCACCGACACTACAAGGCCGAGCAGCCAGATGATCAGCGACAGAATGCCGTAGACATTGGCGGTTGTCGGCGGGATGGGATGTTCTTTCGACGTGAAGCACTGCTGCAGCGCGTAGAGCGGACTCGTGCCGATGTCGCCGTAGACAATGCCGAGTGCGGTCAGCGAAAGAATCCCGAGACGCTTACCGGTAGGGTGTGCTTCGACGTGATGGCGCTGCGGCGGCACGACGGCGTGAAAGCCGGTCTGCGCCGCCGTTTGGCCGGTTTGACCCGACGCCGGAGCTTTCGGTTCGCCAGCCGGTTGCGGCGTGGGCTCCGCCTGGGCGGGCGGAGGTTCACCCGCTGGTTCGGCAGCTCCTTTCGACTTTGCAGTCATGTATGATCAGCGGGCACGGCCCGCATGGGTCGCATGTATTCAGCGGAGCAGACGACGCTCGCGCCAGTACGCAAAAATGGGTCGCGGCGAAATCCCGCGACCCATATCTCAATCTAGTTATCGTGGCCCGCCGGTCCAGCGCTACTTGGGCGCGATCGCTTCCACTTCATCGGCGGCCCGCTTTATCACATCCCGGATCTTCTCGATAGTCTCTTTTTCGCGGATATGGCTCGTTGCTGTCTTGTAGGTGGCGCGTGCCAGGCGCTGAAATGACTGGTTTAGCTCCCTCATCGGCGCGTCCGTGAGGCCCTCCACGAAGTCGGCGATCCGGCCGAAGATGTCGTCGACCGTCGAGCTGTTCTCCTGGAGGTACCGCCGGCCCTCATCGGTGATCTCATAGATCTTCTTACCACCCTCTTCCGGGACCACCTTGGCATATCCCAGGTCCTCGAGCATGGTGAGGGTGGGGTAGACGGTCCCCGGACTGGGAGCGTAGGACCCGCCAAAGCGGCCCTCCAGGTCCTTGATGATCTCGTAGCCGTGGCGCGGCTTCTCCTCGAGGAGACGCAGAATCACGTACTTGAGGTCGCCCTGCTCGAAGAACCGGGCGGCGCGGCCATGCCACCCCCTGTGCCCGCCTGGCTGGCTCCAATCGCCGAATCCGCTCCAACGCCAACGACCCCGCTGGTCGCACGCAAAGCCGAACAAGTACGGTCGCTCCATGCCCCTAGCCTCGTGATATATCGGACGGGCTAACGATATATCTGACGTTATATCGGCGCAAGGGGTACGGGTGTTGCCCTTCCAGCCGTCGGGGCGAACGCCCCCAACCCAACGAATCACACTCAGAGGAGCAGTACGATGGCGGACGACCGCAGCCGAAAAGGCCTCGAAAACGAGATCAAGGGCGCCGGCAAGGAATTCAAGGGCCGGGTCCGAAACACCGTCGGCGGAGCCACGGGCGATTCGAGTGAGCAGCTCAAGGGCAAAGCCGAGGAGCTCAAGGGCAAGGTCCAGCGCAAGATCGGCGAGCGCCAAAGCGACGTCGATCGCGACTTCTAAATCGAACCTCGCGAATTCACGACGGCGGGCCTTCTGGCCCGCCGTTTTGTTTGCGTGATAATCCCAGCCTTCATCGATCGTTAATCGGCCGACAAGGTTCCGGTCATCCACCCATCAAAGTTTTCTCATGGCTTCCTCACGGTCGTGTCACCGGACCGCCACGTGGGCGCAACCAGCGCGTTCTATCGTGGGCGCAGTCGCACACGGTCACAACTACGACCCGGAGGATCCATGCTTGGAGTGCTCCTCGAGTCCCGCGCTCGGCGTCAACGCCGCGCGGGAGGCGCCGCGCTGAGCGTCGCCCTGCACCTCGCCATCATCGCGTTCATCACGATGACCACCGTTCGCATCGCCCCCGCGCGACCCAATCACGAGCCGCCGACGACCGTCCACTTCACGGAACCGAAGACAGTTTCGCCGCCGATCGCACATGTCGTCGTGGATCGACGGTTCGGGCCCGCACTTCACAGGTCGCCGTTGCCGGTCATCGAAGTTCCGCGCGTGATTCCGACGTCGCTGCCGTCGATCGACTTCTCGCGCGCCACGACTTCGGAGGACGTCGTCATCGGCGGTGGCGATTCACGCGGGCCTATCGCCCCGCGAGGAATTCTCGAAGGGGAGGGATCTTCGAGCACTGAGTGGCGTGGAACCGAGTTGCTGATGCGCATCGTGACGACCGCGAAGCCGCGGTATCCCGAACGCCTGCGCGAAGCAGGAATCGAAGGAACGGTCGTGGTTCGCTTCACCGTGGACACCACGGGCCGCGTGGATCGGCGAACCGCACAAGTCGTGTCGTCGACGCACGACTTGTTTAGCCGGGCCGTCCTCGAAGCGCTCGACGGCTTCCGTTTCAAGCCCGCCGAAGTCGGCACCCGCCGCGTCGCCGCGCTGGCGGAGATGCCGTTCGAGTTTCGTATCACGAAATAACTGGCGTTCACTTGTCGCGCCGTCTCCGTGCCTTTCAGCGAGTCTCCGTGTCGTTCATCCGTGTCAAAGCTGTTTTGCTCGAGCTCGTGGTGGCCTTTCTGGCGCAGGAATCAATCAAGCCAACAGCCTTTGACGCGGATGACAGCACGGATTGCGCTGATCGGCGCGGAGACGGCGTTGAATGTTGAACTGCAGGGAACAAAAAAGGGACGCCGAAGCGTCCCTTCTTGTGTTCCTCTCCGATCTTCTATTCGTACCGCAGTGCGATGATCGGATCGAGCACCGCCGCGCGGCGTGCCGGCCACACGCCGAACGCGACGCCGACGAACGCCGAGAAGGCGAATGCCATCACGATGGCGGTGGAGGAGATGCGTGTCGTCCAACCGGCGACCTGGCTCATGATCACCGCGCCACCCGCGCCAAGCGCAATGCCGAGGATTCCGCCGAGGATGCAGAGCACCACCGCTTCGATCAGGAACTGAAGCAGGATATTCCACCGCGTCGCGCCGAGCGCTTTTCGAATGCCAATCTCGCGCGTGCGCTCGGTGACCGACACCAGCATGATGTTCATGATGCCGATGCCGCCAACGAGCAGCGAGACCGCGGCGATACCCGACAGCAGGTAGGTCATGACCTGTGTCGTTTCCTGCGTCGTGGTCAGGATGTCCGACTGATTGCGAATCTGGAAGTCGTCCGGCGCTCCCTGACGGATTCGGTGCTGCCGCCGGAGAATACGCTGAATGTCCGCCATCGCGTCGGGGATCTTGTCCTCGGTTTCGGCGAGAGCGCTGATCGACTGCAGACGGTCGGAGCCGTTCACGCGAAAGCGGGCCGTCTGGATCGGGACGAGCACCTGATCGTCCGGATTCTGGAACGCATTCGCCTGACCCTTCGACGCCAGCACGCCAATGACCTGGAACTGCGTGCCGCGAATACGGACCAGCTCACCGATCAACGCTTCCGGCGTCGTGATGCCGAGGTTGTCGACGACCGCCGACCCCAGAACGACAACACGTTGCCGGCCCTCGTTATCCGCGGCGGTGAACATCTTACCCACCTTGAGGGTGTATTTCCGCACCTCGAGGTAGTTCGGTGTCGTGCCGATGATCTGGGTGTTCGCGTTCTTGTTGCCGTAGACGACTTGCTGCTGCGACCGCATCTCCGGCTGAACGGCCAGCAACGTTGTCGCGCGCTCGTCCACCGCGTTCGCGTCGTCGATCGTGAGCCGTTGTTGTCCACCCGCGATCGCGACGCCTTGGCCGCGCTGCTGTCCCGGGTTCACGGTGAGCAGCGTCGTGCCGAGCGCCGCGATGCGATCCTTCACCGCCTGCTGCGCGCCGGTGCCGAGCGCGACGACCGCGATCACGGCGCCGACGCCGATCACGATGCCGAGCATCGTGAGCAGGGAGCGAAGCTTGTTCGCGCGCAGCGCTCCGAGCGCTACGCTGATGATCTCTCCAAGCAGCATCTAATCAGCCCCCGCGACCGCCGCCGCCACCACCGCCGCCGCGCGGACCGCCGCCGCCGGGGCCGCCGGGGCCACCCGGGCCGCCACCCGGACCCGGCTGCCCACCGAGCGGGCTGGCGTTCTGACGCATGCGGTCTTGCTGCTGCTGACGCTGCGCTTGCAACGCGAGCGCACCAAGCATCACGACACGCTCGCCTTCCTTGAGACCACTGACCGCCTCGGTGAAATCGAGGTTGCCCTGGCCGAGCTGCACGATGCGGGGTGCGAAGTGCGTCTTGGAGCTGTCCGACACGAACACGAGACCGGTGCGCGGACGAATTGCGCGCGCGCCGAGCTCCGGCGACGGAGTGAGTGGCGATTGGCCACCACCCGTGGCTCGCGTGGTACCCTGGCCGCCACGTCCGCCTGCCGTCTGCGCGTTACCGGCGCCCTGCTGCCGGCGTGCGCAGGCACCAGCCGTGCGCGCATCGAGGTTGAGCGTCGTGTAGATGGCGCGGATTTGCTCATTGAGCGCCTGCATCTCGGGGCTGCCACGGAAGCCGCCGCCGCCACCACCGGCGGCCTGGCCACCGCCGCCGCCCTGTCCGGTTTGACCGCCAAATCCACCGCCGGCGCCGCCAGCGCCGCCGCGCCGACGTTGTCCGGTCGAATCATTCCCACGCGGACGCTGAGCGCCGCTTGAATCGCCACGATTGCGGTTGGCGCCGTTGAAGCCCGCGGGGCGCAACGCCTGCATCTTCGCGCGCAGATCTTCGAGCTGCTTCTTTTCCTTGGGATGCGCTTTGAGCACGTCGTCGACCTTTTTGCAGTCGGCGTCCGAGACCTGCATACCGCCGAAGCCGCCGCCGCCCTGGCCGCCGCCCTGAAGCGCCGGTTGACTCTGCTGAATCACGACGTCACCGAACGCGGTTCCGGTCGTTCCCGAGCTGCCGTTCCCGGCCGCGCCGTTGCCGTTGCCCGGCCCACCGTTCCCGCCCGGGTTTGCGCCGTTGCCACCATTACCGCCGTTGCCGCCATTTCCACCGCCGCGACGGCCGCCACCATTTCCACCATTGCCGCCACCGAAGCCGCCACGGCTACCGCCGCCGTTGAAGCCCTGCGCGCGGAGTGAGGCCTGAACAGTGTCGGCGCTCAGACCGAGCAGCGCACCGGTCGCCACCGCTTCACGCGGATTCTTGATCGCATCGTTCGGAATCGCGACGACGTTGTCGCGCTCGTCGATGAGCACCGAGACCTGGCCATTCATGCCCGGCTTGAGCAGCGCTTCAGCGTTCTGGAGGTTCACCAGCACCGGGAACATCGTCACGTTCTGCTGCACGACGGCCTGCGGTTCGATCTTCTCGACGACGCCGCCGAAGCGGCGGTCGGGATATGCGTCGACCTGGACGTTGGCCGGCTGGCCAGGATGCAAGTTGCCGATGTCGGTCTCGTTGAACAGCGCGCGAATGCGCACGATGCCGAGGTCCGCCATCTTCACGATCGTCGTTCCGCCGCTCACCGAGCCAGTCGCCGACGCGATGACGGTTCCTTCCGACACCGTTTTGTCGATGATCGTGCCTTCGCTCGGCGCGCGCACCGTCGCGTCCTCGAGCTGCTGCTTGGCGATGTCGAGGTTCGCGCGCGCGGAGACCACGCCGGATTTCGCGTTCTCATAATCGACCGCGACCTTCTCGAACTCTTGCGGCGTAATGACGCGCGCCTTGTACATCTCTTCGTTGCGCTTTTTGTCCGACTCCGACACGCTCAGCTTGGCCTCAGCCGCATTCAGGGACGCCTGCGCCTGGTCGTAGCGGTTCTGCACGTCACGCGTGTCGATCTGCACCAGAAGGTCGCCGGGCTTCACGCGCGTGCCCGTCTCGACCGTCATCTTGGTGATCACGCCGGAGGCCTTGGACTTCACTTCGATCACTGCGATCGGCTCGATCACGCCGTTGGCCTGCGCGTCGATGATGATGTCGCGGCGGTTGACCAAGGCGGTCTGCACGGTCGGCGCCTGCAACTTTTTCGCGCAGGCTGCGGCGGCGGCAAGCGCCACCGCCCCGAGGATTCGTCTCACTGAGCTCTGTCTCCTGAATCGGCCGAAATGGCGGGGCCGAAGTAGAGGTCGGATTTGCTAAGAATTCTACGCGGGACCGGCCCGTACCGCTGACGCGGCGACGTCGGCACGCTGGGCCGTTCGGCGGGGGCAAATAGGGGCCGAAAACGGCGTAAAAAAGGCCGGGGTTTGGCCCCCGGCCCTTGAATGCTACACTAGTGAATTACGGCAGGTCGCGGCCGATGACGGCTTCGATCTGCGCGCGCGCGTTGCGATAGTTCAAGCGCGCCTGAATCAGCGCCTGACGGGCCGTGACGAGCGCCGTTTGCGAGTTCAGCACGTCGAGCAGCGTAGAGGCGCCGAGATTGTAGCGCTGCTGCTGCACGCGAAGGTCTTCTTCGCTCGCGCGAACGGCGATCTGCTGGATGCGCATCGTCTCTTCGGCGTTGCGGATCGTCGCGATGTAGGTGATGACGTTCTGCCGCGCCCCGAGCCGCGCGTCTTTGATCTGCGCCTGCGCGTTTTCATAGCTGATCTGCGCCGCGGCGACGTTGTTCTCGCGCTGGAACCGATTGAAGATCGGATAGTTGATGTTGAACGAAGCGCCGCGAGTGTATGGGTAGGGATTGCCATTGAAGCCGTAAAGCGCCTTCGTGCCGCTGCCCGAGTAGTTCAAGTTCGCCGTGACGGTAGGGAGATAGGCTGCCTTCGCCGATCGTTCCGTCGCCTGCGCCGCAACGGCTTGGGCCTCGAACTGACGAATCGTGGGACCGGCCAGCGCGAGTTGCATGATCATCGCGCTGTCGATCGGCGCCACCGGGTGATCGACCGTGTCCGACAGGTCGGCCGTGACGAAATACGGCGTGCCGACCAGACGGGTCAGCGAAGCGCTCTGCGTTCGGAAGGTGTTCTGCGCGGTGAGAATGGCGAGCTGTGCGTTCCCGACCAGCACGACGCTGCGCAGTGAGTCGGAGACGTTGGCCGCGCCGGCGTTCACTTTGGCGATCGACGTCTGGAGTTGCGCATTCGCCGCGGCGAGCTGCGCGCGTGCCGCGCCTTCGGATTCCTGGGCAGCGAGAATGTTGTTGTACGCCAGCTTCACGTTGAGCGCGACATTGTATTCGGTATTGATCTGCGTCGCTTCCTGAGCCGCGACGTTGGCCTTCTGCGTTCGCACGTCGGCGAACATCTTGCCCGCGTCGAACAGCGTGATCTGCGACGAGAGGCCGCTGTTGTACGACCACGCGGGAACGAAATCCACGAGCGTGTTCGTCTGATTGTTCACGCGCTGGCCGGCGCTGATGCTCTGACCGGCCGACGCGGTCAGCGTTGGGTACATGGCGGCCCGCACGCTGCGCACGCTGTTATTCGCGGTGCGCACCGCGTTGTACGCGGTAACGTTCGAGACGTTGTTCTCCTTCGCGAGGCGAATCGCGTCGGGGAGCGTGATTGGACGAAGCGTCGAATCGGTCGACGTCTGCTGCGCTTGCGGCGTCTGCTGCGCGCCGAGGATGGCCGGCGCGGCGAGCAAGACGATCAATTTCCGGTGCATGTTCTCTTGGGCTCCTTCGCTTGTTCAGCTTCACGCCGCGCCTGGATGTCCTTGCGGCGGGTTTCCATTCGTGCCAGTTGGTCCTTCGACAACACCGAATCGCGCTGCGCCTGGAAGCGCGTCCGAATCGCCTTGAGGGCGGAGTCGTGCGGGGACAGAACTTGCCGCACGGCACAGTCCTGCTGGAACGCGAGCGAGTCCATCGTCGTTCGCTGCTGTGCGTTGAGTCCGAGCTCGTCGTAGAAGCGCGAGCGCGGACCGTACTGCGTCGCGAACTTCTCGTGCCCGATGTACCGGTCAGCCGAGAAGCCGACCGCGCCGCCGACCAGCGAGGCACCGAGGAGGAACATCAGCGCCTGTTGCTTGCTGCGCAGCATAGAAACTCCGGTTAGCGACCGAACAGGAAGCGGATGCGCGCTTCCCGATCGTCCTGAAGTGCCGGCCGGATCGCAGTCGATACCGGGACGGCGGGTGAGGACAGCATGTTCTCAGCGGCGATGTCGCCTTCGACTTCGTGGGCGCGGAACATCGCCACGCCGGCCGCCATCAACAACACGGCCGCGGCGGCAAGCGCCGGGCGTACCCAGCGATCGAGCTCCGTCCACCAGCCCAACTCCACGTCCGCCACGCGGGCCATGATCCGCGCTTCGAGCTCATTCCAATACCCGTCGCCCGCCGGGGCAGCATAGAGCGAGCGGAGCCCGCGTGCCACCTCGTCGTCGTCGTTTGAAATCAGTCGAAAATCGGTCATAGGTCGCTCCGAACGTCCTTCAAAATGCGGCGTAGCGCCGCGCGAGCGTGATGCAAATCCGAACGTGCCGTGCCTTCCGGAATTCCCAGCATCCCGCCGATCTCACCATGCGTAAAACCTTCCACGTCGTGCAGCACGATCACCGATCGTTGGCGCTCGGTCAGCTTCGTCAGCGCATGAGAGAGACGACGCCGAAGCTCATCCGATTCGCCCGGATCCCGAAAGGGCATGGGAACCGTATCCGGCAGCTCGTCCGCGTCGCGGACTTTCCGCCGCCGCACCAGGTCCAGCGACGCATTGGCCATGATGCGGTACAGCCACGCGCCGAACGGTTGATCGGGAAGGAAACGGTCCAGCGCCCGGTAGGCATGGAGGAACCCCTCCTGAACCGCGTCCTCCGCGTCCTCGTGCGTGAGCACGATCGCGCGACACACGGCGTACGCCCGACGCTGATGCACGCGCACGAGCTGCGCGAAGGCTTCGCTCGAACCCTTCTGTGCCGCGATCACAAGCGCCCGTTCGTCCGACCTGGCGTCACTCACGGACGGCATGCCGAACGGCAGTTCGATTGTGGTCGCAGCGGTCATCAAAGCGTTGCCGGTGTCCACTCTCATTAACGGACGACAGTACCCAACCGTTGATCGTCAGGGCGCCGCCTCCCGGGCTCCCGCGACCGGGGTGTCGCTCGCGGCCGCCGGCGTTCCGGCCAGCCCGATCGCGTCGGCTACGCGCCGCATCGCGTCGATCACGAATTGGATGTGCTGATCGAGGTCCACGCCAAGCTCCTGGACCCCAACCATGACGTCTTCGCGGCTCACGCCCTTGGCGAATGCTTTGTCCTTCATCTTTTTTCGCACCGACCGCGCGTCCACGTCGTGGACGCTCCTCGTCGGCTTGACCAGCGCCGTCGCGGTGACCAACCCCGTCAGCTCGTCCACGGCGAACAGCGCGCGCGCCATGCGTGTCTCGCGCGCGACATTCGTGTACGCCGCGTGGCCGAGGATCGCCTGGAGAATGTCCTCCGGCCAGCCGCGCTCGCGCAGCAGGCGGACGCCCTCCGACGGATGTTCCACGCTCGGCGAATGCTCGGCGTTCGGAAACCGCTCGTAATCGAAGTCGTGGATCAAGCCGGCCAGCCCCCACCGGTCCGCGTCCTCGCCAAAGTGCTCGGCGTACGCCCGCATCGCGGCTTCGACCGACAACATGTGCTTTCGGAGGGAGTCGCTCGCGGTGTACTCGTGCATCAAAGCGAGCGCGTCCGCTCTCGCTGGGAGGGAGGAGGGGGAGGGAGAAGTCATCCCGTGAATATACCGCCCATCGACGCGTCTGCTCCTCTTCCGTTGCAGGTGCTACCATCCAACGATGCCGCACCTTCGTACGGTCGCGCTCGACAAAGGGGCCTCGAACTCCTCGGATCGTTTTCCGTTCACGGTGCCCATCATCCGCGAGCTCGGCGCGCTGTCCTTCGACAGCGACGTCACCTTCCTCGTCGGTGAAAACGGATCGGGGAAATCGACGCTCCTCGAGGCCCTCGCGCTCGCTGCGAAGCTTCCGACCGTCGGCAGCGAAAGCTCTGACCGCGACAAAACACTCGAGGCTCAACGCCAACTGGCTCGCGCCCTCAAGCTCACTTGGCGCGCCAAAGTGCACCGCGGTTTCTTTTTGCGCGCCGAGGACTTTTTCGGCTTTACCAAAGCTCTGGCAAAGCTGCGCGCCGATATGCTCGAGGATCTCGCGCGCATCGAGGTCGAATACAAGGACCGCGACTACGCGAGGGGCCTTGCACGGCTACCCGCCCTCAACACACTCCACGAGATGGAGCGTCGCTACGGGATCGATCTCGACGAGAACTCGCACGGCCAGAGCTTTCTCAAGCTCTTTCGCTCGCGTTTCGTGCCGAGCGGCCTCTACCTCCTCGACGAGCCTGAAGCGCCGCTTTCGCCACAAAGCCAGCTCGCGCTTCTCATGATGATCGGCGACATGGTTCAACAGGACGCCCAATTCATCATCGCCACGCACTCGCCGATCCTTCTCGGCTTCCCGAACGCGACGATCTATTCCTGCGACCGCGTCCCCATCGAGCGGGTTCCCTTCGAGGAGCTCGACCACGTGGTGATCACGCGCGAGTTCTTGAACGCGCCGGGACGATTTCTGCGGCATCTCCAGGAGCCGTCGTCGTAGCGCTGTGCCTTTCGTTGGCCCTCGCTACAGCGGCGTATGGCTCCCGGGTCGGTCTCATCTCCTCGAGAATTGGAACTGCCGGACTAACGCGGACACTCGCGGGCTAACGCGGTGTCGGGATGCTTCTCCGCTCCAAGTTGGCTCCTCGCGCAGGAAACGCACGATTTTTGGTTACGGCCCCGGGATGTTTCGTTTACCGAAACATCCCGACGTCATTCCCAAGAAATCATTCTGTGTCGTTACACCACGGTACGGTGCTCCGCATCGAAGCCGGCCCGAGTCCGCGTTAGCCCGCCAGTGTCCGCGTTAGTCCGGCCGTTCCATTCTCGAGGAACTCTGACTAAACGACATACTCCACGCCGGCGCGTGGAACCTGCGCTCGCGCAGGCGCGAGGACCTACTTCGTCGCTTCCGCGGCGGGCTTCTCGCCGGCGTACTTCGCGTTGGTCAACGCGACGATCGTCCGGATGATGCCGAAGAGGACGATCGCGCCGAGGATGAGGCCGAGGAAGGCGGCCTTCGCGTCCGAGCCGTACGTATGGGATTCGTGCGTGTCGTGAGCCATTGATTGAGCGTCGTCAGGCGACGCGAACGGAGTTCATGACGTCGTTGCGCTGGATCTTCTTCATTACGTCGATCCCTTTCGTGATCTTGCCGAACACGGTGTGCACGCCGTTCAAGTGCCTCGTGTTGTCTTCGCTGAGCACCATGAAGAACTGACTGCCGCCGGTGTCCTTGCCGGCATGCGCCATCGACAGCGCGCCGACTTCGTGCTTGCGCGGGTTGCCCGCTGTCTCGCACTTGATCTGGTAGCCGGGGCCGCCCGTCCCGATGCGGCGGTCGCCGTCCGGAAGATCGCGCGACAGCGGATCGCCGCCTTGTACGACGAAATCGGGGATCACCCGATGGAACTTCACACCGTCGTAGAAGCCACTGTTCGCGAGCTTCTCGAAATTGGCCACGGTGTTCGGCGCCTCCTTGTCGTACAAGTCGGCGACGATTTGGCCCTTGTTGGTCTCGAATGTTGCGGTCTTTGCCATGGCGCGAAAACTAGAACGGCCCCGAGGCGCACGCTACACCCGCGACGACGGGCAGATGTCGTTGAGAAAGCAGATCTCGCATTTCGGCCGTCGCGCTTCACAGATCTGCCGGCCGTGCTCGATCAGCAGATGGGCGAGCATCGTCCATTGCTCGCGCGGGAACAGCTTCATCAGGTCCTGCTCCACTTTGACCGGATCGGTTTCCTTGGTCAGCCCCAGTCTGCCGCTCACGCGTCCGACGTGAGTGTCGACCACCATGCCTTCGTTCTTGTCGTAGGCGTTGCCAAGCACGACGTTCGCCGTCTTTCGTCCGACGCCAGGGAGCTTGACCAGCTCCTCCATCGAATCCGGCACTTTTCCGCCGTGCTCTTCGGCGACGGCGCGCGACATCGCGAGCAGGCTCTTTGTCTTGTTCCGGAAGAAGCCTGTCGACTTGATCATCTCTTCCAAGTCTTCGGGCTTGGCCTCGGACATGGCGGCCGGCGTGCGATACCGCTTGAAGAGCGCCGGCGTCACCATGTTGACGCGCTTGTCCGTGCACTGCGCGCTGAGGATCGTCGCGACGAGCAGTTGAAACGGCGTCTTGAAATCGAGCGCGCAGTGCGCGTCCGGATAGTGCTCGTGCAAACGCCCATAAATCTCGGCCGCGCGCTCGGGAGTCGGGCGGACGCGGCGCTGTGTCTTCTTCGGCATGGGCGAGACTCTAACGACCTCGGCGTGCGCGCGCGAACGAGAGAACCTCGTCAACGGGCCACGCGTTCAACACATCGCGCGGCTCGAGCCACGCCTTGCGCGCGACTCCCACGCCGACCTCCATGTAGTCGAGCCCAGCGGTGGAATGCGCGTCGGGTCCGATCTCCACCACTATTCCCAACGACTTGGCGCGGTGGAGATGGCGCCAGTCGAGGTCGAGCCGGTGCGGATCAGCGTTCAGCTCGATCGCCGCGCCGACCTCACGCGCCTTCTCGAAGATCGCATCGAGATCCACGTCGTAAGGCGGGCGAGAGAGAAGCAAGCGTCCGGTGGGATGGGCGAGAATCGTCAAATGCGGATCGTCGAGCGCGGTGAGCAAGCGCTCGGTCATCGCGACGCGATCCATCGACAGCCGAGAATGAATGGAGCCGACGACGAAATCGAAGCGGTCGAGAATCTCGTCCGGGTAATCCAGGCGTCCGTCGGCCAGGATGTCGGCTTCGATTCCCTTGAGGATGCGGAAACCGTCCGACGCCTCATTCAGCTCATCGATTTCCCCGAGTTGCGCGAGCACCTGTTCGCGCGACAAACCGCCCGCGTAGAACGCAGACTGCGAATGATCGGTGATTCCGATGTACGACCACCCGCGTTCGCGCGCGGCGCGCGCCATGTCCGCGATCGACGCCTTGCCGTCCGAATAGATCGAATGACAGTGCAGGACGCCGCGAATGTCGCCTCGATCGATCAGCGATGGGAGCGCGCCGCGCGCCCCCGCCTCCACTTCGCCGAGTCCTTCGCGCAGCTCGGGCTCGACGAACGACATCCCCGCGGCGTCGTAGACGGCGTTCTCCTCGCTCAGCGCGAGTGCCTGACCGTTGGCGGCGGTGAAGCCGTCTCCGGCGGCCGTGACCCCGCGGGCGGAGAGCCGCTCGACGACGCCGCGCACGTGATCCGTGTTCCCCGTCGCCAACCACCAGGCCGCCCCGAACTGACCGGGACGCACGCAGTGCAACCGGAGATGAGCGCCGTCCGCGAAGGAGATGGAGACCGATGCACCCGCCCCCTCGGCGCGACGAACGCCGGGAACGCGCGTCCACGACTGCGCCACCTCGACCGGATCGCCGTCGCAGGCGGCAACGATCTCGATCTCCGCGACGGTCTCCAACCGTCGTCGGATTTCGCCGGCAATCTCCGCGCGAACGACGTACGGATGGCTGCGGACCGAGGTGAGGAGCTGTCTCGCGTCCACCACGGCGTGGTAGTAAAGGCGCATGGAGCCGCGGTCGCGCGCGGCGGCGATGCCGCGAAGAATCTTCTCGGCAGTTTTGGGACCGAATTTGGCGAGCTTCGCCAGTCGTCCGTCGCGCGCCGCTGCCTCGAGCTCTTCGATCGTCTCGATCCCGAGCTCCTGATGGATCAGGCGAATCTTGGCGGGTGACAACGCGGGAAGGTCGAGCATCTCGAGAAGCCCCTCGGGCATCGACTCGCGCAGCTGCTCGAGGTAGCGCGACTCCCCGGTCTCGACGAGATCGCGAACGACGGCGAGCGTTGCCGGCCCGAGTCCGCGCACTGCGGCGAGCTCGCCCGACTCGTAGAGCGGCTTCAGGTCATCGGCGCCGACGGCAAGCAGCCCCTTGGCGGCGCCAAGGTAGGCTTTCGTCTTGAACCGGTTCTCGCCGTTCAGTTCGAGGTACGCCGCGATGCGTCGAAGGACGTGCGCGGCGGTTCGTGAATCCATTTGCCCCAGCCCGCCGCCGGGAGATGCGAGAAAACTTACTCGTCCTCGACGCCAGCGGTGTGCCGCAGCTGCTTGATGGATTCGTGGAGCTGTCGCTCCGTGACCTCGATTTCCTGATTCGCGCCGTCCTCGTCGAGGAGGCCTTCGCGCACCGAGAGCGCGATCTGGTTCAGGTAGCGAATCTTCGTCAGGATGTCGTCGGTCTCGCGCCGCAGACTGATGAAGCGCCGCTTTTCGGCGAGCGCGCGGCGATAACGCAGCCCGAGCTCGTGCGTGGTCAGCCGTCGCGCCTGGTCGAGCACCTCGTCGCGATTGCGTCCGGGAATCGCCGCGCGGTCGGGAAGCCCGACGTCATCCGCATCGTCGTCGACGAACCAGAGTCGGCCGACGTACTCGATGCCGTCGAACGCTATCCGGCACGCGACGGCGTACCGGCGCCCCGAATGTTCGATCGTGGCAATGTGCGGATACGGTTGAGACAAAGTCCGGGAAGACGTCATGACAAAGCTTGGAGGTTGCCTGCGCTCGCCGGCCCGGCGTTGGGCTCGAGCGCACTTCAAGAGCTCGCGAGAAACGCACGGACGGCATCGAACAACGCCGCCGGTTGTTCCACGTACGGCACGTGACCAGAACCTTCGAGGACGACGAGTCGCGCATGCATCGACTTCGCCGCCGCCTCGGACGAGGCGAGCGGAATCGGATCCTGTCTGCCGTGCGCGATGAGTGTCGGCACGGAAACCGAGTCCAGTAGCCCCGGAGCGGTGAGATCGTATTCGCCGAGGCTCTCCCATACCGACGCTTGAACGCGTCCCGTGACACGAAACGGCGTGAGATCCCGGGCGGCGCTTGGATCGGCGAAATAGCCGGCGACGCTGAGCTCAAACATCCGATGTCGATACGCATCGGCATCTTTTTCCCGAAGGCCGGAAACGGACAACTCTTCTCGCAGCCGCGTGACCTCGAGAGAGCTTTGGCGTCGGGAAAAATCTGATTCGAACGTTTCGCGAAAGCGCCGCGTTACAGGCGCCGGGTCGATCAACACGAGACGTCGAGGACGCGACTGCGTTCGGCCGCCGGCTGCTTCGATCGCGTACAGCATGGCGAGCAAACCGCCCCACGAGTATCCCACGATCGTTGGGCTGCCTAGCTCAAACTCCCGCACGACCTGGTCGAGATCGTCGACGTGCGTACGCCAGGTGATCGGCGTCCGGTCATCGGTTTTGGACTTGCCTCCGCCGCGCTGGTCGTAGAACACCAGCTCGCGGTCGTCGGCGAGCGCCAGCATCTGCGGCAACAAGTAGTCGTGGTGCGCACCGGGCCCGCCATGAAGGACCAGGAGGCGATCCGACGTAACGGGCCCGTACACCGTCCAGAACAGCGGGATTGTCGTCGTCTTCGTGAAGCCCGAGGCGCGCGGGTGAAGGTCGTTCATCGCGGAACAATAACAAAACAGCGGAGGCCGAAGCCTCCGCTGTTTCTTCTGCTGGTGAAACGAACTGCGTCTTACTTACAAGCCGGCTCACCCTCGGCGGCCGTCGTAACGGTCGGGTTGGGCATGTTCACACCAACGCCGCACTTGAAGCCGCTGGGCATCTGCGAGTGCGACACCGTCGCCGTCCAGCCACCAGCCTGCGTACCCGTGCCGAGGACAACCGTCGGGCTCGAAACACCGGTCGAGCTGTTGTACTTCAGGTTCGCGATGGTCGCGGTGTACGACGAG